>OBLQ010000005.1_pt1 | contig 55667 bp, 63 predicted proteins | sample 1519881 | NCBI WGS metagenome assembly OBLQ01 (sample SAMN01911456, study PRJEB22533) | soil metagenome | biome: Soil | place: Malaysia | collected 2012-04-30 | depth DG_metagenome m | reverse complement strand
GGCATCGCCACCCTGGAACCAGCTGTCGGCATCTATCTGCACGATACCGAGCAACGCGCACATGGCGTTGAAACTCGCCACCGCAACGCTGACATCCTCGCCATGATCCAGTCCCTTGTTGATGGCGCGCGAAAGCTCGAACAGCGCCGCCAGCGCCTCTGAAGTATTGAAATCGTCGTCCATCGCCGCCGCAAAGGCAGCCGGAATCTCGCCGGCCGGCACCGGCGGCAAACGCCGTTTTGTCTCGTAGAGGCGATCGAGCGCTGCCTTGGCTGCCTCGAGCGCAGCATCGGAAAAATCGAGCGGCGAGCGGTAGTGGGTACCGAGGATAAACATGCGCAGCACCTCCGGATGGAAGCGGGCCAGCACTTCACGGATGGTGAAGAAATTGCCCAGCGACTTGCTCATCTTCTCGGCGTTGATATTGACGAAGCCATTGTGCAACCAGTAGCGGGCGAAGTCCTCGCCGGTCGCTGCCACCGCCTGCGCGATCTCGTTCTCGTGGTGCGGGAACTTGAGGTCCATGCCGCCACCGTGGATATCGAAAGCGTTGCCCAGATGTTTGCAACTCATCGCCGAACACTCGATATGCCAGCCTGGCCGACCCTCGCCCCATGGCGAATTCCAGGCCGGCTCCCCTGGCTTGGCACGCTTCCACAGCACGAAATCGAGTGGATCGTGCTTCTCGGCATCAACAGCGACACGACTGCCCGCCTCCAGTTCGTCGATATTCTTGCCGGAGAGCTGGCCATAGGGGGCGAACTTGCGTACCGAGTAGAGCACATCCCCCGACGGGGCCACATAGGCGTAACCCTTGGCAACCAGCGCCTCGATCATCGCCACCATTTCGGCCATGTGCGCCGTGGCCCGGGGCTCCAGCGTCGGCCGCTCGCAGCCAAGCGCATCCATATCCTCGTAAAAGGCATCGATCATCTCGGCGGTCAGCTGGTCGATACCGATACCGCGTTCGCTGGCGCGGGCGATGATCTTGTCGTCGACGTCGGTGAAATTGCGCACGTAGGTCACGTCATACCCCGATGCCTTCAGCCAGCGGCAGATCACGTCGAATACCACCATGACGCGAGCATGCCCGACATGGCAGAGGTCGTAGACGGTCACACCGCAGACGTACATCCCGACGCGCCCGGGCTCAAGCGGCACGAACGATTCCTTCTGTCGGCTCAGGGAGTTGAAAAGTTTCAATGTCATGCTGCCACCCTTGCCAGCATGTCCTCCAGCCGTTCGGCCACGCCCTCACGTCCGAGAAAGGCGACCACGCTGCCCATATCAGGGCCATGCAGAACACCGGTCAGAGCAGCCCGAAGTGGCAGGAATAGCGCTTTGCCCTTGCAGCCGGTCGCCGTACTCACCGCAGCACTCCACGCCTTCCAGTCGGCATCGCTGCGCTGCTGCCAGAGCTTCAGTGCCCCGTCGAAAAAATCCCAGCCGGCCTCGCGGCCGACCTCGTAGCTCTCCACCGAATCGAGCACGGTCGCATCGATGAGGCGCCCAAATTCCATCGCCTGCTCCACGCGCTCGAGATTACCGACGATCAGCCCGGCCACCGCCTCCAGTCGCTCGGCATCGGCAGGCGGCAGGTGGGGCGCCAGCAGCGGTGCCAGCGTTGCGGGTGGCGTGGCGTGCAGGATCTTCGTATGCCAGCGCCACATCGCATCGTCCTGCCAGCGCACCGGTGAGGTGGAGAGCCGCGACGCATCGAAAGCTTCGGCCAACTCATCCAGGCCGGAAAGCTCTTCGGGGATATTCGGATGGCCGAGACGAGCCATCGCCTGTACCAGCGCCTCGGGGAACAGACCGGCAGCTCTGAGCTGAGCGACACTGTGGCTGCCGGTACGCTTGGAGAGCTTGGCACCGTCGGAACCCAAAAGCAGACCATGATGCAGGTAGACCGGCGGCGCGAAACCCAGATGTTTCAGCAGCCAGACCTGGTAGGCGGTATTGGTCAGGTGATCGTCACCCCGGAGGGCGTGCGTGATACCGTCCAGCGCATCGTCGACGGCATTGGGCAGTAAAAAAGTGAAGCTGCCATCCGAGCGCACTACGACCGGGTCGTCGAGATCGTGTAACAGGAACTGCACGTCGCCGCGCAACAGGTCGTGCACCACGACATCGGCGCCGGATGCCGCGGCATCGTGGATAGCCAGGCGCCAGACGAAAGGCTCGCTGGCCGCCCGGGCCTCGGACTCGTCTCGGGAAAGCTGTCGGCAGCGACCGGCATAGCGTGGCGGCAAGCCGCGCGATACAGCAAGCTTGCGATCAAGATTCAGCTGGTTTTCGCTACAGAAACAGCGATAAGCGAGGCCCTTGGCGTCAAGCTTGCGCATCGCTTCCCGATGCCGGTCGGCATGCGCTGACTGGAACAGCACCTCGCCGTCCCAGCCAAGCCCCAGCCACAGCAGGTCCTGCCGGATGGCGGCAATATACTCCGCCTCCGAACGCTCGGCATCGGTGTCCTCGAATCGGAGCAGGAAACGGCCGCCATGCTTGTGCGCATAGAGCCAGCTGAGCAAAGCGGTACGGACATTGCCGAGGTGCAGCAGTCCGGTGGGGCTGGGTGCAAAGCGGGTGACCACCCTGCTCATTTCGTCGCCTTCTTCACCGAATCTTTCTCCCCTTCCGGCAGGATCAGCATGTACTCGTCGGGGTACACGTAGCCCAGCTCCCGGTGCACCAGCTCCTCCAGTGCCTTCGGGTCGTTCCTGAGGCGCAGGATCTCGGCGCCCAGTTTCTGACGCCGGATCTTTAGTGCCTCGACCTCATCCCTGAGCTGTTGCAACTCGGCCTTTTCCGAACGGTAGACCAGATAGCCGTGATCGGAAAACACTAGATCCCACACCATCCAGCCGATCACCAGCAGTGCCAGCGACATGCCAGCCCAGCGCATGGCACGTTTCAGGGCTTACTTCCCCCGGAACGCACCATGGCCAGCGAAGCGTGCACGGCTGCCGAGCTCTTCCTCGATGCGCAGCAGCTGGTTGTACTTGGCCATGCGGTCGGAGCGCGATGCCGAACCGGACTTGATCTGGCCGGTGGCCATAGCGACCGCGAGATCCGCGATGGTGGCGTCCTCGGTCTCGCCCGAGCGATGGCTCATCATGCAGCGGTAGCCGGCAGCATGCGCCATCTTCACCGCCTCGGCGGTCTCGGTCAGCGTGCCGATCTGGTTCACCTTCACGAGCAGCGCATTGGCGATGCCCTTCTCGATACCTTCCTTGAGGATCGCCGGGTTGGTCACGAACAGGTCGTCGCCGACCAGCTGTACCTTGCCACTCAGGCGCTCGGTCAGCAGTTTCCAGCCATCCCAGTCGCCCTCGTCGAGACCATCCTCGACCGAGACGATCGGGTACTGGCGGCAGAGCGACTCGATCAGGTCGACCATGCCGGCCGAATCCAGCTTGCGGTTGCCCTCGCCGGCCAGCACGTAGTGACCGTCGTGATAGAACTCGGAGGCGGCCATGTCGGAGGCGATCACCACGTCCGTACCCGCCTTCAGGCCGACCTTCTCGATCGCCTCGAGGATCACCGTGATACCCTCTTCGTTGGAGCCCAGATTCGGCGCGAAGCCGCCCTCGTCGCCCACGGCAGTGATATGACCGCCCTTCTTCAGGATCGACTTCAGCGCGTGAAACACCTCAGCACCCATGTCCAGCGACTGGGCGAACGATGAGGCACCGGCCGGCACGATCATGTACTCCTGGAAATCGATGCTGTTATCGGCGTGCGAACCGCCGTTGATGACGTTCATGCACGGCACCGGCAGCAACGCCGCATCGGCGCCGCCCATCGAGACAAACAGCGATTCACCCTTCTCGGCTGCGTTCGCCTTCGCCACGGCCATGGAAACACCGAGGATGGCGTTGGCGCCCAAGCGCCCCTTGTTCGGCGTGCCATCCAGCGCAATCAGCTTGCGATCGATTCCTGCCTGATCTGCAGCATCCATGCCGATGACGGCCTTGGCGATTTCGCCGTTGACGTTGGCCACGGCCTTCTTGACACCCTTGCCGCCCAGGCGGCTGCCGCCGTCGCGCAGCTCCACGGCCTCGCGCGAACCGGTCGAGGCGCCGCTCGGCACCGCTGCACGTGCAAACGCGCCACTAGCCAGGCGCACATCGACTTCCACGGTCGGATTGCCGCGCGAATCGAAAATCTCCCGGGCATGAACTGATTTGATAGTACTCACTTTCTTCCTTCTCCTGCTTTCCGGTACCGGCCCCTCGCCGGCACCCTCTTTTTTCCTCTTGTCGAGTTAACTGTTTTTGGCGACGTAGTCGATCTGCACGAGTTGCCTCAAGAGCCCCTCGAGGTCGGCCAGCGCCAGTGAATTGGGTCCATCGGACAGCGCCTTGTCCGGATCGGGATGCACTTCCATGAAGAGTGCTGCGACACCCACCGCCACGGCGGCACGCGCCAGGCCCGGCACGTACTCGCGGTTACCGCCGGTGGCACCGCCCAGTCCGCCTGGCTGCTGCACCGAGTGCGTGGCATCGAAGACGACGGGTGCGCCGAACTCGCGCATCACCATCAGCGAACGCATATCGGAAACCAGATTGTTATAGCCGAAACTCGCCCCGCGCTCGCAAAGCATGATGTCGGCATTGCCGGTCGCCCGGGCTTTCTCCAGCACATGCTTCATGTCCCAGGGCGCCAGGAACTGACCCTTCTTGATGTTCACCGGCTTGCCGGCGGCAGCGACAGCGTTGATGAAATCGGTCTGCCGGCAGAGAAAGGCCGGCGTCTGCAGCACGTCAGCGACAGCGGCCACAGCCGCCACCTGGTCGGCCTCGTGGATGTCGGTGATCACCGGCAGCCCCAGCTCGTCCTTGACGCGCTTCAGGATACGCAGCCCCTCGTCCATGCCGGGACCGCGGAAACCGACCAGACTGGTGCGATTGGCCTTGTCGAAACTGGACTTGAAGATCAGCGGAATGCCGACCCGGCCAGCGATGGCAGCAATCTCCGCCGCTACCTCGAGCGTGAAAGCCTCGCCCTCGATGACACAAGGGCCGGCCATCAGCACAAGCGGCAGCTCGTTGCCGATCCGGATATCGCCAACGCGAACGACGTGCCCGCTCATCCCAGCTTCGCCCCGACCTTGCTGGCACCGACAAAGGCGGCAAACAGCGGGTGCGGCGCGTACGGCCTCGACTTGAACTCCGGATGGAACTGACAGGCGACGAACCACGGGTGGTCCTTCACCTCGATCATCTCGACCAGTGAACCGTCTGGCAGCTCGCCGGAAACCACCAGCCCGGCCTCTTCCAGCCGCTGGCGGTAGGTGTTGTTGAATTCGTAGCGATGGCGATGGCGCTCGGAGATATCCGCCTGACCGTAGGCAGCGAAGGCGCCCGTCCCCTCGATCACCCGGCACGGATAGGCGCCCAGACGCATGGTGCCGCCCAGATCGTCCTTGCCGCTGCGTTTCACCCGCTCGCCCTCCTGCTCCCATTCGGTCATCAGGGCGATCACCGGATTGGCCGCACCGGCATGGAATTCGCTGCTGGTGGCATCTTCAATGCCGGCCACATGGCGGGCGAATTCGATGACGGCAAGCTGCATGCCCAGACAAATGCCGAGGAACGGAATCCTGTTCTCGCGCGCATACTGGATGGCGAGGATCTTGCCCTCCGTGCCGCGCTCGCCGAAACCGCCCGGCACCAGGATACCCTGCACCCCTTCCAGACGGCCGGTGCCCTGTCGTTCCAGCGACTCGGCATCGACATAGTCGATCTTCACGCGCACGCCGTTGGCCATGCCGCCATGAAACAGCGACTCGTTAACGGACTTGTAGGCATCGGCCAACTCGACGTACTTGCCGACCATGGCGATGCGCACCACATCCTTCGGCTCGCGGATGCGGCGACAGATGCCTTCCCAGACGGAGAGATCGGGCTTGTCGTCCTGCAGGCCGAAATGCTCCAGAACCACTGTTTCGAGGCCGCCGTTGCTCAATGTCAGTGGTACGCCGTAGATGGTATCGACGTCGGGCGCTTCGATCACCGCCTCTTTCGGCACATTGCAGAACAGCGCGATCTTGTCGCGCTGCGCCTTCGGGATCGGCCGCTCGGAACGGCACAGCAACACATCCGGCTGGATACCGATCTCGCGCAACTTCTGCACCGAGTGTTGGGTCGGCTTCGACTTGATCTCGCCAGCCGAAGCGATGTAGGGCACCAGGGTCAGGTGGATGAAGGCGACATTCTTGGCACCGAGATCGAAACGGATCTGGCGGATCGCCTCCAGGAACGGCAGCGACTCGATGTCACCCACCGTGCCGCCGATCTCGACGATGGCGATATCGGGCTCTCCGACACGAAGTGACAGGATCGCATCCTTGATCGCATCAGTGATATGAGGAATCACCTGCACGGTGGCGCCCAGGTAGTCGCCGCGTCGCTCACGCCGGATCACCGACTCGTAGATGCGGCCGGTGGTGAAATTGGAACGTTTGGTCATCGTCGCATGGGTAAAGCGCTCGTAGTGACCGAGATCGAGGTCGGTCTCGGCCCCGTCGTCGGTAACGAACACCTCGCCGTGCTGGAACGGGCTCATGGTGCCCGGATCGACGTTGATATAGGGATCGAGTTTCTGCATGGTGACCGTCAGGCCCCGTGCCTCAAAAAGCGCCGCGAGACTTGCCGCGGCGATACCTTTACCCAGTGAGGAGACAACCCCGCCTGTGACAAAAACGAATCGTGTTTGCTTGCTCATAGACGGGCGCGGAGTCTAACCAGACTCCCTGCTGCCCGCCACAGTTATCTTGTGAAAAAGCCAGTAAAAAAAACTGTGACGCGCGGCTGTCAAAAAACCGTTTTGCGCCTTTGCAGCAACGACCTCAGCCGACCCACACCCGCGCGTTGCGGAACATGCGCAGCCACGGCCCGTCCTCGCCCCAGCCATCCGGATGCCAGGAGTATTGCACCGTGCGGAACAAACGCTCCGGATGAGGCATCATGATGGTGAAGCGTCCATCGGCCGTAGTCACGCCAGCCAGTGCGTTCGGCGAACCGTTGGGGTTGTGCGGATAGGTTGCAGCCGGCTTGCCGTCGGCACCGAGATAGCGGATGCAGGCTGAGGCCTTCGCCTCGTCGGCCGCGGATGCGAACACTGCCCGGCCCTCGCCGTGCGACACCACCAGCGGCATGCGCGAGCCCTCCATGCCGGCGAGAAAGATCGACGGGCTCTTCTCGACCTCGGCCATCAGCAGCCGCGCCTCGAACTGCTCGGAACGGTTGCGGTGGAAGCGCGGCCAGTGGCCCGCCCCCGGAATGATCTCGGAAAGCGAGCTCATCATCTGGCAACCGTTGCAGACACCCAGCGCAAAACTGTCGGATCGCTTGAAGAAGGCCTCGAACTCGTCGCGCGCCCGCGCGTTGAACAGGATCGAACTGGCCCAGCCGCGGCCGGCGCCGAGCACATCGCCAAACGAAAAACCGCCGCAAGCGACCAGCCCCTTGAAGCCGGCGAGCTTCACGCGCCCCTCGATCACGTCGGACATGTGCACGTCCACACAGTCAAAGCCGGCGCGGTCGAAAGCCGCTGCCATCTCAACCTGACCGTTGACACCCTGCTCGCGCAGCACCGCCATCGGCGGCCGCTTGCCCGTGGCAATGAACGGTGCCGCCACATCCTCGGCTGGATCGAAGGAAGGCTTGGCGTGCAGGCCCGGATCGGCCGCCTCGACGATGGCCGCGAACGCCTCGTCGGCACACTCCGGATTGTCGCGCCTCGCCTGCAAGCGATAACTGGTCTCGGCCCACACCTGCTGCAGTTCCAGCACATTTTCGTCCAGCACCACCCTGTTGCCCTGCTTGATGATCAGCCGGCGATCGAGACGCGGGTGGCCAATCAGATGGGTGACATGGCCCAGACCCTGCTCGGCCAGATGTGCCAGCACGATTTCGCGATCCTTGCGGCGAATCTGCACCACGGTCCCGAGCTCCTCGGCGAACAGGCCGCCGATCAGTTCATGGCCGATCACATCGGCATGAATGGTCAGCCCGGCACGGCCGGCGAAGGCCATTTCGGCGAGTGTGACGAGCAAGCCACCGTCTGAGCGGTCATGGTAGGCGAGCAAGAGTCCTTCGCGGTTGAGGCGCTGGATGGCGCCAAAGAAGGATTTCAGCAGTGCCGGCTTATCGACATCCGGCACAACCTCGCCGGTGGCGCCGTAAACCTGCGCCAGCGCCGAGCCTCCGAGGCGATGGCGGCCATCGCCAAGGTCGATCAGCAGCAGGTCTGTCTCGCCGCAGTCGAGGCGAATCTCGGGGGTCAGCGTGCGGCGCACATCGGCGACCGGCGCAAACGCGGAGATGATCAGCGACAGCGGCGAGGCCATCTCGCGACGCTCGGTGCCTTCGGTCCACACCGACTTCATGGAGAGCGAGTCCTTGCCGACCGGAATGGAAATACCCAGTTCCGGGCAAAGCTGCATGCCCACGGCCTGCACCGTATCATAGAGCCTGGCGTCCTCGCCGGGGTGGCCGCAGGCCGCCATCCAGTTGGCAGAGAGTTTCACGTTGCCGAGATTGCCGATGCATGCAGCAGCGATATTGGTGATCGCCTCGCCGATCGCCATGCGCCCCGATGCCGGCGCATCGAGCACAGCGATCGGCGTACGCTCGCCCATGCTCATCGCCTCGCCGGTATATCCGGTGTAGTCGGTAGCGGTGACGCCGCAGTCGGCCACCGGTACCTGCCAGGGGCCAACCATCTGGTCGCGCGTCACCAGCCCCGTCACCGTACGGTCACCAATGGTGATCAGGAACTCCTTGCTCGCCACGGCCGGCAGGCGCAGCACGCGCAATACTGCCTCGCGCAGGTCGATCGCGGCGGTGTCGAAGGGTTCCGCAGCGGCCGCAGCATGCTCCACCGTACGGGTCATGCGCGGCGGCTTGCCGAGCAGCACCTCCAGCGGCATGGCCACCGGCTGGTTGCCGAACTGGGGATCGTTGACGACCAGCTTGCGCTCTTCGGTCGCTTCGCCGAGCACCGCGAACAGGCAGCGCTCGCGCTCGCAGAGGGCGCGGAACGAATCGAGCGACTCCGGCGCAATGGCCAGTACATAGCGCTCCTGCGCCTCGTTGCACCAGATCTGCATCGGGCTCATGCCCGGCTCCATGTTGTGCACGGCCCGAAGATCCAGCCAGCCGCCACGGCCGGCATCGTTGATCAGTTCCGGTACGGCGTTGGAGAGGCCGCCGGCGCCAATGTCATGAATGAACAAAATCGGATTGGCGTCGCCCAGCTGCCAGCAGCGGTCGAGCACTTCCTGGCAGCGGCGTTCCATCTCCGGGTTGCCGCGCTGCACCGAATCGAAATCGAGCGATTCGACGTTGGCACCGGTATCCATGCTGGAGGCTGCGCCGCCGCCGAGTCCGATCAGCATCGCCGGCCCGCCGAGCTGGATCACCAGCGAACCGACAGGCACCTCGCGCTTGTAGAGATGGCGCGCATCGATGTTGCCGACACCGCCGGCCAGCATGATCGGCTTGTGATAGCCCTTGAGCTCATCACCCACCTGCTGCTCGTAGGTGCGAAAGTAGCCGCAGATGTTGGGACGACCGAACTCGTTGTTGAAGGCAGCGGCACCAATCGGCCCGTCGATCATGATCTCCAGCGCCGAGGCGATACGACCCGGCTTGCCGAACTCCTGCTCCCACGGCTGCACGAAGCCGGGAATCTTCAGGTTGGAGACTGAGAAGCCGCACAGGCCGGCCTTCGGTTTCGCACCGGTGCCGGTGGCGCCCTCGTCGCGAATCTCGCCACCCGAGCCGGTCGCCGCCCCCGGGAACGGCGAGATGGCCGTCGGATGATTGTGCGTCTCCACCTTCATCAGGATATGCGTGTCGTCGGCATGCGTCGCATAGCGGCCGCCCTCGCCCGGATAGAAGCGCTGCGCCGGCACCCCCTCGATGACCGAGGCGTTGTCCTTGTAAGCGACCAGCGTGCCGGCCGGGCTCGTCTCGTGCGTGTGGCGGATCATCGAAAAGAGCGAGCGTTCCTGCTTCCTGCCGTCGATCACCCATTCGGCATTGAAAATCTTGTGGCGGCAATGCTCGGAGTTGGCCTGTGCGAACATCATCAGTTCGGCATCGGTCGGGTTTCGCCCCATGCGCGTGAAGTTATCCACCAGATAGGCGATCTCGTCCTCGGCCAGCGCCAGCCCCATTTCAAGGTTGGCATGCTCGAGTGCCTCCCGGCCGCCGCCCAAAAGATCCACCGACACCAGCGGCGCCGGCACGTGATGGTCGAACAGGCGTTGCATGCCGGCCACATCGTCGAGTACCGTCTCGGTCATGCGGTCGTGCAGCAAGGCGGCCGCCTCGCGATGCCCACCCGATTGCAACCCGGCGATCGTATAGGCGACACCATGCTCGACGCGCACGAGCTCCATCAGGCCGCAGAGGCGGGCAATATCGGTCGCCTTCGACGACCACGGGCTGATGGTGCCGATACGCGGTACCACGTAGAAATCGCCCTCGCCTGCTTCGCTCGAAAACGTCTCAGGTGCGTCGCCGAGAAGTTCGGCAAGTCTTGCCGTATCACGATCCGACCAGCCGGCTGCCACCTCGGCCGCGTAGATGCTGCAGGCCTCGACTGAGCCCGCATGCAGGCCGTTGTCGGCGAACGATTTCAGCAGCTTGTCACGGCGAAAACCGGACAGGACCGGCGCGCCTTTGAGAATCAGGATACGGGTAGAGGTGGAAGTCGATGCAGCCATGGCCGCATCCTATGATGCGGATGCCGGAAACCAAGCATTAAAAGAACCTTTCCGGCCCCTGGGGGCCGGTCCATACACCTCCCTGTCCGCGAACCTCAGTCGTCCTCGCGACCGACCGCGACCTCCGGTTCGGACTCCTCCGAGACATTGACCGACACCACCATCGGCCGGCAGCACACCTGGCAATCCTCGGTGTACTGTTGCGACCCGCCAGTGCAGTCGACGATCAGTTCGTCGGGGGAACCACAGTAGGGACAAGTAACTGAAATGCTGTTGAGTGCATTCATACGTTCAAGCATAGCCGATTTCACACCGGCAAGCAGAAATCAGCGCAGCAGCCTCCGGCCGGCCAGATGCGCCGCCAGTGCAAAGCCCGCTACCGCATAGGCCGCCAGCACCGCCACATGCAGCCACGGATGCACCAGCGGCAACTGTGTGAGCAGCGGCCGCACCAGATCCACCGCATGCGTCAGCGGCAGCACCTGGGCCAGCAGCTGGGCGAACTGCGGCAGCGTATCGATCGGGTAGAAGACGCCGCAAAACAGGAACATCGGTGTCACTGCCAGCGTGAAGTAGTAGAGGAAGAAGTCGTAGCTGGGTGCCAGTGCGCAGATCACCAGCGCCGGGCCGGCAAAAGCGAGGCCGATCAGGAAGATCGCCGGGAGGGCGAGGATCGCTGTCTCCCACTGCTGGATACCGCCGAGGATACCGGCCACGACAAGGATCGCGGCACCGGAGATCAGGCTCTTGGTCGCTGCCCATACCAGTTCGCCGGCCACCACCTCCTGAATCCGTACCGGTGTGGCCAGCATTCCCTCCCAGGTTCCCTGATGGCGCATGCGGGTGAAGGCCGAATAGAGCCCCTCGAAGGTGGCGGTGTTCATGGCGCTGGAACAAAGAATGCCGCTGGCGAGAAACGCCATATAGGGGATGCCGCCCATGTTGCCGATGAACATGCCGAGACCGTAGCCGAGGCCGAGGAGGTAGAGGAATGGATCGCCGAAATTACCGAGCAGCGAGGCGAAGGCCAGTTTCTTCCAGACCAGAAAGTTGCGCTGCCAGACGGCCAGTACGTGCGACGGGGTCAGGGCAAAGGCACGCATCACAGCTCGTCCCTCAGATCGCGGCCGGTGAGGGTGAGAAAAACATCCTCGAGGCTTGCCGGCCGGTGGATGAAGGTCAGACCCGTCATGTTGGCGCAGCGGGCGACCAGCGGCTTGGCGTCCTGCATATAGAAGAACCAGGTGTCGCCGACATGCTCGCGCCGCACATCAAAACCATCTGCAAGAGACGCCGCATCCTCCTCACCGTCCAGACCGCGGATCGCCACCACCTCGGGCTCCACATGCCGGGCGATCAGTTCGCGAGGCGTGCCACGGGCCAGAATCCGGCCGTGGTCGAGCACCATGATCTCATCGCACAGCTCGGCCGCCTCCTCCATGTAGTGGGTAGTCAGGATCAGCGTCTTTCCGCGCGTCTTCAGCGAGCGCAGCCGCTGCCAGATCAGGTGCCGAGCCTGTGGATCAAGGCCGGTGGTCGGCTCATCGAGTACCACCAGGTCGGGATCGTTGACGAGGGCCCTCGCGATCATCAGCCGCCGGCGCATACCGCCGGAGAGCGCCGCGACCTGGTCGCCGGCGCGACTGGTGAGCGACGCGAAATCGAGCAGCCCCTCGGCGCGCTCGGAAGCGACCGTTTTCGGGATGCCGAAGTAGTTGGCATAGACCAAGAGGTTCTCGCGCACCGAGAAATCAGGATCGAGGTTATCCTGCTGCGGCACCACGCCGACCCGGCGGTGCACGTCGGCGTGCGCCACCGGCAGATCGAACAGCGTGTAGTCGCCGTCGGAGACCGGCGACATGCCGAGCAGCATGCGCATCAGGGTCGTCTTGCCGGCACCGTTCGGCCCCAGGATGCCGAAACAGATTCCGGCCGGGATGTCGAAATCGACGCCGCACACCACCTCGCGCTCGCCGAAGAATTTGCGCACGCCACGCGCCCTTACCACCGCCGATTCCACTGCTGTCGAACTCATCGGCGCACTCTTTCATATCGTCGTTCAGAATGCATCGGCCACCTGTTGCAGCCACAGCTCCAGGAGCGCCAGATGCCAGAGTTTGCTGCCGCCGAGCGGTGTCGTGAAACGTTCCGGTGCGGCCAGCAGTTTTTCCACATAGGTGCGGTTGAACAGGCCGCGCTGCCGGCAGGCATCCGATTCCAGCAGCTCGCGCATGAAACCGAGGAACGGTCCGCGCGGAAACTTCAGTGCCGGTACCGGGAAGTACCCCTTCGGCCGGTCGATCACGGCTGCCGGCAACAGCTCACGCGCCAACTGCTTGAGCGGCCACTTGCCGCCATCACGCATCTTGAGTGAAGCCGGCATGGAGAGCGCCAGCTCCACCAGTTCGTGGTCGAGAAACGGCACACGTGCTTCGATACCCCAGGCCATCAGCATGTTGTCGATACGTTTTACCGGATCGTCGACCATCAGCATGCCGACATCCATCTTCCAGACGCGGTCGAGGAAAGCGCCGTTGCCCGCCAGCCGCGCCGCCACCAGCGCCGAGGTGGCATCGTCCTGTGCGAATTCGGGGGCCACGGTTTCGAGGAACTCGGCATGCGTACGATCGAAATAGAGCGGTGCGAAGCGCTGCAAATCACTGCCCGCCGCATCCTGCATCTGCGCATACCAGAAATAGCCGGCAAAGATCTCGTCTGCCCCCTGGCCGCTCTGCACCACCTTCACATGCCGGTGCACCTGCTCGCCCAGCAGGTAGAAGCCGATATTGTCCTGGCTGGCCATCGGTTCGGCCATCGCCCGCACCGCTTCCGGCAGCCTCGCCAGCGCCTCGGCATTGCTGATACGGAAACGGTAATGCTCGGTACCGAACTGGCGAGCCACCATGTCGGACCAATAAAACTCGTCTCCCTCCTCCTCCGGCGCACCCTCGAAACCGATGGCGAAGGTCTGGATCGGCTGTGCCGATTCACTTGCGGTGAGTGCGGTCAACAGGCTCGAATCCAGCCCGCCGGAAAGCAGCACGCCGACCGGCACGTCGGCCACTACCTGCCGCTTGTGCACCGCCCGGTACAGCTCCGCGCGCACTGCCTGCAGCCAATCGGCTTCCGACATCGTATCCGGTGCGACGGTTCCCCCAAGCTGCCAGTAGCGCCACTGGCGACTGGAGCCGTCGGTGGCCACCCACATGGCGTGTCCGGGAGCAAGCTTGCGCAGCCCCTGAAAAATCGTATGCGGAGCCGGCACCGAGGCGTGCAGGGTAAAATGATAATGCAGCGCCAGCGGATCGATGGCGGTATCGACATCGCCGGCGGCTAGCAGCGCCTGCGTGTTCGATGCGAAGCGGAAATGCCCGGCTGTCGCCGAGAAATAGAGCGGTTTGATACCGATACGATCGCGGGCGAGGAACAACCCGCTCCGGCCGGCATCCCAGATCGCGAAGGCAAACATGCCGGAGAGGCGGGAAAGGCAATCCTCGCCCCAGGCGTGATAGGCCTTCAGGATCACCTCGGTATCGCCGTCGGAGAAGAAACGATAGCCGAGACCGGCCAGTTCGGCGCGCAGCTCGCGGTAGTTGTAGATGGTACCGTTGAAGACCAGTGCCAGCTTCAGTTCGGTATCGATCATCGGCTGCGCCGAATGCTCGGAGAGGTCGATGATCGCCAGGCGCCGGTGGCCGAAAGCGAGCGGACCGTCGCAATAGCGGCCGCCGGCATCCGGACCGCGGCGCTGCAGCTCGGCCACCATGCGGTCGATCACCGCCGGATCGGCCTGCCCGGAAAACCTCAGCTCACCGCAAATGCCGCACATATCTGCCGTTCCAACGAAAAAGGCCCGCCGGGTCTTGCGACTGGCGGGCCTTCGGATTCGGGGTCAATGGTCTATCAGGCGATCGACTTGACGCGGGCGTTCAGGCGGGACACGCGGCGGGAAGCCTGGCTCGGGTGGATCAGACGCTTACGGCCGGCGCGGGCGATCAGCGAGGTAGCCTGGCGCAGTGCAGTGGCTGCGGCTTCCTTGTCGCCAGCCTGTACAGCAACCAGAACCTTCTTGATAGCAGTGCGCATCGCAGACTTCTGCGTACGGTTCTCCAGACGGATTTTTGCGTCCTGGCGGGCGCGCTTCAGCGCAGATGCATGATTTGCCACGTTTAACTCGCTCCTTGCGGCACTAGCGCCGCCTGTAGTGATGAGGCGCGCAATTTACGCATTGCAGCCGGGATGTCAACTGAAAAGCAGTCAAAAAAGCACGTCCACAAATGGAAAACGGCATGCTATGTTTCGTTCCACGTGCCCGGATTCATCATCCGGACCGGTCTTAAGGAGGATTCGATGAAAGTTTCTGAGGTCATGACCCACGGTGTGCTTACCTGCAAGCCCACTGATACCCTGCATAACGCCGTCGAGAAGATGGTCATGCGCCGCTGCGGCTCGCTGCCGGTTGCCGATGAAAAAGGCAAGCTGGTCGGCATCGTCACCATCCGCGACAGCATGCTGCCTCTCTATCCGAATTTCGGCGAGTACGTGCACGACGCCCAGCACGCCCGTGATTTCGAGGAGATGGAAGAGAACTACAAGAAGGTCATGTGCATGAAGGTCAAGGACGTGATGACGCCGGACCCGATGACCGTCTCTTCCGACGATCCGGTGCTGAAGGCCGCATCCTACATGGGTCTGCGCAACCTGCGCCGTATCCCGGTGGTCGACGACGGCAAGCTCATGGGCATGGTTTCCATCGGCGACATCAACCGGGGCCTGTTCATCCGTCTCGGCTGAGGCGCCATGCCTTTCCCGCTGCAACAGGCTCCGGCGATCCCGGGGCCTGTTCTGTTTCCGGAAGGGAATTCCCATGCATGAACTGCCCGAGCATGTCCGCCCCTTTCTAGAGCCCGACTTCTACCCGCATCCGGTCGGACATATCGAGATGCTGCAGACGCACATCTCCTGGGTCTTCCTGACCGGCAAATTCGCCTACAAGCTGAAGAAACCGGTCAATTTCGGTTTCCTCGATTTCTCGACACAGGAAAAACGCCGGTACTATTGCACCGAAGAGCTGCGGTTGAACCGGCGGCTGGCCCCGGAGCTTTATCTCGATGTCCTTCCCGTCAGCCAGAAACGGGACAGCTTCTGCCTGGGGGACGAAACGAACGTCGTCGACTACTGCCTGAAGATGCGCCAGTTCGGGCAGCAGGATCTGCTCAGTCGGCGACTGGAGCATGGCAATTTCGAGGCTGCCTGGATGGACCGGATTGCGACCGATATTGCTGCCTTCCACGTCTCGGTCACTGCTGAAGCCTCCACGAAGCAGGGAAGTCCCGATCAGCTCGCCGCCCACATCCGCGACAATCTGGATATCGCCGGCCGGCACCAGGGAGAGGTAATCGATTCAGCCCAGCTTGGACGACTTCGCGCCTTTGCCGAAGATGAACTGCGGCGTTTTCACAACCCCCTGCTGCGTCGGCAACGGGAAGGCTTCGTCCGCCCCTGCCATGGCGACCTGCATCTCGGCAATCTCACCCTCTGGCAAGGCAAACCGCTGGCCTTCGACTGCATCGAATTCAACGAGGAGTATCGCACCATCGACACCATGAACGATGTCGCCTTTCTGGTCATGGATTGCGAGGCACGCGGCCGGCCGGATCTCGGCATGCGCTTTCTCTCCCGTTATCTGGAGGCATCCGGCGACTATGGAGGCCTGGAGCTGTTGCCGCTCTACCTCTTCTACCGTGCCACCGTGCGCGGCAAGGTGGCCTGCCTGTCGGCCGGGAATACGAGCCTTGCGGCGTCGGAACGTGCCGGGAAATTCACCGAGGCTCACCACTATTTCAATCTGGCTGCCAGCTATGCCGCTCCGCTTTCCCCAAAGCTCATCATGATCGGCGGCCTCTCCGGCAGTGGTAAAAGCCACCTGGCCCTGATCGGCTGCGGCATCGAACGGGCCGTCGTCATCCGCTCGGATGCGACGCGCAAGCGTATCGCGGGGGAGCATGCCGGCCTGCCACTGTATGGAGAAGCGATGCATCGCCTCACTTACGAGGCGATGCTGGCCGCCGCCGTCACGGCGCTGAAAGCCGGCTGGCCGGTCATCCTCGATGCCACCTTCCTTGGCCGATCGCAGCGCGATGCGGTGCGCAAACTGGCAGCAGAGGCTGAAGTACCGCTAACGCTCTATTGGCTGGACACCTCGTCAGACGAACTGCGGCTTCGCGTGCAGGCCCGCTCGGCCGTCGGCCGAGATATCTCCGATGCCGATCTCGATGTGCTGGAAGGGCAGCTGGCCAACTACCGCCGACCGACGGAAACCGGCATCACCTTTCTCTCCGGCAGCGACCGCTGGCCTGACGGCTAGAGCCTTCTGACTAGAGAATGTCGGCTGCCTTGGCGGCCAGACGCGAGCGTTCGCTGGCCTTCAGCGTGATATGACCGTAGTGCTCCCAGCCGGCGAAATGGCTGACGGCATGCGTCAGGCCATTGGTATAGGCGGTCAGGTACGGCGTATCGATCTGCGAGTTGTTGCCCAGTGCGATCAGCTTCGAGTCCTCGCCCATACGGGTCACCAGCGTCTTCATCTGGTGCGGCGTCAGATTCTGCGCCTCATCGACGATCAGCCAGGTCTTGGTGAAGGTGCGGCCACGCGCAAACGACAACGAAGTGATCTCGATACGGTGCTGGCCAAGCAGAGCGGAGACGTTCTGCGACACATCGCCGAGCAGGAAGGCAAGGTTGTCGGTCACCGCTCCCATCCACGGCTCCATCTTCTCTTTTTCGCTACCCGGCAGGAAACCGATATCCTGTCCCATCGGCACAGTGGCGCGCGTAACGATAATGCGCTCGTACAGCCCCATATCCAGTGTCTGATGCATGCCGCAGGCCAATGCCAGCAGAGTCTTGCCCGAACCGGCCAGGCCCAGCATCGTGACAAAATCGAGATTGGCATCCATCAGCAGGTTCATCGCCATGTTCTGCTCGATGTTGCGGGCCTGTACACCCCAGATGGCGTTACGCTCATGCCGGTAGGAGTGGATATCGTGCAGATGAACGCGGCGCCCCTCCTGCACCTCCATGCAGCGCATGGCCACTTCGCGCTCACCGGGCAAAACGACAAAGCTGTTGGCCGTCGGCAGCGGCGGCTCCTCCGGCCAAGTCACCACATAGTGGTTGCCGTGGTCGTGCTGTAGCACCTCCATATTCTCGCCCATGGCCGACCAGACAGCTTCATCCAGCCGGATCACACCACTGGGCAGTACCGACAGGTCGTCGACGGCACGGTCGGAACGATAATCCTCCGAAACCAGGCCAAGCGCACGCGCCTTGATGCGCAGGTTGATGTCCTTAGATACGAGGATGACCTGCCGGTCCGGATGTTCCTGCTGCATCGACATGGTGACGGCCAGGATGCGATTGTCGCCACTGCCCTTGGCCAGCGATTCAGGCAGGATCTCCAGCGCCCGGTGATTCAGTTCGAAGAACAGGCGACCACCGCCCGGCAACGGGCAGCCCTCCTCGAGGTTTTCGCAACTGCCGCTCAATTCGTCGAGTTGCCGGGAGACATCGCGAACGTTGCGCGCCAGCTCATCGAAACCGCGCTTGACCTTGTCCATCTCCTCGAGCACGACGATGGGCAGTACCACATCATGCTCGTCGAAATGCTGTAGGGCTGTCGGGTCGTGAATCAGGACATTGGTGTCGAGAATATAAATCTTGCGTTCTTCGTCAGCGACCAAGGTAGGTCCTCCCTGTTGCAATGGACAGCTTTAAACAGCGGCCCAGTCTGTATCCTGTCAGAACAAAACAATCTGTCATGCACCATTTGCATGTGCCGCTTGACACCCATCCCATGCTTGGCATTATTCGCGCCGTTCGCGGGAATAGCTCAGTTGGTAGAGCGCAACCTTGCCAAGGTTGAGGTCGCCGGTTCGAGACCGGTTTCCCGCTCCAGATCAAATCAGAGGGGCTTTGCCCCTCTGGCTTTTTATAGAGGTTCATGCCGGCAGGGTGGCTCAGTGGTACGGCGGAGGACTGCAAATCCTTTATTCGCGAGTTCGATTCTCGCCCCTGCCTCCAACCTTTCACCGGACCGACGTTCAATCCACGACAGAAAGCACCAGCGGCTGTAACAGCGCGATGCCCACATGTGGCCGGATCAATTCGCCACAGGTGGAGATATCGTCATCACTCTTCCAGGAGATGACGACTTCGGTACAGACGCTTTCAATCTCTCCCGATTCGCCGGATAGACCGATCCACAAATCGACATGCTGTCCGATACTGTAGCGGCCGGGACAAAACAGAGTGCGTTGACGGATATATTGCTCGATACCGTGGATTCCGCATACCCGTCCTCGGTTTTCACATCGACATCATAGCTCGCCGTTTCACGGGCTTCAGCTCGTCGTTCCACCAATCCTCCTTTTCCCCGGCCCCATTCAACCTTTAGAGATATATAGCCTTTAGCCGGCAAATAAGCCACCGCTGCTTGCCCACAGGAATTTCCTTGGCATGATTTCAACCGGCTAGTCGCCGGGATGGTGGAATTGGTAGACACACGGGACTTAAAATCCCGAGAATGGTGACATTCGTGCGGGTTCGACTCCCGCTCCCGGTACCATGCGAAACGCCAATGGGGAGGGCGGAATGAAACAGGGCAAATGTTTGCGGATTTATCTGACCGAATCCGACCGTATCGACGGCTCTCCCGCCGTTGAAGCGATCATCTCGCTCTGCCAGCACGCCGGGCTGCGCGGTGTCAGTGTCGTGCGCGGTATCGAAGGGCTTGGATTGCACGGCCTTCACTCGGCCTCCTTCCTGTCGCTTGCCAGCGATCTGCCGATCATCGTCGAAGTTGTGGACGGCAGCGACAAGATCGACGCCGCCATCCACCAGATGCGCCCGAAACTGGGCAACCGGCTGGTCGCCGCCTGGCCTGTAGAAATCATGCGCAATAGTGAGGAGTCCAGCCATGCGTGACATTCTTCGCTCCATTCCCCTGTTCTCCGAACTCGACGACTCCGAACTGGCTGCCATCGAGACATTGGCCAGCATCACCGACGTACCAAAGAAAAAGATCGTCGTGCAGGAAGGCGAGCCCGGCGAAGCACTGTATGTAATCCTCGAAGGCAGTGTGAAGATTTCCTCCTACACCACGGACGGACGCGAGATCGTGCTGTCGATCCTCAACAAGGGGGCCTTTTTCGGCGAAATGTCCCTGCTCGACATGCGCCCCCGCTCGGCAACCGTCACCACCATGGAGGATGCGAAACTGCTGCAGATTCGCCGGCGCGACTTCGGCCAGCTGCTGCTCCAGAAACCGGCAATGACCGTCAAACTTCTCGGCGAGGTGGTTAGCCGCCTGCGGCGTACCAGCCAGGCACTGGAACGCATCAGCAGCATGGACGTACCGCACCGTCTGTATGCCCATCTTGCCGACCACTGCCAGCGTTTCGGCCAGAACGAAAAGAACGGCTGGTTTTCAACCGTCCTGCCCACTCACCAGCTGCTGGCCGACCAGCTGTCGACCAGCCGTGAAACGATCTCACGCGCCATCAGCGCACTTAAGAAAGAGGGTATTCTCGAGCCATCTAGCGGCCGCGGCAGAATGCGTGTCGATGTGCGGGCACTGGAAACCCTGCTGGAAGCCTTCCAGTAACTTCCGGCAACAAGTCCGGCAATTACCGGACCTTAGTGGAACTTCAGCTGCAGCATGCGGCCGCCGGTCTGTTCGGCGATGGTTTTGAACGCCACCTTGGTTCGCGAATCGTTATCGATGCCGAGCGGCAACGTAAAAACAGGCGCCCGAATCGAATGATATGCTACCGTATCGGTCGGCGGCTCATCACCGATCAGCATGTAAGCCCCCGGGATCGGCGCATGTTCGGTGATATCGCGGAATGTCTTGCCAATCGTTTCGTCCGTCCCGACAAACGGGGCTTTCTGCATCAGTTTGTCGAGCACCTCCCCCATACCACCGGTATAGGTTCCCGTCTGCCCGTCGGCGTACCAGCTGACAGCCGCCAACCGCTTGCCGGAGCGCAGCACGATGACACGCAGCACCGGGATGAGGAACGTCGTCACACCATGCATCGAGCCCGTCGCATCAACCACGAGATGGATATCCTTGCCCGGCAGATTGCGTAGCCCATCGACAAACAGATCGAAATCATGCTTGCCCTTGCCGGTGGCCAACCCCGCACTTTCCAGCACCCTCTCGATCTGTTTCTGGACATCGCTGCCCGCCATGGTGGCGAGATCTTCCTGCAACTGGGCGTTGCGGGCTTCGGCTTCCGCCAGTTCTTTTTTCAGCTGCTTGACCACCTCGGTCGTATCCTGCGAACGGCTGCCCTGCCATTGCGAGGTAATCAGGATCAGGGCGAACAGGAAGATAAAGGCTGCCAGCATCAGCAACGCCATATCCGAAAAAATCTCGTAGATACTGTCGTGACCCGGGTGGCGACGCGCCCGCATGCCGACTCCGGTCAGTCCGCCGAAGATCGGCGGCCCAGCAGCCTTGCGATCAGTCCGTGACGGTGAAGCTTGTAGGCATAGCGTGCATGCTGGACCGCAAGCTGGCGCATCGAGTCGTCTGCCGCCGCCTCCTTGAGAATCTCGTGCATGCGACGCATCTCGCCCCCGATCGCCTGCATTTCGCTGCGGCTCGCCTCGAAGGCCTGGCGTACAAGGTCGATGCGTGCATGCAGCTGGGCAAAATCGGCATCCAGCAGACGAATCTCACGGTCAGTGCTGGGAACCATATCTGCCGAGGCATGCACGAGACAGACGCGCAGCATCAGATCCTGCAGTCCTTCCACCGACGAATCGGTGATCCAGGAAAAGACGCGCAGCAACACCCCCCCCAGAATCGAGCCGAGCAGCGTCGTATAAAAGGCGACTCCCATGCCTGACATGGCATTCTTCAGCCCCTGCAACATCAATTGTTCGTTTTCACCCAGGGAGTTGAGCGCGCTGTTCAGCCCGATCATGATCAGCGTCATGCCCATCACCGTACCGATCAGGCCGAGCGTGATCAGCAGATTGCCGAGCAACCCGACAAACTGACTCGTCCGGTGCTGGGCTGCGAATTCGACATCCACCAGTCCTTCGACATCCAGACGCCCGTTGCGATCGAGAATGGTCTGCACCGACGCGAGAAAGCGATCGACGATACGGCTGCTACGGCGTGGCTTGACGGCTTTCAGCCCGCCGGACCGGATCACCACTTCCATCCGGTAGGCGCGAAACCATTCGGCCGTCAGCATTCCGACCTGCACGAAGCTGACCAGCACGCCAAGCGCAAACATGCCGATAATGATCCAGGTGATGCGCGTCGAATCATGCAGCACAAAGTTCAGCGCGCCCGCCTGACGATAGAGCAGGGCAAAAACCGCCGCAGACGAGATGGCCCACGTCATCCACAGCACGAGCGTCTTCAAGCCACGCTGATCAACTGCCTGCTGACGAACGATTCCTGCCATTGGCTGAGATTACCTCAATGATGACCCAAAAAAAAAGCCCGGCAGGTTACCCGGCCGGGCTCGATCCTGAAGCAACAGCTTACCTGTTCGTGCGGGCCTTGTCAGCGAGCTCGGACAGAGCGATCGGCAGAACGAGGCCGAACACGACAAAGAAGATAAATACCGGTATGAAGGTTTCCAAATGCATTTCCAGCCTCCCAAAGCGTGATTGCGGGATAGTATCGACTGCGACCTGCGCATGCAAGCGCTGCCGGCCAGCTATGCAGCACTTGGCGAAAACACGAACGGATCGGCGTGGATGTTCAATATTGATGCACCGGCCAGGAAGCATTTCTGCCGGAGCGCATCGACAATCGGGGGATCTCCGCACAGGTAAATCCGGTAACCGGTGAGGCTACCAAGATGTTTTGCAGGCAGTTCCGCAACATTCCCCTGCAGGCCGCCTTCCGGGATATCGCCATGCAATACACACGGCAAATAATGCAGATTCGTATGCTGGCGCGCCCAGTTGCGCAACTCATCCATCAAATACAATCCGGATGCAGCAAGGCTTGCATGAAACAGATGGATCGGACCTGTATGCCCCCGTGCCAGCGCCTCTTTCATGATTCCGAACAACGGAGCAAGACCGGTACCGGTACCGGCCAGTAGCAGTGGTTGTTCGGCATTGCCAGGTAGATAGAAGCAGTCGCCGGACGGCCCATAGAAGTGCACTTCATCGCCTGCCTGCAGATGATCAAAAACCCAATTGCTCATCTGACCCTCAGGAACCCTGCGGATATGAAGTTCGAGGAACGGCTCTTCCGGTGTACTGGCCAGCGAATAGCTTCGTATCAGCTCATCGCTTGGACGAATCAGGTTGATAAACTGACCTGCTTGATAGGAAAAGCCTTCCGGTATCTCCATACGCAGACGGATCACGCTTTCCTGGAGCAGGTCACGCTCAACGATTCTGGTCTCGTAACGTGGCGATACGGCCGCCAGGCCAATTTCCAGATCGTTGGCAGGCCTGCACAGGCAGGCCAGGAAGTAGTTCTGGGCCTTCAGGGTATCCTTCAGGCCGGACTGCGATTCCGGCGTGGGATTCCCTTTCAGGGCTCTGATCATGCAGGTCTGGCACGCCCCGGCCCTGCATGACGATGGCAGAAGCACCCCGTGCCGAGTCATACTGTCGAGAACACTCTCACCGTCACGGCAATCGTATCCCCTTCCTTCAAAAGTAATCGTCGGCACGGGACTCTCCTCTATTGTCCTATCGGTCGAGCACGTCCTCGCGCGTGCTTTCGGCAATGGCCACGACCTGCTGGATCAGGTTGTCTCCGACACCCAACTCGGCCAGCGTGGAACGCAGGTGCACCAGAATATGATCAAAATGGGAGTCGTTCATGCCCATCTTGACCAGATGCCTGTGACCCTCGCGCATATCCTTGCCGGTGTAGTTATGCGGTCCGCCAAAGGCCATGGTCAGGAATGCCTTCTGCTTGGCCGCTTGCTTGGCCATGTCGACGCCCTCGAAAAAGCGCACGACATAGGGATCGCCCAGCACCTTGCGATAGAACACATCCACAGCGGCATTGACAGCAGCGCTGCCGCCCAGCTGATCATACAATGTGTTTGCCGCTGCAGCTGGTGCCCCTGCGCCCGAACTCTGCGTACGGCTGCGGTCGGCCAATTCCGACAACGCAATCGGCAGAATAAGGCCGAGCACGACGAACATGATGAATACCGGAATGAATGTCTCGAAATGCATGGCTTAGCGATCCAGTACGTCGTTGCGGGTGCTTTCGGCGACGCTGATCACCGTATCGATCAGGTTCTGACCCACACCAAGTTCGGCCAGGGTGGAACGCAGGTGCGCCAAGACGTGGTCGAAATGCGAATCGTTCAGCCCCATCTTGACCAGGTGCTTATGCCCTTCGCGCATGTCCTTGCCGGTATAGTTGTTCGGACCGCCGGTCACCATCGTCAGGAATGCCTTCTGCTTGGCGGCCTGGCGCGTCATATCAACACCCTGGAAGAAACGGTTGATATAGGCGTCGGCCAATACCCGGCGATAGAAAACATCGACGGCGGCATTGATGGCGGCTTCGCCACCGAGCTGTTCATAGACTGTACTCATATAGATCCCTCCTTCGTTTTGCTTCACACATGCCCGCATAAGTTGCATGTGGAATGCAACTTTAAACAGCCTAGACAAAACATGTCAACAGGATATATCTTTTACAAATGCAATTGACGATCTATACGGACTACTCGTTGCGAGTGCTGCTCTATCTCGGGCTGCATCCGGAAAAGCGTGTAACCATCTCTGAAATTGCCGATGCCTACGGCGTCTCACGGAATCATCTGGTCAAGGTGGTTCACAATCTGGCGCAGGAAGGCTGGATCCAGACAACGCGCGGCAAATCCGGCGGCATGCGGTTGGCATTCCCGCCCGACCAGATCAACATCGGTGCCGTTGTCCGCAAAACCGAACCGCATATGAACCTGCTGGAATGCTTCGACCGCGAAATCAACACCTGCCCGATCATTTCGGCGTGCGCCCTGAAACGCGTGCTTTACCAGGCACGAAAAGCTTTCGTCGACGTCCTCGACCAGTACACCATCGCCGATGCCCTGGGGCAGCCGCAGGCCATGATCCAGATCCTCGATGCCAATCTGCTCTCCAGCCTCACCGATCCACAAGGCAAACAACCCGTATCAGCCTGACATTGCCCCGACCACCGCAACCGCTACAATCCAGCCATCAATTTCGATGAGCTGGGAACAATCATGCAGCAATTTCTGAAACAAGCACTCTCCCCCCGTTATCTGGGGCTGGCAGGCCTGTGTATTCTGGCTTGGATATACATGGCGCTGTTCCGCTATGACAACTTCGGCATTGAAGAGGATGCGGCACGCGCATTGCTGCTGAACTGGTCGATTATCCATCAGATCGCCAGCCCGATTGCTCTCTATGGCGCACCGGACCTGCGAGCGATCCTGTTCATCATTCTCGACCTCCACTGGGCCGGCAACCTTGTAGCCGCAAAAGTATTCAGCATGTTGACGCTATTCGGTACCGGCCTGCTGCTCTACCGCTGGAGCGAAAAAAAGTTCGGCGACGAAGCCGCCATGATCTCGACCGTGCTACTGCTCATCAGCCCGATCGCCCTGATGCAGGCCGACGCCATCGGCAGTGGTATTTACATGCTGTGGGGATTCGTACTCGTTCATCTGCTTGCCGAGGCTTACCGTTCTTCCGAAAGCACCATCTCCGGGTGGTTTTTCCTGCTCATCCTCATGACCGCATTTACCGTCAGTATGCACCCGATGGGATTTGCCGTCCCGATCGTGCTGGCTTGGCTCTGGAGACGTGAGTTGCTGTCTGCCGGTAAAGGCCGCAACCTTCTGATCGGCGTTATCCTGGCCACAGCGCTAATGGTAATGCTACGCTGGGGCTGGAATGGTATGGAAGCGGCCGCATCCAATCCACTGGCACTGTTCGAGAACGTTCTGCTCGGGCCCAACCTGATCCATTCTGCCGGCCATTGGGGCATTGGTCTGATCCTGATCACCCTGCTGGCTATCGTGTTCGCACTTCAGATTTGGAACAAAACGGCGGACCCGATGACCCTCCTGCTAATCGTGGCATCAGTCATCGGGCTGCTGCATGCCGATCCGACATGGGCAATGATCGCGTATGCTTCGCTGCTCTATCTCGGAATCCCGCAACTGATACGTTTCAACCGCCGCTACGGCTGGCAAGGCATGGTCGGACAGCGCGGCATGGTGCTGATCGGCGTCATGGTGCTTGCAACGGTCTCTATGACGACCCTGCGTGACTACCGGCAGGTCAACATCCACCAGCTGAAGAACGATACTGACACGGTGATCGCCGTACTGGCACAGGAAGCGCAGGATACCAAGGTGCCGTTTATTGCTGCCAGCCAATGGCCGGCACGCACGCTTCTGGCGACACGCCGCGATGTTCTACCGCTTCCCCCTGCAGCCAAGGATGTGGAGACGTTCCAAAAGAAGATTCACGGCCTGACGCATCTGGCCTTCGATCCCCAGAAACCTGAGCTGCATGAGTTGGCTCTCAATGCTGCTGCCCTCAGCCATCAGCTTGAGACTATCGCCCTGCTTCCCGGCGGCGTTGTCCTCAAGGTGCGGCAACCAGCCGCAGAAACATCCAAGCAGCACTGACGCATTCGAGACAAATGAAGGGGCGCACGATCGAGATCGATCGGCCCCTATTCATCCCCGTAAGGCCGGCTCCATGCCGATAAAACCAGGGAATTGAATCGCTGAACACTGTGTCGCGATCGATGCCCTTACGGCTGATGTAATACGAATGGTTACGACCAGCCTGTCAGTCGCAAACTGACAGTTAGGCACCCTGCTTTTCTCTGGTTTGGTTATTACTGTGGCACTTCGAATGCAGGCATTCAGCCATTTGGATTATCGAGTTTCTGGGAGCGCTCGAATCAGACGGCGGAATCCGATGGCAACGACGTTACTGACGATGTCCGCCATGCCACAAATGAAAGAACATCGCCAATGACAAGCCGAACAGCCCGCCGAGGAGGAACAGCCCGCCGAGGGAACTGACGAGATACATTTCTCTGGAAAGATCGTCATGTGTTCCATGAATCCGGAAAATGGCGAACCCCAGAATGACGATACCGACAAGCATCATTGCCGAATAGAACCTGATCTGTTTCTTCCAGACACCCTTCGCCCGCTGCAATGCCTCCTGCTTCTTGCAGGCGGCGCATAGGCCGACCTCCCCCTCGAAGTCGACACCACAATTCAGACAAATCGACATGCAGTTACCCCCACCCAAGGCGTACGAATCAGTGCCAATCTAGCGAAAGACATGCAAATAAAAAGGCGGGGGCTTTCGCCCCCGCCTTAAGTCCGAGATCGGACGATTACTGACGCATCGGAGCGCGCGGGTTACCCGGCGTTACCGGCTTGGCGCCCGTGAGGAATGCCGCCACGTTGGCGATATCCTCATCGGTCATGTGAGATGCAACTGCACGCATCTGACCACCGAAATCGTTGTCACGAGCCTGCGGATCCTTGGCGGATGCCGTCGTTTGACCGAGGCGGAAAGCCTCCAGCTCATGCTTCAGATAGGTGTAGCGCTGGCCACCTACAGCCGGGTACATACGGCCGGCACTGCGACCGTGGAAGTCATGGCAACTCTGGCAAGCCGGCACACCATGATCCGGCAGACCGACTTCAGCGATAACCTGGCCGAGATACGGCTGACCAACGGATGCGCCACTCTGGCGCAGCTGATCCAGATCGGAGCCCATGAACGGGGTCTTCAGCGAATTCACATACGCAGCCACGTCCTTACGATCCTCGGGAGACAACGCCTTGGCGATATCGTTCATCTGCTGCATGGTATTATCGAAGCGCTTGTCGGTCGCAAAATCCGTCAACTGCTTCAGAACATAAGTATCCACCTGGTAGGCGAGACGCGGCGTACCCATATCATCGCTACCCAAACCGTCTGCACCATGGCAGTTCGCGCATGCCGGAGCATCGCCCTTGCCTTCCTGGAAAATCACGCGTCCCTTATCGACGTCACCAACCCCTTCGGTAGCAGCCTGGGCAGGCGCGCTGCAGAAGGCAACAAGCGCAAGTGCGCCCATAGCACCAATCACACGTTTCATCTATTTCCCTCCTCGATTAATTAACAGAACTTACTTATTGCCGTGCTTCCGGGAACCGGAGACAAACATAATTACTGCGATGATCCCCGCCGCCAGTGCAATGATACCATACATCAAGAATACAGTGCCATTCTGAAACATGACCGAGGACTCGATAAAATGAGCAAGCATCTACTAACCTCCCTAGTTTAGTTACGGGCATCCTGCACCACTGCAAACAAAAGGCAAGTCCAAAAATGCCCCCCGTGCCCTATTCAGGAGCAATCAACATGGCACCCGTGATAAATACCAGCGTCCGCACCACCAGAATGCCCTTACTCTGGACTCGGTGATTATGTCGTCCGGCCGGATCACCCGCAAGGATTTGCTTGCCGGCCTGGATCTGGAGTACGTAGAGAGCGTAAAGAGTCAGATCCAGAAACAGGTGTGCCCAGATCAGGAATGAAAACAGTTCGCCCTGATCGATGAGCCGCTTCACCCATTCGTGGGTCATGTAGAGCCAGACAGGAAAAAACAGGTCGAATACCATGACCGAACTCATCATGCCGATATGCAGCGGGTGATTTTTACGAACCCCCCACGCAAAAGCCATCACGGCAAAGCTAACCAGCACGAGCACAACGGAAAGCGGCATAGCGGGCATATTAACCCCGGGAGAAGCGATTGGCACGCATTGGACTTGCAACCCCATGCTGCGCCGCTATCCTGCCTTGCCATGTCACAATCTGCTCCCAGCGAACACCGTTATCTTGTCAAATTTCTGATCATGTCCGTGCTGTCGTTTTTTATTGGCACCGTCCATGGTCTGCTGCAGGTCATTCCTGCGATCCGCGCTTGGCTCGATTCCATCGGCAGCCCGTACGGCGGCCCCGGCCACATGATCGACCCGCTGGCCCACGCGCATATCAACCTGGTGGGTGGTGTCACCATCCTCGGCATGGCGGTAACCTACTACATGCTGCCGAAGATCACCGGCAAACCGATCCACTCCCACAAGATGGCCGAGCACTCCTTCTGGTGGACGACGATCGGAGTCAGCAGTTTTTACACGGCGCTGATGATCTTCGGCATCGTCGAAGGCCACTACTGGCTCTCCGATCCGACGGTCGTGCCTTCCATCCATCATTACTATGGTCCGGTCATTTCGGTTGCAGCAACCATCCTGGCAGTTGGTTTCTGGTTTTACCTTGCCAATGTCATCCTGACACTGAAGGACATCTACAAGGCCGACCACCGGAAGTAATGCATGCGTCTTGAATGCGGCTGCCCGACCGAATTCCCGGCCGAATGGGATGGCAAGGATATCGACCTTGGAACCGCCCTTGTGCATGAGCAACGCGTGCCGATGTTCCTGCATATGCCGATCGGATTCGAGGCATGCCTCGACAATCAGCACAAGGATATCGAACGACTTGGCCTGACCGAACGCTGGCCGGGATTCGTGCTTAGCGAATCGTCCATGTTCCGCGGCCGTATCCTCTGCCCGCTTTCCGAGGAAAGCTCGCCGGCACGCAACGTTTACCGCCTGCCCAATCCGTTTCACCTGCGTGCCCGCCTGTTCCGCGGCGATGTCGGCGGCATCCGGCTTGAGGTGCGGAACATGCAGTCGAGCCTGCTCGATGAAGGCAAGATGCCGAAGCAACTGTTCCTCTGTTACCTGACATGCCCCCGTTGTCAGGAAGAGCGCGGTGGCATGCAGCTCATGCTTCTGCGCCACTGGATCCGCAGCCCGAAACTGGAAAAAAGGCTTGCCCGCCGCAATCAGTTGCGGGCCGACTGACTCTTGAAGAAAGCGATCAGATCAGCGCGATCGGTCTTGCTGATGCGCGGAATGCTCATTTTGGTATTCGGCTTGATGCCACGGGGATTTGCCAGCCAGGCATCGAGCGCCTCGGCATCCCAGTGCCTGAACGGCACGCCGGAGATCGTCGGCTTCTTGCCATAAATATCCAAAAGACCAGGGCCAACCTGGAAGGTCGTGCTGTCCAGATGATGGCAGGGTGTGCAACGCACCTCGGCAATCAGTTTTCCACGGGCGGCATCGGCTGCGTAGGCCGCCGGCTGAAAACAGAGCAGCGCCAGGCCCAGCCACAAGGCCCTTCTCATTTCAAGCCTGCCGGGGAAAGCGCAAACATCAATTCGCCGCGCTGGCCGTTGCGTTCGAGCCGCACATAGAGGTGATCATGCTTGGCATCGAGAACTGGCAAGGCACGACGATAAACACCGAGAGCGCCATCCGGGATCGCCTGTTTCCAGTCGGAATTCTCCGTGCGGATATGAACGACCAGGTCCGATGTGAAGCCGCGCTGCTGACGACCGGCGATAACCAGGAACTCGTTCATTCCCTCACGTACCGGTGACGGACGGGTTTCGATCCGCACACTCATGTCCTGCCAGTGCTGCAGTGGCGGATCCCATGCGTCCCCCCCCGAACAGGCGGCAAGGGCAATCGTCACGCACAGCATCACAACGCGAGACATCACGCGCCTTCCTTCTTGGCATGCAAGATCAGGTAATCCCGAACCTTGACCATATCACCTGACATGATGGGTCCCAGCCCCCGCTGAATGCGCTTGTTCTGCATGCGGGCGATGACCGCCGGCCACTCCCCGGCCGTGTGTGCAGTCGGTTGCGGAGGGGCATGGCAGACCGAACAATTCTCTGCGTAGACATGGAACTCCTGCGTCTGCATATCCGGATAGCTTTCCGTCACCACCGGGGCATTACTGCAGGCCGCCAGACCCAGCAATACCAGCCAGAGCGCCCTCATTTGGGCATATCCACATCATCTTCGTCTTCACGGTCGGGATCATTGTCCAGCCGGCCTGCCGAATCCGAACCATAAAGATTGACCATAAAATAGATAAATCCCGCAGCGATGCCGAAATAAACCACGGCCGCCACGGTGCCCCAGGTAAACCACGGCCGCGGATTGTCCGGGCGATCTCCCCAGAACGGCAGCGTCAGGCCGAAGGCCACCAGCATCACCATCACGATGACTGCGATGAACCACTTCGGAACGCGTTTCTGGGACTGCGGAATTTTCTCGACCAGTTCCCAGTCTTCCATGCCGCGTTTTTCAAGCCGTTCTTTCTCGGAGGCGTATCCGAAATGATCATCGGATAGCTTGCCCCACTCGGTTTTCACTGCATCGAGCTTCTTGTCGTCTTCTTCAGGCATGCTTGGCTCCCGGTGCGAAATGGTGCACCTCAAATTCATCAGACCAGCCGGATGCGGAATCCACTCGCACCTTGAACCGGTATATTCCCTTCGGCAGCGACGGACTCAGTCGCAGAACGATATCCTTGCGACCCACACTGTCAAAATGCACCTTCGATGCTGCCAATGTATAGGCATCGGCAGCCAGCCCTTCGACCTTGATGTGCATATCTACCGGTCGGTAAACCTTGTTGGCGATATTGACCCGGTACTCGAGCACCTGATCGCCCTGCCAGCTTTCGCCCCGGTAAACGGTAAACCAGGCCGGTGCATAACTCATCAAGCCGGCTACGAACAGGGAGGCGCCGAGCAGCGTGAACATGGTCGCCGCTTTCGCGCGGGAAAAGAACGAACCGATCGCACCGCGATAAGCGCCCTTCTGTTCGTCGCCGATCACGAAGCGCAACAGGCCGGGGCCGGAAAGTTTTTTGCTTTTTGCATGCAACTCGTCGCAGGCGCTGATGCACTCGCCGCAGTTCACGCAGCTGTCGAACACCTCGGTCTGGCGCGGATCGATATCGAGGAAACAGGCGTCCACGCAGTAGCGGCAGGTCACGCAGTGATCGGTGCGGCTGGTGTCATAGGCAACATGCAGGGTATCGCGCGTCTTGAAGGAGTGCTGCCAGACCCGGTAGATGCACATGTACTTGCACATCAGGTGTCGGATTACGGCGATATCCAGCACCATCACCGCCACACAGACGAAATAGATCCAGTGCAGTGAAGCAGCAAGCCGCGCGTCCTCGTGGAAGGTCAGGAACGACCAGATTACGTCCGGCGGATAGAAATAGAGCAAGGGGATGAGGGCATAGAACATCGAGGCAGCCAGAATGGCGGCGCCCAGAATGACGTAGTTCAGCATCGATCCACGCCTGGCTGCGACCTGCATCTTCTTGCCGCTCATATCCATCATCTTGGCCCGGCGTCCGAGCAACTTGCGGGTCAGGTCGTTTGCCCATTCGGAAACCGTATTTTGCGGACACATCCAGCCGCAGAAGACGGCGCCCACCAGCGAATACATCATGACCAGCAGGCTGGCGACGAAGATCCAGAAGCCGAGCACGAGGAAGATGTCGGAGAACCAGACCTGATGATCGAGCAGCACGAATGCGCCGTCGACCGGATCGATGCGGAACAATCCAGTGGTCGGGATCAGCACGAGGATCAGCAGCGTCAGGTATTGTGATGCCCTGCGTAGCGGATGCAGCTTCTGTGCACCCGGCACATGTTCGACCGCAACCGGAATCTGCTTCAATGCTTCATTGGCTGCCATCAGCTCATGTTACTCCTGTCGCAGGATTCGGGCCAGCGGACTGACCTGCTGCAGCCGACTGCGCCATTTTTCGATGTCTGCAGCATTGCCGTTTGCCATGGCCAGTCGCAACATCGAAGTGATGGCGCCCTCGTGATCAGGCCGCAGTTCGAGGATTCGCCGTAGCGCTTCCTGCCTGCTGATCCCATCGGGCAGGCCATGCTGCAGGCTTTCATACATCCGGTCGGCGAGTGCAAACGCCGGCCATCTGTCAGCCGGGTTGGCATGATTCGCCATGCGGGCCCAGTATATAGCCTGCTGTTCGTCGCCGGCGATCTCCGACTGCCAGAGCCGCACATCCAGACTCGTTGCAACCCAGGCCCGCTCGAAAGTCTCCCTGTCCGCCATCGGAATCGCGAGTTGACCTGCTGCGGCTTCCGCACTCGCTCGCCAGCCCAGCAACCATTCCCAAGTCTGCTGGATATCGACGCCTCCGGCATACCTCACCCTGGGAAGGGTATACTCGATGACCGGCGCCCACTCATCCTGCACGGCGGCATGAAAATCGGGAATCTCTCCCCAGTAACGGCCGAGCCAGGTCCACAGGCCTTCGCCTCCAGTCACCTGCCGATGCGCCGTATCCGACAGGCTTGCCCACTGTCGCAGAGCCGGCAATGCCGACACCTGTCCGTCCTTCACACCCACCAGCGCCATGCGGTAACCGTCGATGAACACCACTCCATGCCCGAATACATTCCGGAAGGTCTGCATCACCACCTTCAGCGAAGGCACATCGAACTGGTTAAGAGCCAGCCACTGGACGAAAACCCCATGCCCGCTCAAACGCTCGCGGACTCTCCGGAACTGCTGCAACGACAACAGATTGGCACGGCCGGCCATATCTGGATGAAACAGATCGCCGATGATCACGTCGTAATGCTGCCGGTCCGCCCTGAGAAAGCGCCGCGCATCGTCGTGCAGGATACGCATCTTCCCGGTCACGCCATCGTTGCAGGAGGCAAAGGATGTTTCCGCCGCCCGGATGGCACCGCGGGACAACTCCACCGCCGTCATTTGCAAGTCGGGGAAAGGCAACGCACCGGCCGCGGTGATGCCCGTACCTAGCCCCAGGAACAGCACCTTTTTCGGACCATCCTGCAGCAGCAGCGGCAACCGCGCCTGGTTCTTCTGCACCGTCACTGCAGTCGGTTCGGTAGAGGCATCCATACGCTGCAGATCCGACAACAACAGGCGCTGGCCACTGTGTTGCTCCACGACATGCGTCAGGGCAACAGCATCCTCGTAGATCGACAGGCCGGTTGAATCCTGCAGGGACGGCAACAGCGTGGAAACGGCCGGCAGCTGCCGCACCGGCCAGGCAATGGCCAACAGTATCGGCAGCGCCAGCCAGTAACGCCGTTCCGTAACCCAGCGCATGCCGCAAACCAGCAACAGCACGGCCGCCAAGCAAAGAGCACCGGCCGCACCCAGGGATGGCAGCAGTACAAAACCCGCCAACACGGCGCCTACGGCCGCCCCCAGGCTGTTGGCACCGTACCACCAGCCTCCCGCTTCGTGCTCGGATTCGGATCGGCGGACAAGCAATGGCAGCCACGCACCAAGCGCCAGCGTGACCGGAAAGGTGATCACGGCGACAACCGCGCCTTCAGCGAACATGGCCGCAGCCAGCGACGAAAAATCCGTCGAATTGGCCCAGCGACTGATGGACGGCAACGCATAGATTCCGGCCACGGCAAGCAACGAGGCACCCAGCGGCAACACGGCATACCAGATGGCACCTTGCAGATGACGGGCGAACGCACTGCCCAGACCGATACCCAGCAGATAGACGAGCAGCAGAACGGCCAGCACATATTCGGTGCGCAACAGCACCATGCCGTACATGCGGGTCCACACCATCTCGAGGATCAGTGCCGCAGCCCCCACCCCGGCATAGGCCAGCATATCGACCAGTAGCGGTCGCCTGCCATTGCCTTCTATTTCATCTTCCACCACGCGGGAAAGATGCCTGGCAAGCCAGTAGGCCAGGCAGGCAAGAAATCCGCCGAACCCCGCGACCAGCCATACCGACATCTTCCATCCCAGCCACGGCAACAGCAGCAACGGTAACGCAGCACCAAAGGCACCGCCAAGCGCATTGGCGCCATACATGGAACCCAGCTTGAGGTGCAGTGGTTTGGCTGCCCTGAGAGCGAACGGAAAGGCCATGCCCATAGCCGTAGCCGGCAGCATCAGCACCAATGAAACCGCCAACCCTTCTGCAGTATACCAGGCAAATAATCCGGTTCCGCCGACCGCGAAGACCAGCCATTGGTCGAGCCAGGGCATATACACCGGCATCAACACCGCGTAGACAGCGATACCGGCCTCGAGCAACGCCAGCCAGGACATCGCCCGTGAAGCGGATAGTTTGCGGTGCGCACCCAGCAGACTTCCGGCACCGAGACCGATCATGAACGCGGTAACCGTGAATACGACACCGAATATGCTGATGCCGAACAGCAGCGACAGCATGCGGGTCCAGAGCACTTCATAGGCCAGTGCGGTCACCCCTGTCCCGACGTACAGGGATAACAGAATGACTGGCAACCGGCGGTTCACGGAATCAGCGGATATCAGGAAAGGAAAAATTAGCGCGGTGACGGCGTCAATATGGCCAGAACCAGGCGATCGATGTGGCGGCATGGGCAATAGCCAGCGTCAGACTCAGACCGGCAAAGATCATATGCGGAACGAAGACATTTTTGCCGAAAGCCACCATGGCCACCCCGAGCGTTCCGGTAATCACCAGCAAGACCAGCAATGCGATGCCCATGATAGCCAGAACCTGATGCTTGCGTTTGGTCGTGATTTTGCGCTCAGGGCTCTCTTCGTCGTCTCCGGCAAACTGCTGCATGATCATTTCCGACGAAGCCCCTTCGCTGGGGCCAGCCGCCACAGCAACCGAATGGGCACCTGCCGGGACAATCAGCGTCAGTAGAAACAGGCTGGCCAGCCAGAGCTTACGCATCGGTGGCCTCCTCCTTATCATCTTCTTCCTTGCCGCGCGTCCAGGCATGCCGCCAGTACAGGACGACGGCAAGGATCATCGGTGCAAAAACAAGAAAGAACAGGAACACAAAAATTGTCCATGGCGTATCAATGGTGACGTGGAGATAACGGTAGCTGTCGACCGCCCAGGCGTTCGAAGCGCCGGCCAGAAACAGGATACCGATTGCCATCACATTGAATATTTGCTTCATGATCATTTCCTCTTTCCTGCAGGAACATCCTCTGCGCAACGGAACCCGAAGAAGTCCGAAGCGTAATTGGGTAGCGAATAATTACGGTGGTAAGTCGTGGTCGAGAAGGGGTCCCCCTTCCATGAGCCGCCGCGCATGACACGGTACTGCTCTTTTTCCAGTTCGGCCGCACCTTTCTTGTAATGGGGGTCTACAACCTTCGCCTCAAATACCGTACCCGGAACACTCGAACCAGGGTACGGTGCCAGCACATCCGCGACCCACTCCTGCACATTGCCAGCCATGTCTATGACACCATAAGGACTGGCTCCTGCCGGATAGTGGTCCACCGGTGTCGTATGGCCAACCTGGTAATAGGTATTGAGGTTTTCCGGCTTCATGCCATTACCCCATGGCCAGCGGCGAGCATCGGTACCGCGGGCAGCCTTCTCCCATTCGGCTTCCGACGGCAGACGCTTGCCTGCCCAGGCACAGTAATCCTGGGCATTGTACCAGGAGACCATGGTTACCGGATGCATATTGAGCCCGGGAGGAATCTTTCCACCCTCCCAGTTCAGCGGTGGCCTGTAGCGCTTCTCGGCAACGAACTGTGCATATTGCGCTTGGGTGACCGGATATTTGTCGATGCGGTATGCGTGCAGACGCACCTGATGTTCCGGCTTGTTTTCGTCATTGGCCTGTGGCGAATTCGTGCCCATGGTGAAAACGCCTGCCGGGATTTCGACCATGGATCCGACTTCCTTCCACTGCGCAGGCGTCAGCAGCGCCTTCACTTCCTCCGGCGTATAAATCGGCAACGGATTGGCAGCCTCTTCATGCTTCTCCTGCACATAGATCTCTTCACCGGCAGCACGGATGTGTTGCTGCATATCAGCTGGATCGTAACTGGCCTTGGCCCGCATCTCGTGCAGTCGCAATATACCAAGATCCATCACATGCAATGATCCGCCGATCATGGCTGCGGCAATGCAGGTGATCAGTGTAGCGGTCAAAAGTTGCTTGCGCCGTTTTCTTTCCCTGGGGGACAGCTCTGGTCGTTTCATTTGACTACGGCATTATCCTCTTGCTCGGTGTCATCCTCAGGAAGTGGCTCGGCATCGGCTACCATGGGGCTACCCTGATCCCAACCGTAATATCGGCGTATAAACAGCTCGCCTGCTACCCCACCGACCGCACAAAATTCCATTTGCAAAATAACGAAGAATCCCCAGAGCGGCCAGGGGAACAGGTGCACCCCCATGGGCAATGTATGCGTCACGCTCTCGTAATAGTCCCAAACCAGCACTCCCAGTGGCGGGAAGTGCGCCAGATACTTGCCACCGAAGCCGTAGACGGCGCCGACCACCACCCCGGTCATGACCGGCAATATGGTCATCGCCATGACCCAGGAAAAATCAAAACCATTGATCCCCATGAACCATTCGATCCGCACCCCGAGAAACGTCAGGCCGGTATCGATCAGCATTGAACCGATGGCGAACGCCACCAGACCGCGGAGCCACTTCGGTCCCCAGGATGGGTTGCGAGCCAACTCCGTCTTGTATGAGGGTACGTAAGCTGGCTGTTCCTTATTCTCACTCATTTCGAATCGACCCCCGTCAGCTTTTGCTGCTCGGCCTTGCGAGTTTCTTCCAGATACCAGTCCTTGACCTTCATGGATGCAAAATATCTAGCCAGCAACTTCCTTTGGGATTCCGGGAGGTTGGCATAGGAGGGATGCTGATACTGCTTTTTGAGCCGGCTCGGCAAAATGGCCTGTGGATTTTCGGCTGAGAAATATCGATACAGCCAAGCTTCGTCGCGCAATGAGCCGATACCATCCAGACTGGGAGCCGGAACCAACTGCATGACGTTCTTGACGCCCCAGATCGCATGGCAGTCACGGCAGCTCAGACCGCGATAGAGATCAGCGGCAGCCTTCGCCGTTGCTTCATCGGCAGTGCTGTAGAACGGCACTTCCTCATCTTTTTTGGTCGGGTGTCCGCTGAATATCGCTTTACCGACAGCAAACAGAACAAGGCCGGCGATCGCGATCGCAATCCATCGCTCTCCGGTTTTCACAGCGGTTTCTTACTCGTGAATTTCGGCGCGCTCGGCCAGAACCTGATCGCGGCGCTCCATCTGCTTCTTTTTGACTTCCTGGGCCTTGGCAAACTCTTCGGGCGTCATCTTGTCCTGGTCGTTCTCATCAAACACAAGATACTTGATATCCTCGTCGAACTGCTCATTCCGTGCGGCCCAGCGAATACCGAACACAACACCCACCAGAATGGCAGCACCACTCAGCAACCAGATATAAATCGTCCAACCATCCTGCAACTGAACACCAAACATACGTCCTCCTGAGTCAGTGAAGTGTCTGCCTAGAACAAAAAGCCGTCAAGCAACTGGACCGCCGCAAAGACCGATGCTGCCATGACGCCAAGCGCAATAAGAGCGAACAGAACCTTTTCTCCAGGCTTCAGCTTTTCCTGCTGCGAACGAAAATATCCGACGATGATGCCAACGAATACGGCAATGGCGATCATCATAAAAATGAAAATGCCCACGCTGTACCCTTGGCTACGCATGCTCTCGACACCGAGATCAAACGTCTGCACGGCGGGAGCAGCACTTACGTGCAGTGGAATCATGGTAGCAACGGATGCGAACAACAAACGATTCAGCATGTTCATCCTGACCTCTCAGCAAAGCTGGCGTGCATCATACACATTCAATTGAACAAAACAAAAAGCGCCGCCCCTGGGGGGCGGCGCTCGTTCGTTAACCGGTGATTAGAACTTCACCGTGCGCGGATCTTCCGATCCCTTCTTGTGCTTGTCGACCCACAGGCTGTACACCAGCGGCACAACCAGAGCAATAGTGATCACAAGGAGCGCTCCAAACTGCGGATTATCCAGATCAATCATGTTGTTCCTCCTTAGTGTGCAATCGAGTGATCAGGCTGCCAGCTGAAGTGCGGCAGACGCTTCACAGCAATGATGACCGCCAGACAGAAGACGATGAACCACCAGAATGCGATATGGTAGCCCTTGTCCCACCACGGCTGCTTGCGCTCTTTCTCGCCATTCGGCTTCAGATTGCCTTCGAAATTGGCCTTGTAGACGTGATCCGCGATAACGGAGTACTCCTCAAGGTCTACACCCTTCTGCTGCAGCTCGATGATCTGCGGCGCAATGACGCGCAGCTGGTTCATCGTGATCGGGTGCTGAGTACGCTGAAACTCGTACGGAGAATCAAAGTGCTTCAGGGTATCCTCGATCAACTCCATGGCCTTCTCGTCGGCCTTTTCCGGGCTGATGGTCTTGTCATCCATCACCTTCTGGACCGACGAGCTGTCCATCAACGCAACATAGTCTGCGTAGATAGCCGCCGTCGGACGCTGGCCATAGAGCGGGAAGGTAATTGCAATTGCAGTGAAAAAGGTCAGCAGCAGAAGCCCGATCACCGGACGCGGCAGCGGATTGTTGTTCTCCGCGATACCACCCAGGCTTTCGTGCTCCCAGGTATGCCGGGCCTGTTGGTTCTGGTCGTCCGTTGTCAACGAGATCAGCGGGCGTGAAAATATCCAAGCCATTGTTTATCCCCTCCCTTATTTCAGATTCAAGACGAAGTCGATCAGGTAGCGGGCATCCGAATTCGGTGCGTAGCTCGGCACCTCGGGCGGATAGATACGCTCACCCCTGGCGTAGGCCAGGTATTCCTTGTCCCACTCCTTCAGATCGATCGGCTTGCCATTGGCGTCCTTGTCGCCCCACAGATAATCGTAGCGCGGCATGATCGAGTGCGGTTGCACCAGACGCGGGTTGAAGAAGTGCAGTGTCATCCACTCACGGGACGAGTTGCGCGAACCCACGTGCAGGAGGTCCGGGGCCTTGCGGTCAGAACCGAAAGTGGTCGGAGACTCACCGTTGAAGTCACCGAGCAGCGGCGGGCGACCGAATGACTGCCAGTCCTGGGTCTGCTCGGGCAGCAGGGTGTGGCACCACCAGCAACCTTCACGAATGAACATAGTCTTGCCGGAACCAGCCATGATCTGCTGGTCGGCAGCCTTCAGCACGGCATCGACCTTCCAGCCGCGGGTCGCCGTCGCATCCTCGATGTACGGCGTGTCGTTAGCATCGGTCTGCACCAGGAATACAGCACCATCTGCCGCCTTGGCCTCGGCGATCTTGCCCTTGCTCTCCGACAGAGCCTTGACCTCAGTACCAAGGATCTTGGTGTGGGTCAGACCCGACGGAAACGGCGTTCCAGCCGGGAACACATAGGCCGTCGTCTTGTCGATGGCTGCGCCAGTCTCCGGATCCTTGCTCAGGATCACCTTGATCGGCTTGCCCTTGCCCTGCAGGAACGGATCCTCGTACGAGAAACCCGACTCCCGTCCATAGGTCAGCTGCTTGTCCAGTGCCACCTCGGTCGAAGATACCGAAGAGATGTCCAGGCCAGGCAGGAAGATGGTTACAAACATTGAGAAGCTCAATGCGATGCCAAACATGTAGCATCCGATTTTATACTCTCTAAAAGCCACGGAATTTCCTCCCTATTGTTTTTTTAGGCGGGGCCGGACGAAAGGTCCGGCCCCCACCATGATCCCTTAACGCTCGTAGGCGAGTTCAGCAGGCTGACGGCCGGCAGGCACGACAGTACCGGCGCGAGCGGTCATGTACATGTTCCACAGCCAGACGATGTTACCCAGGAACACCATGGTACCACCCAGCCAGCGAACGATCATGTACGGGTGCTCTGCGATCACCACGTCAACGTAAGGCACTTCGTAGATCTTGGCCGCACCCTGGATCAGGCCAGCGATCGTCATCGACACCCAGTAGAGCGAGAAGCCGATCAGCAGCGTCCAGAAGTGGAAGTTCGCCAAGCTCAGGGAGTACAGCTTGCGGCGCAGCAGAACCTGCATGCCGTAGTAAACTGCCGCAGCCTCAGCGAAGGTCGAGAAGCCCAGCAGCGCCAGGTGAGCATGTGCCACGATCCAGCCGGTGCCATGGATGTACCAGTTGATGGCGCGGGTCTGCTGGAAGCCGCCCTGCATATTCAGCGGAATCGCCAACAGCACACCAGTGATGGTGAACTTGATTTCGACGTTCTCGACGAACATGCGCCACTTGCCCTGCATGGTCAGCAGGATGTTGCACACGTAGGCAATGGCCGGCACCAGGATCAGCACGCCTTCCACCGAAGCGAAGGACTTCAGCCACTCCGGCAGCGGCGAGCTCATCAGGTGGTGAGCAGCCGGTGTGGAGTAGAAGACCACGATCGACCAGAAGTGCAGGTGACCCACGCGGTGAGAGTACAGCGGGTTACCGGTGATCTTCGGTACGATGTAGTAGGTAATTGCAGCAGCAACCGGGGTAATCAGCAGGCCCAGGATGTTGTGCGCGAACCACCAGGTCATGTAAGCCTCATTCAGGCCGGTCAGGTGCAGCCACTCAGGCATATTGCCGATCAGGAACACGATCACGGTCATGAACATACAGGCTGCGAAGAACCAGTTGGTCGTGTAGATACCCTGCGTACGGCGGTTGATGATGGTCATCCAGATGTTCAAGCACCACGGCAGCACCATTACGAAAGCGATGTACAGGTCGATCGGCCAGATATGGTCGGAGTACTCACGACCCGAGGTCACGCCGGACCACAGCAGCGCCAGCGCAAGGCACAGGCCTACGTTGTACAGCAGGCAGTTCCAGATGCCGAGCTTCTCGGACCACAGCTTGGTATTACCGAGAGCCGGGGTGATGTACATCATGGATGCAGCAAATGCCATGGCAATCCAGCCGAAGATCACTGCGTGCACGTGCACCTGACGCATGTGGCCAAACTGCAGAGCATACAAACCATGCCACCAATCCGGGAAGGCCAGCTTGGCTGCATTGAACGAACCAATGCCGGTTCCGATAATGAACCAAGCAATGGACGACACACCGAAGAACACCGCCGCAGAGCCCTGCGGGATATCTCCTTCTTTTGCGAACAAATATTTCAGCATTGTCTTACAGACCCCCTAGATAAATCATTCTTCGTGCGTTTCGTCATGCTGGCCCGGCATCAGCAGATACCATGCAAACCACATGCTCGAGAACGCAAGCAATACGCCCAGAATTGAAGCAATTGTACTCATTCTTCCCTCCTACTCTTTCTGCAAGCCTTCAATGATTGCATGCTGCTTCAGCGCATATCCCAGAATGATGATAAACGCGATACCGAAAGTGATCATGATCCAGTCAGCAATACCCTGATAGGTGAAGATGCTGTAAGGATCCATACCCCACATGCCCGCTTCCTTGAACGGACCGCGACCGACCGCCAGCAGGAACGCGGCGGTAAACACCGAGCCGTTGCCCATGCCAGTCGTCATTCCGGCGACAATGGTCAACCAAATTGAACTCTTCATTCAGCCCTCCTCTCTCTTTCATCAATGAATTCAAGATGAATCCCTTTTAATCCACCGGGAACCTATCCCAATAGCCACCCATGTCAAGCCCATGAGGGGTTTGTGGATAACCCTGAAACATCAATCATTTGGGACTTGCATTGCCTCTTATGGGGAACAAAATGCACTCATGAAAGAGCTATTAATCTACGGTATCAGCGCCTGTGCATCCCTGATCATCCTGGGCTATACGGTTCACATGTTCATCGGCGGCATGGTCAGCGAACGCACCGAATGGATAGCCATTGTGGCCATCACACTTATCGGTGCCGGCGCGATAGCCTTCCTTGCCTGGGATATCCTGCGCAGACGCAGGATCTAAACGAAATTACTTGTAGATTTCCAGCGCCTTGATGACGTCTGCGTACAGCGCTTCATCGAATTGCTGACGATGAAAAACGAACTGTCGTTCTGCGCCACGATTGTCCGTTCCTGTAAGGCCGAATGATTTGCCGGCATAATCAGTAAAGAATTTGATGCCTTTAACCAGCGCGATGGCCTCGCCGTTCTTCAGGCTGAGACGGACGCGCTCACGATTGATATCCAGCGCCACGGGAGCCGAAGGCAGCAACAGCAGCCGACGCATGATGCGCCCACCGCCGACCATCAGGAAAAAGAAGCCCAGAAACATCAGGCCATAACCGATCCACGCCTGCTCGCCGCCGGCATACCAGAGCTTCAGCCCCCACAGCAGCAGAAAGCCGACCGTCGGCACATACAGCACCATATCCCAGAGCACACCCGTTTTGTCAGGGCGCAGCTGACACTGCACCTCACTCCAATGTTTAGCCATCAGTTTGCCTTCCCAACAATTTGAGCCAGCGCCGGCTTGAGCTCCTGATACAGAATCCGCCCCGGATAGATGAAGCGAACAATTCCCTTAGCATCGATAATGAAAGTCCACGGCTCGCCGCGTACCTGGAAAGCACTGTATGCTTCAGGGTTGTAGTACTGGTCCATATGCAGAAACAGCACCTTGCCCTGATACTCATTCAGCATCTCCTTCAGCAGCTGCAACTGCTGATCGCACTGCGTGCAGTGCCCGGGCGTTGCAAACTCCAGAAGAATCGGCTTGTGCTCCTGCAAAGCCTTATCGAACGAAACCTGATACATGCGAGGATCGGGATAGCGGTAACTGGTAATCTTCGCCAGATCGCCCCCCACATCCTTCAAGGTCTTGGTCCTCACCGATGGTGCAGGCTTGTCCTGCAAAAACATGCCACCGCCACCGACAAAATCGGACGCATCACAGCCGGCCAGCGACAGTGCCAGCATCAGCAGCAGGATACGCATTATCCCTTGCTCCAGCCCCAGCAGGTACGGAAAATGTTATAGGCCCAGATACAGTTGGCCAACAACACCAGGGAACCGAAGATACCCATGGTCGCCAGCCATGGCTTCACCAGCACCTCGACCTCCGCCGGAGTCATATGCATGCTGGCCATACCACCGACAACGCCGGCGGTCGTGAAAAACACCACCATGCCGATCAGACCGAGGTTATGCGTCCAGAAATGGACCTTGACCAGCTTCAGGCTGTAGATCGGGCGCTTCACCAGTCGCGGAATGATGTAATAGACCGCCGCGAAGATCGCCATCTCCACCCAACCCAGCAAGTTGATGTGGGTATGGGCACGCACGATCAGATTGCCGTGCATCCGGTAATCGACGAAGTGGCGGAAATCGGCGATGCCGCCCATCAGGGCGCCCCACGAAAAGCCGATGATGCTGTAGATGACGCAGGCGAATACGAACCACAGCGTGTATTTCACATACTCATGCTCTTCCCACGGCTGGCTCATTTCCCCTGACCTCCTGTCGTTGTTGTGGTGCTTCCCTTTTCTTCGGTGCGCACGTCCTTGTACTTTTCCTTCCATGATTCCGGCGCCCACGTCTTCACCATCGAATCGATGAACGGTGAATCGCCCTTCGGAGGTACAGGCGCCTCAGCCGAACCCTGATCGGCCTTCAACTCGGAAAGGAAGGTTGCAATGGCGTGCAGGTTTTCTTTCGGCATCGTGGCGACGTAATAGGCCACCTTCGGATACTCGCCATGATCGATGGTATATGCCCCATAGGTCTTTTCAGGTTCCTGCAGGAAGGTATAGATCCATTCGAGTTTACGACGCGAACCCTCGCCGTCGAGATCCGCCGTCTGCCCCATGTTGGTGCCTTCGCGCAGAGCACGGTGGCAGGTTGTGCAACCGCTGGTACGGAACAGGGCGGAACCCTTCTCCCCTTCGGGAGTAAAATTGGCGTGCGTCCTGTTTACAAAAAGTGGCTTGTCGGACCTGGCACTGATGACCTGCATGACTGTAAAGGCGAGCAGCGCAAACACGATAAATGCACCCGCCACCATGAACAGAAGTTTCTCGCCAGGCTTGAATGATTGCTTCTGGGTTTCAGACATAGGCACGGCATTATTCCCTACCCCCCGGGCTTTGCAACCCCCCATCGCTTGCCAGATTCGCAGGTTCCCCTATACATTCGCCTCCCCTTGGAGGTCCCGACATGAAACGCCTGCGCGCCCTGCTGCTTGTTCTGCCGTTGTTATTCTCACTCAATGCCTGCCTGTACAATTCAGGCGATGAAACCCAGGCCGAACAGCTCGTCAAACAGTGGCATGACGCCTTCAAAGCCAAGAACTGGGATGCGGCCTTTGCCCTGTACGACAAATCATTCTACAACGACCACCCCAGGGATGCCTGGCTGACCGAACTTAAATCGCTGGGTGACACCTACGGCGCACTGAAAGACATTCGCCCCGTTTTCCATCAGAAGAATGCCCGTCTGCGGGGGGATTACTACATCTACGGTTTCCATCTTATCTTTGAAAAAGGCAGCGCAGCCGAAACCATCACTGTGTTCAAGGCTCTCGAGTCCGACAAGCTGACCATCGCCGGTCATATGATTCAGCCGAAGGGCCATCAGGGGTGACGATGAATACCTATTCGATGCGGCGCATTTTCGGAGTTCTGATTCTCCTGGGAAGCATTCTGGCCGGCGGTTGTTCGGCCATGGACGAACCCGTACCTGTGAACACACTCGAGAAACTGAGTGGCGAATGGCAACAGGTCGACGGGGCGGCCCGGGTCCACTTCTATCCGGATGAATCGGTCAAACTGGACATGCCGGATGAGACACCGCCGCTGAAGATTCTCACGACGCTCGAGCCCATGAAAGACAACCAGGTCGGCTTCAGCATCGGCGATCGCTGGACGGCACCGATCCAGGTCAAACCGGCCGCCGACTGGCAGAGCATCGAGCTTGTTTTCCCCGGCAAGGACGAGCGCAGCATCCGTTTCATCCGCCCGAAATCCTGATCACCAATCCTCGTTGACAGACCGCTCAGCAGCCCTATAGTTCGGCCTCCCTGACGCGGGGTGGAGCAGTGGTAGCTCGTCGGGCTCATAACCCGAAGGTCGTCGGTTCAAATCCGGCCCCCGCAACCAAACATCGAACGCCTCCGGAGAACATCTCCGGGGGCGTTCTGTTTTTCAGGCAGCCAGATCGTCCGGGGTATATACCAAGAAGCTGTTGCCGCCATGCTTCTTTGCAATGTACATGGCCTGGTCGGCAAGCCTGATCAGTTCGTTGATCTCTGTTGCATGATCCGGGTAGATCGTCACGCCCATGCTGACACTCAGTTCGAATGTATGGCCCGCCATGGCAAATGGCGCCTGGAATGCGGCACGGATCTTTTCCAGCAACACATCGACATTGTCGGCAGAGGCAATCTCGGAAAAGAGCAGGATGAATTCGTCGCCGCCATGCCGGCATAACACATCGATATCGCGAATGACACGGCGCATCCGGTTGGCGGCCTCCACCAGCGCCAGATCGCCGACCTGATGTCCGAAGCGATCGTTGACCTCTTTGAAACGATCAAGATCGATAAATACCAGCGCCAGCGAGCGGCTGAAGCGCCTAGCCTGTCGGATCGACTGCGCCAGGTGCTCCATGAACAACACCCGGTTGGGAAGATTGGTCAGCGGATCATGCTCGGCCATGTGCCGGATCTGCGCCTCCCACTGCTTGCGCTCGGAGATATCCGAAACCACCATAATTGATCCGAGATACTGTTCGCGCTCTCCCATCAGGGCTGCCGCCGAGATGTGCACATCGATCTGACTTCCATCAGCCCGGTTCAGAACCGTCTCGTAGGATTCACTGACACCGCGGCGACGCATGTCGAGATGCTCACGGACCGCCTCCTGCTGGGCGGACGCCACCACACTCAAATAAGGCCTGCCGACAAGCTCATCGACCGGAATGCCGAGCAATTTCGCCATATGCGGATTGGCGAAATTGAAGTTATCGGCGGCATCCAGCGACACGATCCCCTCGCGGGACATATCGACCAACCGCCTGAGCTTTTCTTCGTTCGTGTGTAGTGATGCAACGCCATCCGGCGCGTGACCTGCTACTTCCATGCTGCATTCCTATAAGAAAATATCCTAGGTCGCATGTTACTAGCCGGCCGACATGCATCAATCACAAATGCAGTACGGACACCCCCCCAACCCCCGATTGCTTGACTCCCGAAGATTCGCTGATACAACTTAACCTATTGTCATGTCTGTAACTTCTGATTTTTTCCGTCAGCCAACGGTCTTTGGCGAAGTCCTGTTCGATTGTTTCCCAGATGGTCGCAATATCCTTGGCGGTGCCCCTTTCAACGTCGCCTGGCACCTGCAGGGCTTCGGCTGCCCACCCCGTTTCATCAGCCGTGTCGGCAACGACGAACTTGGCGAACAGATCGCCGATGAAATGCGGCGCTGGGGAATGGACACTTCTAACCTGCAGCAGGATGACGTGTATCCGACCGGCCGCGTCATTATCACCATCACCGGCGATACCCACCAATTCGATATTCTGCCGGAACAGGCCTATGACCACATCCATTGCGAGGAGCCCCAGAAGGCAGCGACCTCGCCGCTGCTCTATCACGGCAGCCTGATCCTGCGCTCCGCCGAGTCAGCCCGAGCCCTTGCAGCACTGAAAAAAAGTCGCGCCCCGGTATTCCTCGACATCAACCTGCGTCCACCCTGGCATCCGGAGGATCTGGAAACGCCGCTTCGGGAGGCGACCTGGCTGAAACTCAACGAGGATGAATTCCGCCACCTCTCTCCGGAAACGGCTGGAATCGACGTGCAGGCAGTGAAAACGCTTCGCCGGCGCCATGACCTGCAGTCGGTCGTTGTCACCTGCGGCGAAACCGGCGCCTGGTGGTGCGATGCCGAGAACTGCACATTTTATCCGGCGCCGAAAGTCGATACGTTCGTCGACAGCGTCGGCGCCGGCGATGCCTTTGCCGCCGTCGTCATCCTAGGCCTGCTGCATGGCTGGTCGGCGAATCGGATGATGCAGCGCGCCCAGCAGTTCGCCGCCCGTATTTGCAGCATCCGCGGCGCCACCACTCATGATCGCCAGCTATATTCCAGTATGGCGATGTCGTGGAGAGACGATGATTGAGAAGTTCCAATCGCTGATCGGCAAGCAACGCGAATTCATCTATGCCCTGCTGCGCCGCTACCAGAGCCTGGGCAAGGAGATTCTGTTGCTTTCGGACCTGCGCGATGCCTGCCGGGATTTCTGTGTCGAGCATGGCCAGAGCGATGCGGAAATCATGCCGATTATCCGCGGCATCCAGGAAGCCAGCAGCGGTGGCGACTGGTTTTACATGGCCTTCCGGCCAAACGTGGCACGTTGGCGCTTTGCTCGCATCCATGTCGAGAACATGGTGCTGGAATCCATCGCGGCCGCCGACTATCTGCAGTTCAAGGAACGGCTGATCAACGGCCACCAAGCCGTGGAACTGCTTCCCCTGGAAATCGATTTCGTCCCCTTCAGCAGGGAATTCCCGCGCCTGCAGGAGTCCAGATCCATCGGCCACGGTGTCTCGTTCCTCAACAAGCGGCTTTCCAGCCAGCTCTTCACGCGGCTGGACGAACCGGACAACCCTCTGCTGCGATTCCTGCGACTGCACCAGTACCAGGGCAAGCTCCTGATGCTGAACGAACAGATCAGCCGCGTTTGGGAACTCAGATCGGCGCTTAGGCAAGCGCAGGAGATCCTCGCCGACAAACCGCCGGACACCCCGTGGGCGGAATTCGAAAGCGAATTCCGCGCCCTGGGATTCGAACCCGGCTGGGGCCGGGATGCCGAACTGATCAGTGATTCGATGGCGCTGCTGACCGACGTACTGGAAGCACCGGACCCGACGACGCTCGAACATTTCCTGGCGCGCATCCCGATGATTTTCCGGCTGGCCATCATCAGTCCGCACGGCTATTTCGGCCAGTCCGGCGTACTCGGCAAACCCGACACCGGCGGCCAGGTGGTCTATATCCTCGATCAGGTACGCGCCATCGAACATGAGATGCGGCAGCGGCTGCACCAGCAGGGGCTGGATATCCAGCCCGAAATCCTCGTGGTCACACGCCTGTTGCCGGATGCCGAAGGAACCACCTGCAACCAGCGCCTCGAACCGATCAGCGGCACCCGCAATGCCCGCATCCTACGGCTCCCTTTCCGCAATGAAGCCGGCGAGATCGTCAGGCACTGGATCTCGCGCTTCGAGATCTGGCCCTATCTGGAGGCCTTTGCCGCCGAGGCCGAAGCCGAGATCATCGCCGAACTGGGCGACCGGCCTGACATGATCATCGGCAACTATTCGGACGGCAACCTGGTGGCCTCCCTGCTCAGCCAGAGGCTCGGTGTCACCCAGTGCGCCATTGCCCATGCGCTGGAGAAATCGAAATACATCCTCAGCGACCTGTACTGGCAGCAGATGGAGGCGCAGTACCATTTCTCTTGCCAGTACACCGCCGACCTGATCGCCATGAACTCGAGCGATTTCATCATCACCAGCACCTATCAGGAGATTGCCGGCACCGACGATAGCCTCGGCCAGTACGAGGGCTACCAGCACTTCACCATGCCGGGGCTCTACCGGGTGCTGAACGGCATCGATGTCTTCGATCCCAAATTCAACATCGTCTCTCCGGGTGCCGATGCCAACGTCTATTTCCCCTATTCGGACGAGGCGCGGCGGCTGACCCACATCCACGATGAACTCGACGGGCTGCTGCAGGGGGTGCGCGATGACGCGCGCGGCGGCTTTGCCGAGCCCGACAAGCCGCTGCTGTTCACCATGGCCCGCCTCGACCGGGTCAAGAACATCACCGGCCTGGTCGAATGGTACGGCCAAAGCGACAGGCTGCGCCGCAAGGCCAACCTGCTGGTCATCGCCGGACACGTGAATCCCGACGCATCGCTGGACGTCGAGGAGCGGGAGCAGACCCAGAGGATGCATGCCCTGTTCGACCAGTACGGCCTCGATGGACAGGCACGCTGGCTGGGGGTACAGCTCGACAAGAACATGGCCGGCGAGCTGTACCGGCGGATTGCCGACCGCCGCGGTGCCTTCGTCCAGCCGGCACTGTTCGAGGCCTTCGGCCTGACGGTGATCGAGGCCATGTCTTCGGGTCTGCCGACGTTCGCCACCTGCTACGGCGGGCCGCTGGAAATCATTCGCGACGGCACTTCCGGATTTCATATCAATCCGAATCACGGCGCCCAGGCGGCGGAGAAAATGGCGGCATTCTTCGAACGCTGCGAAATGGACCCCGAATACTGGCTGTCGATCTCCGGTGCCGCCCTGCAACGGATCAACGAACGCTATACCTGGCAGCACTATGCCGAGCGGATGATGACGCTGTCGCGCGTCTACGGCTTCTGGAAATACGTGACCAACCTGGAACGGACCGAAACCCGCCGCTATCTGGAGATGTTCTATCACCTGCAGTACCGGCCGCTGGCGCAACGGATCCGGTTGCAGGAATGAGAATATCCATGCCGGGCAGGGAGGAGCGATGAAAGCAGTCATACTGGCGGGTGGTCAGGGGTCGCGTCTGCGGCCACTGACCGAGAATATCCCCAAGCCGATGGTATCGGTGCTTGGCCGGCCGATCATGGAACATATCGTGCGGCACCTGCAATCAAACGGCGTTGATGACATCGTCGCCACCCTGCATTACAAGCCGCGGCCGATCCGCGACCATTTCGGCGACGGCTCCGAATTCGGCGTCAACATGCACTACACGCTCGAGAAACAGCCGCTGGGCACGGCGGGCTCGGTCAAGCTCAGCGAAGCGATGCTCGACGAAACCTTTCTGGTGATCGGCGGCGACGCGCTGGTCGATTTCGATTTCCGCGCCTTTCTGGATTTTCACCGCGAGAAAAACGCCAGAGTCAGCCTCTGCCTGATGCGGGTGCCGGATCCGGGCGAGTTCGGCGTGGTAATCACCGATGCCGAAGGGCGCGTGCAACGCTTCCTGGAAAAACCGGGGCCCAGCGAGGTATTCAGCGACACGGTCAATACCGGCATTTACCTGATCGAACCGGAGGTTCTGTCGGAGATTCCCATCGAAGGCGCATTCGACTTCGCCGGCGATCTGTTCCCGAAACTGATGGAGCAGGATACATCGATCTACGGCTATGTCGCCGAAGGCTACTGGGGCGATATCGGCTCGATCGCCCAGCTGCGGCAATCCAACTGGGACATGCTGGATGGTAAGGTTAACCTGCCGGTGTCGGGCAACCGCATTCAGGATGGCGTCTGGATCGGCGAGAATACCGAGATCGCCCCCGACGCCGTCATCAACGGCCCCTGCTGGCTCGGCGACGGTGTACTGGTACGCAGCGGCGCCCGCATCGGACCTTATGCCATGCTCGGCGACGGCGTCGAGATCGACCGCAATGCCACCATCAGCCGCAGTGTCGTCATGCGCAACAGCTTCGTCGGCGAACTGGCCGACCTGCGCAATTGCATCGTTGCGTCCCGCGACATTATCGAAGCCGAGTGCGAGATCGGCGCCGAGGCGGTCATCGGCAGCGAATGCAGGCTCGGACCGCGGGTCGTCGTCAACAGCGGCGTTCTGATCTGGCCCAACAAGGAGATCGACTCCGGCTCGGTGATCAGCGAAAACCTGGTCTGGGAGTCGGTCAGCCGGCCGACCATCTTCGGCTCGCGCGGCGTTTCGGGGCTGGCCAATCTCCACGTCACGCCGGAATTCGCCGCCATGATCGGCAAGGCCTTCGGCGCCACGCTCAAGCGCGGCCAGCGCGTCGCCGTCAGCCGCGATTCGCACCCCTTCTCGCGGCTGATCAAACGGGCACTGGTCTCCGGCCTCCTGGCCGTCGGCATCCATGTCGACGACCTGGAAGAGACGACGGCGCCGATCACCCGCTTCGTTGCCGGCTATGGACACGATTGCAGCGGCAGCGTCCATATCCGCGTTTCGGAACTGCATTCGGAGGTCGCCACCATCGAGCTGTTCAATGCCGGCGGCCTGCCGCTGACGCGACCGGCGCGGCGCAAGGTCGAAGCCGCCTTCCACCGTGCCGACTTCCCGAAGGTGTCGATGCACCATGTCGGCGAGCTCCGCTACCCCGGCCGGGTCACGGAACGCTATATCGACCACATCGTCGAATATCTCGACCTCGCAGCCATCAGCCATCACTTCAAACAGCTGATCTATTTCACCAGCGACGAGTCGACCGAGCGGGTGATGAACGAGATTCTGAAAAAACAGGATGTCAGCCATATGCGCATCTCGACGCGCTGGCAGGGGGAGGAGTCGATCCGCCAGATCGCCGACATCGCCAGGCTCAACAACGCCATCGGCATGGTACTGCTGCCCGGCTCCGAGCGCCTGCTCCTGGTCGATGAGGACGGCGAAACCATCGCTGCCGACCGCACGAAGGATCTTGTCACCGCCGCCTTCATTCGCTCGGCGCTCCCCGATGAACCCGTATTCCTGTCGGCCAATGCGCCTGCCTATCTGCTCGATGATGCCAAACAGCAGCATCGCAAGGTCGAGACCCTGCGGGTCGAACCGGCAGCCATGCTCGAGCAGGCCACGAAGCTGGCCGGTGAAACCGATCGCTGGCTGGAGTTCCGCCACCCCTACCTCGGATTCGATGCCATGGTGGCCGGCCTCTATCTACTCTCCCATCTCGGGCGCGAAGGCATTTCGCTGCGCGATTTCGATCGCAAGCTGCCCATCAGCCACCGCCGCCAGATGTCGTTCGCCTGTCCCTGGGATGCCATGGGGCGCGTCATGCGCTCGCTGGCCATGCTGAAGGAGGCGGATACCGACGCCAGCCCGGAGGGATTGCGGCTGCAGCATGAGAACGGCTCGATCCTCGTGCTGCCGAGCGCCGATCACCCCGAACTGCTGGTCACGGTTGAAACCTCCGAATCGAAGGCGGTGACAGAGCTCGTCGAATTCGCAAGCCGCACGTTGCAACGGATCATCGGATGACCCCCAGCCGCCGTTTCCTGTTCGCCTCGGACCTCGACGGCACGCTGCTGCCGAACACCAGCACAGTACCGCCGGCCGGCTGCCTGCGTCGCACCATCGCCATGCTGGAAAGCCTGTTGTCGGCCGACTGTCCCGTCTGTTACATCAGCGGCCGGCACCTGAGCCTGGCCAGAAAGGGACAGGAGGCCTTTTTCCTTCCCAAGCCCGACTACTGGGTCTGCAATGTCGGTTCGGAGATCTACAGCCGCGGCGGCCGGCTCGACCGGCAATGGTCGGAACAGCTGGGACCGGCCTTCGACCATGCCGCCATGTGGAGCCTGCTGCGTGACCTGGAAGGGCTGGCGCCGCAGGAATCGGTCAAGCAGGGCCGGCACAAGTTCAGCCTGTACAGCGTCGGGCATCCGACCGCCGAGATGGTGCAGCAGATCATCAGCCGCATGCCGGAATCCGACCGGTTCCGCGTTGTCACCAGTGTCGACGAGAAAAGCGACCGTGGCCTGCTCGATATCCTGCCGGCCGATGCCGGCAAGGCGCAGGCACTGGCCTATCTGATGCACAGACTCGGTTTCACCGCCACCGACACATTCTTTTCCGGCGACTCCGGCAACGACCTCGATGCCCTGACCTCGGGTATTTTCGGCACGCTGGTCGGCAACACCCCGAAAAACGTCTGCATCCAGGCCTGTCAGCTGATGCAGGAGCGCAGCGCTTCCCGCATCCACTTCAGCGAAGCGCCTTACGGCGACGGTGTGATCGAAGGACTGCAGGCGGGTGGCTATCTCGCCCTGGAGGATGGCTGATGCGCATCGCCTTCTTTTCCCCGCACAGCGATCCGCTGGCCAGGCCCGGCGAACCCGATTCCGGCGGCCAGTGCGTCTACGAGGCGAGGCTTGCCGAGGCGCTGGCGGGCATGGGATATCCGGTGCGCGACTATACCCGGCTCGCCGCCGGCAAGCCTGTGGCCGAAGCGATCGCACCACATGCCGATATCCGCCGCTTCCCGATGGGCCCGGAGGGTTTCCTGCGCAAGGAGGAGATGGGGCCGCATCTCGCTGAATTCAGCCGCCATGTGCTCGCCGATGACCGGACCTGGCTGGCCGAAACCGACATCTTTCACGGTCATTACTGGGATGGCGGCGTGGCCGCCCTCGAGGCGAGCCTGGCGCTCGGCAAACCGCTGGTATTCACCAGCCATTCGCTCGGCATGCTCAAGCGCGACGGATTGCCCGACAACAGCCTCTACCATTACGACGTCCGTATTCCTGCCGAAACCCGCGTCATGCGCGCTGCCGATGCGGTCATTGCGCTCAGCTCCATCGAAAAGGAGGCGCTGACCGACCGCTACGGTATCGCGGCGGAGAATATCCATATCGTGCCCGGCGGCGTCGAGGTACAGAAACGGGTGCCGTCGATGAGCAAGGCGGAGCACAAGGCGAAGCTCGGCATCGAAAGCGACCTGATGGTCTTCGCGGTCGGCCGGCTCGACGCCCGCAAGGGTTTCCTGGAGTGGATCGACGCCATGCCGGCCGTTGCCCGCGCCGTTGCTGCAGCGGGCCGCTCCGTCTGTTTCATGATGCCGAAAGGACCCAAGGAACCCTCGGAGGAGGAGACCGGACTGCTTCGCCGATTGCAGCAAAAGGCGCGCGAGCTGGAGGTTGAAGAACATATCCACTGGTTCCACCGACTTTCCGATGACGAGCTCTACCATGCCTATTGTGCCGCCGACCTGTTCGTCTGCCCGTCGCTTTACGAACCGTTCGGACTGGTGCTGGTCGAAGCGATGGCAGCAGGTACCCCGGTGGTAGCCACCTGCTTCGGTGGCCCGGTGGACATCGTCGAACCAGGCCGCGACGGCTTTCTCGCCGACCCGCGCGACAATAATGCCTGGTCGGATGCCGTTCTGAAGGTGCTGCTGGCAAGTCCGGCGGAACGGCAGGCGCTGAACGAGGCGGCGCTGGCAAAGGCCCGGCGTTACAGCTGGGATGCCGTCGCTACCGAAATCGGCCGTGTTTACGCACAGACCCTGCAGGCCTATCGCCGTTTCGACTGAGTCCGCTTGGCCGCAAGCTTCGGATGACGCATGCTTCAGGCAACTTAAGTCAGAGGCATCCGAGGATACGACGCGTGCATGAAACCCCGCAGCATAAGAACCACTCTATCGACCGCCTCGCGCTGAAAATCCTCGCGGTGGTTCTGGTGGTCACCGCCCTTATTTTCCTCTGGAGCCGCAGCCAGTATCACTCCTCACCGCAAACGCCCGACACCTGGCTGGACCAGGACGGACACCTGCATGTGCTCGGCATCGTCCTCGACCAATCGACCCTCAGGGAAGCCGAAACGGCGCTTCAGAGCCGCAGCGATACCGCTCTCTACATCTATCCGGTGGGGAGCGAAAAGGCCGGCCTGAAACTGGAGTCCTACTTTCCGTCGATTGCCGACCATACGCAGGTGATCCTGCGACTCGCGGCGGACGATGCCCTGCTCAAGGCGATGGAGAGCCGGGCCAGCCTGCCGCACGAGTATCCCAACAAGGTATTGCGCATGAATCTGGCGCCCACCGACCTGCCCGATGTCCAGAGGCTCAGGGTGATCGAACTGACGCTGGTCCCGAGCGCCACGATCACCGCCGACATGCTGGCGGCCCGTTTCGGCCAGCCGGACGGGCGCCAGCAGACGGGCGACACCATGAAACTTCAATTCAATAAGGTCGGACTGTCGGCAACGCTGGATAAGGACAATCCCGCGATGTTGCACTTCACCAATCCGGCCCAGCGCCGGAACTAATGCTGATGCTGCATGGATGAGGCCGGCATCGGTTGACCATGCCCGGCATGGTTGCCGTGGCCGCCGCGCAGCATGGTGAAAACCCCGAGTCCGATCAGGATGATGGCGGCAAGCTGCATCGCCCGGCCGCGCAACGCCGGAGTCAGGCGGCGCAGCAATGCGGGTGCGAGCAGCATGGCAGGAATCGTACCGAGGCCGAACACCGCCATCATCGAGCTCGCCTGCAGGGCATTGCCGGCAGCCAGTGCCATCGCCAGAGCCGCATAGACCAGCCCGCAGGGCAGCATGCCGTTGGCCATTCCCATACCGTACCAGCCGAGCAGCCGCGCTTCGCCGGTGAGGCTGACCGCCAGCCGGCCCAGACCGAGCTTCTGCGACACCGCCGCGGTCAGTCTCGCCAGCGGATCGGGCAGCCAGCCGGCCAGGTTCAGACCGAAGACGATCATGAACAGGCCGGCATGGATCGCCAGACCGTGC
>OBLQ010000004.1_pt1 | contig 58011 bp, 50 predicted proteins | sample 1519881 | NCBI WGS metagenome assembly OBLQ01 (sample SAMN01911456, study PRJEB22533) | soil metagenome | biome: Soil | place: Malaysia | collected 2012-04-30 | depth DG_metagenome m | reverse complement strand
GTACGATTCACGCGCGAAACCCCTTGTGTCAAGGAGATAAGCTGCTTGTATCTGTCAACTCCCAGCCCGCGAATCCCCCTCCACACAACCTCGCGCTCGCCATTTCACTTTCCTAATCGCTACACAAGGACGGGTAGTCCTATACCCGCTCCACTTCTGTACTTCCGACCAGTACCGTTTCTCGTCGAGCTCGCGTAGCGTGGCTCCCGGAGGTGTGAGCATTGAAATTTGAGCCCGGAACCCGGCGAAGCGAGTCGAGCACGCTAGCTAGCTTGCTCGTGCGGTTCCTGCGCTGCGCCCGGTACCGCCACCGCCGACCCGCGCCGTTCGAGCGCCCGTTTCTAATCGACACTCCGGCGATTAGAATCCAGCTCAACCCGTTGAAAACAAAGCGAAAGATTTTTTCTAATCGACACTCCGCACGGGGTCTGAAACTGCACACAAATCGGGCAATTCACACCGCCTGTTTCTCTCAAAGCGGGAAACGGAAGTCCCCACTCTTCCACAGTATCGGGAACGTCGGCGCAACCTGGGGAAAATTGCTGTGGGTGCTGCTGCGCGGAGGCAATGCGGGGGGAAGGCTACCAGTAGGCGATCCAGCGGCCGGCGAAGACGATGCAGACCCACAACATCATCGAGAGCCAGGCAGCCGCGCGCGCGGCTCCGGGAGCAACGGGAGCCCGCTCCCACGTCTTGATGCTGCGATAGGACCCGAGGTGAAAGACCAGCGCGTTCAAGCCCACGGCCAGCAGCAGCGCCAGCTTGACGCGGAACGAAATGCTCGTGTAGCACTGCCACGCTTCCGAAACGAACATCAGCGTGCCCGTCACAGCCATTACCGCGAAGCTCGTCCACATCACCGGCAGAAGGCGCGAGGCGACCTGCGACGTCGGCTGCTCTTTGAGAAAGCCGCGGTTCAGCAGGCGCAAATCCAGCAGCGTGCTGGCGCCGGCCAATGCAACGATTCCCAGCACGTGCACGGATTCAATGACGGGAAACAGCCAATTGGACTCGCGTACCGTGCTGCCGATATAGGTGCCTTCGATCCACTTGAAGATCGGCGTCTCGCCTGGCCGCGGCGGTCCTCCGGTCTGCGCGAATGCCGCGCCGGAAAACGCGAGCGCCGCAATCACAATCGGCGTGACGGCGATCAGCGAACAGATCCATTTCCGCAGGCGCTTCCGCATTTCGAAACTCCCTGTACGTGCTTCCTACCAATACGCGATTCCGCGCCCCGCGATTACGATGCAGACCCACAGCACCATGGAGACCCAAGCCGCCGTGCGCGCGGATGCAGGCGTGACGGCGTTTTCCCATCCGGCAATTTTTCGATAGGGGCCGAGCTGGAAAACCATGGCGTTGATGCCCACGGCCAAAAGCAGTGCGATCTTGGCGCGAAACGACATGCTGTCGTAACACCGCGTCGCCTCGGACATAAACATCAGCGTCCCGGTGATGAACATGACGCCGAAGCTGATCCACATCACCGGAATCGCGCGAGAGGCCACCTGCGAGATGCGCTGATCGCGCAAGATTCCGCGGCCGAGCAGACGCAAATCGAGCAGGACGCTGGTGCCGACCAGCACCACGATGCCCAGCATGTGCACGGACTCAATAAAGGGAAACAGCCACGTCGAATCGCGTACCGCAGAGCCCAGATAAGTGCCTTCCAGCCATTTCAGGATATCGAGAATGAGCGCCCTCCCCGATCCTTGGAACTTGCTCCGACCGCTGGTTCTAAGACCTCAGCACCAATCCGCTGGCCAGCTTGACCGTCGTGCAGCGCATGGTCCGCGCGCCGTCTTTGGCGCGCCCGCCGGTAAACGTGGCGGTGTCCCCGGGCTTCAGCGTGGTGCGCGTCCACCCGTTGTGCTTCAGGAAGTTCGGGCTATCGATCTCGATGGCCCACTCCTCCCCGACGCCGGTCTGAGCCGCTCCGCCGGCCACCTTCGTCGCCTTCACGTAGACATAGGCGTGCGGATTGGTCCACTCGACCCGCTCGACGACGCCCGTCACCGTGGTTGGGTGCTCCATGTCGTACATCGAGACGGAGTGATGCGCGAACGCCGCCGCTGCCCCCATCAGCAGCAGCGCTGCGGCCAAAACAGCAAGTTTCCTTCTCATCCGAAGTGCCTCCCGGTCACATCTGTTCGTCAATTTCCGCTGCCGCGCCATTCGTTCGTGCAGGCCGAAAGCGGCACTGCTATTGCTTGTATCTCTGGAAGAGCTCTTTGTAGTCGTGATTGTTCTCTTCGCAAACGTATTCCTGAATCTGCCATTCCGGATGGAGCCGCAAAGTTCCCGCTTCCTTCCAGGGCGCCGCAAACACATTCGGATCCGAGATCGTCGCTTCGTAGGCGATCTGGTCGTACGCGGTGCGGTGGTATCGCTCGACGACGTGGTACGCCGTCGTGTGCCTGTATTCTCCGATCGCGGTTTTGTCGTTGAAACCCGTCACGTCCACTACCAGCGTGTCTCCCTCCCAATGGCCCACGGAGTTCCCCATCCACGTCGGATCGAGATCCGCGGGATGCGGCCGGCCGTCGGTGGGGATCACGCGAAAGAGATGGTAAGCCTCGTACAGAATCACCACAAGGTTGGGCGTTTGCACGATCTGTACCGGATAGGGCTGCGCCGTGGCCGCGGGCACTCCCGGCGGGAGGCAATGCTCTCCCAAATCGCCGCCGTAATCCATTCCCACTTTATACTTCTCCGCACCCGGTTTCAAAGTGACGGGACCAACAGGGCGGATGTTGAATCCGGCAATGTATACTCCGGAGAGGTCGGGTTTGCCGTCGGGCATGCGCGGAATCGGCTTCGACGCTGCCGCCTCGCCAGCGTTCGGGGGATTGGCCGCCGCAGCCGCCGGAGCCGTGCCCGCCACGGTCACGGTCAGCGATTGTTTATCCATGCCGCCGCGTCCGACGGCCGAGAGCGTGTAGACCGTTGTGGCGCTTGGCGTGACCGTCCGGCTGTCGCGCGTGGCCACAATACCGATGCCCTGGTCCAAAGTGATCCGGTCTGCGTTTACGACCGCCCACTTGAGTGTGACGCTCTGGCCCGGCTGAATGGAGCTGGGTTCAGCCGTGAAGCTGAGAATCTTCGCGGGCGGCCCAAGCGGGAAGCCTGCTGGAGGCCGGCCCTGAGAATCCTGGGCAGATGATACGGCGGAGAAGGCAAGCACCAGCACGATCGCCCCCAACACCGAACGCACGGCACCCGATACGCGCTTCGACATAGTTCAACTCCTGATCAGCGTACGATTTATATTTTGCCGGACGAGGCCGACGCACAGGGGCCACGAGGCACGGCACGACGCTCGCCGGTCCCTCACCAGCCGTATGCGAGCCTGCGCAGTCTAACTAAAAAACGTACTTCAAGGCAAACTGCATGATGCGCGGATCGTTGGTCGTTTGAGCCAAGGCACCCAGCCCTGTGACGGCGGCCGGCGTGGGCTGGCCGAACGAGGGAAAGATGATAGGCTGCAAAGGAGGACCGATCGCACCGCTCGTGCTCGGCGCATACAGGTTTGCATGATTGGGCAGATTGAAGACCTCCCAACGAAATTCCAGTTGCTGGTGTTCTCGAATCTGGAACAGTCGCGACAAGGCTGTGTTCACGTTGATCGATCCGGGGCCAAACAACACGTTAGCCCTTAGGTCGCCGTAAGTATAAGGAGCCGGGGGCGGAAACGAAGCAGGGTTGAGCCAGCACGTCCGACCCCTTGGCGCGCAGTACGGCGCACCCACGAGATTGGGGCGCTGGTCAAGCCCGCCGGTGGAGCCATTGCCGTTGTTCGAATAGTCGAGAACAGTGGTCGGTGAGTTGATGACCGTGCCGGATTGTATGACGGCGGAGACGGATAGCCGCCAGTGACCGGCGAGAATATCCAGTGTACGGTTCGAAAACTTCGGCATCTCTCCGACGAAGGACTGGTTGAACACGTTGTGGGTATCGGCGTTCGGACAATTGCCGCGATCCGCTTTCGGTGTGTATGGCACGGCTTGCGCGGCCAGGAAGAAGCCAAGCGTAGTCGTGTAGTTGTCCGAGATGCAGTGCGACCATGTGTAATTTGTGCTGGACGTGAAGTGATTGCTCCAGCGATGTTGGACGGAAAGCAGCAGCCCGTTGTAGTTCCCTGTCCCGCCTTCTTCCAGCAACAGCGTCTCGCCGTACAAGTTCCCGCCCTGCGGTCCCACGCCACCAGATGCCGGCGCGTTGTATTGCGCTAACAAGCGGTTGTTGTTCAGAGCGAAGGTCGGGCCGAAGCTGGAACATATGAATGGAGCAAGGTTCGGGGGGCAGGGACCGGGTGCGCCACAACTGAGAGGCGCCGGCAACGTGTAACTTAGCGGGGGACCCGAGGGACATGGGCCCTGCAGCCCAGGATTGGCCTCGTTGTTTCCCCAGAGGTGACGCTGTTGGTTGCCGAGGTAGGTCGCTGAGACCATCCAGTTCCTACCCAATTGCTTTTCGATACTTAGGTTGTACTGCATCACATAGGTTGGTTTGATGGTCAGAGGATAGCTGAACACCAACGCATTGGGCAGGTAGGCTGCATTCGCCGGGCCCGTCCCAACATACTGAGGAAAGGGATTGCCGACGTGTACGACTCCCTGTTGATCTGTGAACGTGAAGGGGTTCGGCGCGCCCGGCAAAGATCCCCAGGGATCCGTCAGGCACGTGGTCGTGCAAGTCCCGCCAGGGTTGTTGGTAGCGCCACCATAGGGCTCTTCAAATCCAAACTGGTCGTACGAGAAATTAGGAAAATCATAAAAGATTCCGAATCCCGCGCGAATCGACGTGCGACCGTCGCCCATCGGATCCCAGGCGAGGCCGATGCGCGGGCTCCACTCGTTCAGCGCGTTCCTGCTCAATTTACCGCCGCGAGGACCGCCCGGATCACCATTGAAAAGGTAGCCCGCGGGCGCCGTCGGGTAGAGCGTGCTATGAACGTTGTTGACGAGATTCGGAATCGAGATGCTAACGACATGGCCCTTCGGATCGGTGTGGCCGAAGAACGGATCCCAACGCAGCCCTGCGGTGATCGTCAGCCGCCGCGTGATTTTCCATGCATCTTGCGCGTAGAGAGCAAAGACGTTCTGGTGCTGGATCGACGGGATCGGAGCGTCCTGGCTAAAACCGGTTCCGGCCGATGTATATCCCATCAAGAAGTCCCGGAGCGTGGAGCCCGTACGCCGGCCGTCAAAATTGAACTGTCCTTGGTTGAGGAGGTAGTTTGTAGCAAATGCTCTCAAGTTGATGAACTCCATACCGAATGAGAGTTGGTGCGCACCGCGCGTCAGCGAGAAATCGTCGGAGACCTCGATGGTGTTATAGGGCTGGAGGTTTGGGATCGAATTGAAGAGTCCAAATAAGCCGGGAACTGTTTGGAATCCCGTCATATATGTCGCGAACTTCGGCGGACCCAGTTGATAGATATCCCCGATATTGCCTGCGGGGACTCCGGCTTCCGCAAACAAGTCTGCCAGGCCGAGAGTCGAATTCTGAACGGTAAAGTTCCGGCTGCGATTTCCCGTCAGGCGAAAACTGTTGACCATGCTGGTGCCGATCAGGTACGTGTCCCCGAGAGTGAGGCTCTGCACGCGGTCAGAGGCGCCGTCGATCGATTGAATCAGCAGGTCGGGTTGCCCGGAAGGAAGCATTTCGGGCTTGCCTGGCTGCTGGGACCAGTTCGTAATGAAGTAACGTCCAAAAATCGTGTTGTGGCTAGTCAAGTGATAGTCGATCCTCGCCAATCCCTGGTTTTCGTCGAAATTTACGGGAGTCTGATAGTTGTAGGTGCCGCAGGGCTGGTTTGCCCTTGGCAGGTGGTTTTCCAACGTCAGGATCACGGGACTGAAGGTAGCGGGGTTGAGTACGGGGCCTCCTGCGCAAGCACTAAAGTTTCCAGCCACCATCGCAGCCGTCGGTATCGTTGTCTGCGCGGGATTACTGGAGCGCTGGATGGTGTCTTGCCAGCCGAGAAAGAAAAACAGTTTGTCCTTCTGGATGGGTCCCCCAATCGTGCCGCCGAACTGGTTCCGCTTCAGATTGTCCCGCGGCGAAGCAGCGAGCGCCGCGGCCTGTGCCGCGGAAGGAGAGAGGGTCGGGTAGTTGAGCGGCGAGGCAGCGGCAAACGCCGTGTTCCGGGAGTCAAAGATGTAGTTCCGAAGGTACTCGAAGACGTCGCCATGGAACGCATTCGTGCCGGACTTTGTGACGACGTTCACTGAGCCCGAAGGGTGCGTGCCATACTGAGCCGGCAACGAGCTGGTTTCTACTTTGAACTCCTCTACGGTGTCCGGGAAAGGAAGTGGAAGATTTTGATTGCTCAGCGGATCGTTGTGCGTGCCTCCGTCGAGCCAATAGGCCACGCTGCCCTGCGCCCCCCCGGCGATCGAGGGGACGGCTGAGGAAGGATAGGAGGCCCGGAAGGCTCTGCCCGCGCCAACAACCGCGCCGGACAGAGACAAGAGGTCGGTGAGTTGACGTCCGTTGAGCGGCAGGTTTTGCACCTGCACCGGGGCGGTCACCTGCCCGACGCCGGTGGTCTGTGTTTCCACCATCGCCGCCTCTGCGCTGACCTGAACTTCCTGCGTCACTGCGCCGACTTTCAGAGTGACATCAATCGTGGGATTGACGGCCACCTGCAGTACGATGCTTGTCTGCACGTATTTGTTGAAGCCGGGCTTGGTGACTTCAAGCCGATACGGTCCCACGGGCAAAGCAGGGAACACGTAGCTCCCGTCGGCCGCGCTCGTGACGGTGCGCACGGCGCCCGTGGCCGTCTGCGTCAATCGGACGTCGGCGCCAGCTACGGCCGCGCCAGTCTCGTCCGAAATCGTGCCTCTAATCTGCGAAGTGGAAATCACCTGTGCACAAAGCACCGTCGTGAAAAAGAAGAAAAACGCAGCCGCAATCGGCTTCGATTTCATGTCCTTCCTCCCAGCTCGGTCTATTTGTTTTTTGCCCCGGGGGTTATGAGCGGGCCTATAGCAAATGGATTACTGTGAGTCAATGGAAAAATGTAAACGCCGACGTCGATCTGGATGACGACAGGAGAGCGCATCTCGATCGCGCAGGGAAAACCGCGCGAACGAAGCCGCTTTCCGGCAGCTCAGGAGCGGCGGGAGCAAATGGATTGACACGAAATTGTCGTTTCGGCTAGATTCCCGCCGAGCAAACTCGCCTGCCGCCCTTTCTCTGCGCGTGTGGAGGATTGAGAGTGGGTACTGTCCATCGCTCGCGACAAGGCATCTCGCGGCTTCCCCGCCATCCGCGGGGGAACATTCAGATCGTTTCACCTGGCCTGCTCTTGCAAAGGAAGAAATATGAGACCGAGAATGAAGATCGTTTTCAACTGCCCGCGCCTCCAGACCGGTTTACTGCTTCTGCTGGCGGTGCTCTTCGCCGGCGTATCGAGCCGAGGGCAGGCCCCACCGATTCGCGGAACGCTCACGGGCAGCGTGACGGCCGATCAGGGGCCGGTCGTCGGATTCCGCGTGACTGTGCACAACGTGACCTACCAGCTCTGGTACACGGTGTTCACCAACAAGGGGCACTACACGGTTCCCCAGGCGCTGCCGGGCGTCTACGACGTGACCGTCCTCGAAAGAGGCTATACCTCGCCGACCCTGCGAATTGAACTCGGCTCCGGCGAAACGAAAACGGTGGATCTGGCCGTAAAGAAGATGGTCGAGGGACCGGCCGGCGCGCAAGGCCGCTCGACGGAAGCGTTGCAGTCCGCGATGGGCGGCCCGCCGATCGCGGCGAACACCGTCTGGGTGAACAGCCTTGACGAGATGTACCCGCCCGGGCCCGGGCGCGATCTGCTGAAAGCGAATTGCACTGGGTGTCATGGCCCCGAGTTTGGAACCATGCATCGCACGAAAGAGGGTTATCGCATCGGAATCGCGCGGATGATGGAGACCGGGCCCACCGATGACGCGTTCGCTACGAATCTGGGCCATACCTACTTGACGGGAGCGCAGAAGGATCAGATCGCCGAGTATTTGGCCACGCACTTCGGGCCGGGCACGCCCGACAAACGCATCAAGGTCGAGCCACCCATCATTGACGAAGGCGCGCTGGCCAAGGCCATCTATGTCTCCTACGACATTCCCGACAATTTTCCGCGGCCGGCATTTCAAGGAGACAGAATCGGCGCGGACGAAGTGGATGGTGTGACGCCACAGCAGCCGTCCGTGGCAGGGCCTGCGGGCCGCTCGTGGCCGCAAATTCTGCACGATCCGTTCATCGTGCCGGACGGCATCTGGTACGCGAATCCCGTGGCGAACGCCATGGTCCATCTCGACCCGAAGCAACTCGATCCGAACAAGCGCTACAAGGTCTACCCGCTCAAGGGTGACAATCCTTACGTTTTCCTCCACGGGATCACCGTCGACAGCAAGGGCCACATCTACTGGGCGGAGATCACCGGCGGGCAGTTGGGTGAGCTGGATCCGGAAACGGGCAAGCAGATCCGGCATTACACGCCGCGCCGCGGCGGCATGCTTCAGGTCCTCACGGACAAGAATGACAACATCTGGTTCTCGATGGTGAAAGGGCCGGGCGGTGTGGGCGAGTTGGATGCGAAGACTCGCGTGGTCCATCAATGGCAGACGCCGACGCCGGATAACCTGATCTACGGCCTTGCGGCGAGTCCGGTGGACGGCACGATATGGGGCGCGGGATACAGCAAAGGGCTGGTGACCAAGTTCGATCCCAAGACCGAGGAATATACCGAGTATTACGCACCCGACTCGTGGGGCCAGATTCGCCGGATCGGCGTGGATTCGAAAGGAATCGTGTGGTTCTCGGAATACACGACGGGAATCCTCGGCCGGCTCGATCCCGCGACCGGGAAGATGACGGAATACAAGCTTCCCACCAACGGCGCAAATCCCTACGAGGTTTGGCCGGACAAAACGGACAAGATCTGGATTGCAGACCAGCCGCAGAGTTCTCTGGTGAAGTTCGATCCGGACACGAAGAAGTTCACCTACTACCCGGAGCCGCAACTGAACTGGAGCTTGCCGAAAATCGAGGTGGAGAGAAACAACACCATATGGTTCGGCGCGCGGTTTCTGCCTCACATCACCGCCAACCACTTTTATCCGAACGGTTACACGGCGGACGCGCCGCCCGAGCCATAGCGGCGTCTTTTGCGGGGCCGAGCGCCGTCTTATTCTGACGCCGATTCAAATCTCTGCAATATTTGCGGCCGTCGTTCGTCTACAGGAATGGATGGATGAGCCGTCGAGCGTTACCTCGATGACCGAGCGAGACCGTCAAATCTCCGAAATCGTCGAGGAGCAACGATCCCGGCTGCGCGATTTCATCCGCCGGCGTGTGCCAGATCCTTCGGACGCCGAGGATATCGTGCAGGAAGTCTTCTACGAACTAGTGGAAGCCAATCGCTTGCTGATGCCGATTGACCACGTGACCGGCTGGCTTTTTCGCGTCGCGCGCAATCGCATTACGGACCTTTTCCGCAAGAAGAAGCCGGAGACCTTCAGCGACGCGGCGATCAAAGACGAAGATGGCGAGCTGTTGCAGATCGAAGATCTGTTGCGGTCGCCCGATGCCGGACCGGAAGCGCTTTACGCCCGCAGTGTGTTGCTGGATGAGCTGGAATATGCCCTCAACGAACTGCCCGACGAGCAGCGGGACGTATTCGTCGCGCACGAACTGGAGGGGCGCAGCTTCAAAGAGCTGTCGGCAGAAACCGGCGTAAACGTCAACACCCTGCTATCACGCAAGCGTTACGCAATGCTTCATCTGCGCGAACGATTGCAGCGTATTCACGACGAGTTTATGAAGAAATGAGGAACCCATCATGAAAAAGAAATGGATTTGGATTGCTCCGCTGGCAATTCTGGGGATGGTGGGATTCATCGCCCTCGGCGGCGAAATCGTCCTGCAGCTGTGGAATTGGCTGTTGCCGCCGCTCTTCGGCTGGCGCGCGATCACTTTCTGGCAGGCGCTTGGGATCCTGCTGCTGTGCCGTATCCTCTTCGGCGGATTTGGATTCCACGGCACAGGCCGCTCAGCTGCTCGGCGTCGAGCGGAACAGCGCTGCGCGAACATGTCCGCCGAAGAGCGCGAACGATTCCGGCAACGAATGCGCGAGCGTTTCGGTGTGGGCCCAGCCACTTCCGAAAGCAAGGAGTGATGAAAGCTGACGCCTTTGGCAAAGATCACAGCTTCCTTAGGCCGCAGACATAGGTGAGGAGAAATGGTAACCGCTGAAGCAGCGAAATGGCAGGAGGCCAGGATGAATATTCGCTTGAAGCTTTCCGCTCTATGGACATCAGTAATGTTCTTCTATGTCTATGCAGACCTGCTTGGCTTCTTCGATGCGAAGGCGATGGGCGAGATAATGAAAGGAAACATGGGCTTCCTGGGTCCAGCCACTCAAGAATTGAAGCTGGGAGTGGCAGTGATGATGTCTATCCCGGCCATCGTGATCTTCCTTTCCCTTGTCCTCAAAGCCAATCACAGTCGCTGGGCCAATATCGTCATCGGTGTGATTTATGCCCTGGTCGCAATCGCCACTTTGACACTGCCTTCGTCGCTCCACTACAAGTACTTTGAGTCCTTGGAGCTGCTTTTCACTGGGTGCATCGTATGGTCTGCTTGGAAATGGCCGATCCAAAGCTCTGGAGACTCGGCAGTCGAAACGCCCGAGCGCCGCAACTCTGCAACCCCATCGCCGCAATTCTAGTGCAGGCCTGCGGGCCACCTCCCGATTCGTCGGATTACCGGATAAATCCGTTTCTAGTACTCGAAATGATTGCCATTTCTCACCCTCATTTCATGCTGACTCCGGCGGGACGATGGGCACGAGGAGGTGTGAGTCGTATCTCCCGCCGGTGTAGAGAATGTGGTGTCCGCGGTTTACCGTATCTTCGTGACGATCGCACATCACGGGCTTGGGATAGTTGTAGATGTCCGTGCCCTGCACGACGAGGCGCAGCTTTTCGCCGGCCTCGAATCGAGTGCCCGAAGGCCAGAGTTCGATTTCGAGCGGCACAACGGCGCCGGGATCAAGCTTCATCTCTCGCCGATGCAGTAGAACGGGTTGATACTCCGTTGAATTCGCCGCATCGAGTTCGCGATGCGAGGCGCGGAGCCACCCCAGCGCGACGGGTCCATCGTCGAAATGCGCCCAGAAGGCGAAGGGCACGATGTTGCCGGCCGCGTCGAGTTTCTGGATGGCGACAAAAATGTCCATGTCGCCCGCGCCGTCAGCCGCCGCCCACAATTTGAGCTTCATGTGGCCGATCAGCTCAGTCGGTTGCTCGAAGGTGAAGTCGAACTGCGCGCGGCGGGGAGCGTCCCCTTCGCCGCGAGCGTTGTAGCGGAAGGAATCTTCTTGCAAGACGGCGCGCCGCTCAAGCGCGCCGTTCTGGGCGTTCAGATAGAGCTTCGTGTATTGCGTCCGAGCAATCGGCCACTCGTTCTCGGCTTTCATCGCGCCGACGTAGAACCTTTCGCGCACCTCGAGGCGCACCTTCGGCCATTGCGTGACGGACGTCGGGATACCCTTGAGAAAATAATCGAAGAATTCCTGCTGTCGTCGCACGCTTTCGGGATCGTAATAGTAGGCCCACTTTTTCCGGCCGTGGACCTCCAGCCACTTTTGCGGCGAAGCGATTTTCTTAAAGCCTTCGAGCGTTCCCCGCGTGTGCATGCCCTGGTCAGTCCAGCTGGCCACGATGTACGCCGGGGCCTTGATCGTGGAAAAACTTGCGGCTTTCGATGCCCAGAAGGCGTCAAAAAAAGGATGCTCGCGCTTCTCGGTGGCCAGATCTTCGACGCGCGTGGTGCTGTGGCCCCAGCGCCCGGCCAGGTAGGGCCAGAACATTGTTTCGGGGATGCCGCCGTGGCGCACCACTTCGCGGTACGTGTCCGACCATCCCTCCCACGGATTGAACGCCGCCAGATGCGGCGGGTTGAGCGCGGCGACGCGCCACTGCGAGGACGTCAGGTACGAAACGCCGGAGAGGCCGACTTTACCGTTGCTCCACGGCTGGGTGCCGGCCCATTCGATCAGGTCGTAGAAGTCCTGCGCTTCCTCGGGGGACAGATAGGTGGCGTCGCCTTTGGAATACCATGTGCCGCGCGGGTCCGGGTTGATCACCGCGTAGCCTCGCGGCACCCAGTAGCCCGCGTCGGGCGCTTCGAAGGCTGTATACGGCGAAAGCGTTTCCTGCTTCACACCGCAATTCGGAAAATTTTCCGCGTAGCGCGTGTGGCCGTGCTTGCCATATGGCCCCCAAGCAATGATCGGCGCCGCCGGCCGTTCATCGGCGGGGCGGAAGACGTCGATGTAGATATCGACGCCGTCGCGCATCTTCACGGCAAGGTCGCGTTCCACGATCATGCCGCTTTCGAAGGTGCGGCGGTAGACGGGAGGCTTGCCGTCGCGCGCCTCCGGCGGGGCGAGCGGCGGGCGGAATTTGTATTCGAAGCCTGCGTGTTTCATCGGATTCCTCCGAATTTGACCGTAAGAACCGAATCACGCCAAATTCCAACGAGCCTGCAGTCCCCAACCCTACACCAGATCACCATCGCCGGGCGCCAGGATTCTTGCGAGCGAGAGCGGCGCCTGAGGCTCCCCGGGATTCGCCCCACAGAAAAGATTCGAGCCTTGCGCGTGCAATCGCCCGTTGATACTCTCGCGTCCTGTTTGCCGGCATGAGAGAAGGGCGCGCCCGCGCGGCCCGCCAAACACGGAGGCGATGTGAACATGAAAATGCGATCCCGGCGATATCTGCTCGCGCTTTTGCCGCTTGGCGCAGCGTTCGGAAAGCCGAAGGAGGCTCTGGCCGCACGTGCCAGGGACGATCTCGGAGCGCAGGTGAAGCAGTTGCAAACCCGGCTTGCCGAGCTTGAGCAACAGGTCGGCCGTACCCACGACTACATCGCCATCAGCAATCTGCAGACTGCATACGGCTACTACGTTGACAAGTGCCAATGGGACGAGGCCGCGGACCTATTTGCTGCAGACGGTACGCTCGAGATCGGACTGCGCGGCGTCTGGGTCGGTCGAGATCGCGTCCGACAATATCTGCATAAGCTGCCCGAGCTAAAGTACGGAACGCTGTTTAACCATATGCAGCTCCAACCAATGATCAGCGTCGCCCCGGACGGCCTCACGGCCAAGGCGCGCTGGCGAGCCGTGATGCAAGTGGGCATCTTGCATAAGTCGGCGCAGTGGGGTGAAGCGACCTACGAAAACGAGTACGTTAAGGACGGCGGTATTTGGAAAATCAAGAAGCTGCACGCTTACTTTACGTACTACGTCGACTACTACAAGGGCTGGGACCAGGGTGGAGACCCGCCGCCACCGCCGATCAAGGACTTTCCTCCCGACCAGCCGCCGACTGTGGATTACAAACTTTATCCCGACATTTTCATACCGCCGTATCACTACAAGAATCCTGTCACCGGGAAGTAAGGGCGCGGCTGGGGGAAAGAGAGCGGAGAACGACGCCGGGACAATTCGTTTCGCTACAAGTAGTTTTTTTCGGCGAGCTTCGCGATGATTCGCTGGGCGGCGGCTTCGGGAGCGTCGCGGTCGCCGTGCACGACCACGTCGGGATTTCGAGGGGGCTCATAGGCGGCCTGAAGGCCGGGCACAGTGGTTGATGCGCCCTCGCGGGCTGCGCGGTAGATTCCTTTGGGATCGCGAGCGATGCACGTTTCCAGCGGGCAATCTACGTACACCTCCAAGAACTTGGCAATCTCTTGGCGCGCTTGGTCGCGGTAGCGGCGGCGGTTGGCGGTGGCATCGAATATCACGGGAACACCGTGGCGAGTGAGGAGCGCTCCCACAAAGACCATCTGGGCATAGAAGGTGTCGCGTTCCTCGTCGTCGTATCGCGGATGCGGAGTAAAGATTGGGCGCAGCGCGTCGGATTCGAGCACGGCCACGTCCATTCCGCGAGCGGTGAGTTGCGCCTTTAGAGATGCGGCGATTGTCGACTTTCCGGAAGCCGGGAGACCGGTGATCCACACGGCAAAAGCGTCTTGAGTCTTACGCTCCACAGTAGTTATTGACCCGCGAAGGATCAAAACTCTCGCTTTCGAGCACAGCGAGAACAAAGTTCAGAATTCTTTGGCGGATCGTGTCGGGCAAATTGGGGTACCACACGGGACTGGCGATCACGAGGCCGCGAAACGCATAAAAGGGCGCCACCAAGCCCAGGATTTCACGATCTTTGGTCCTCTCCAGATACCGCTCCCAGAAACGAAGAAACAGCTTGCCCAGGCTTCCTTCCAGGCGCCCGCTGCGCCGCAACGAAAAGAAGAGATAGTTGATCGTCAGGCAGGTGACATCGTCCGCCGGCTCACCGAACTCTCCGCGGGAGCGGTCGAGCAGGTTGAACTCGGCTTCTGGCCGAAACAAGATGTTCCAGGGATGAAAATCTCCGTGGACCTGGCGAAGGCGGTGATTTAATTTCTTCAGCCGCCAGCGCCACTGGACGCACCGATGCTCGATTTTCTCGAGCACTTCGGGCGTGACGAGAGGATGCGGAGGGTAGGAATCCGCGAGGCCCATGATGCATTCTCCATGTCCCACGAGTTCGCGGATGCGGCGCGTGTACAGTCCTCGATCCTGCCCCGGCACGGCGTGAATTTCCGTCAGGTAGTCGCAGAGGGCATCGGCGCGGGCCAGGTCGAGATCGGTGAGATTGTCATTCTGCCGAAGCCGTTCGAGGTCCGAGGAATAGGGCTGCCCTTCGGCGTACTCCGTGAGCAAACAGAACTCCTCGATCTTGCCGACGGAAACAAGAGTACCGTCCTTTTGGAAACCGCCTGCGTCCAATGATCGAACGTGGCGAGGGAGAAGATTGAAAGCCTTATGCTCCCATAGCAGGACCTGGGCCCGGTCGGACATGTGCTCGTGCCCGAAGGGGCCGGGGCTCATGGTGTGGAGGACGGCGGTCCGGCGTTGATGATCGGCGGTGTCGTAGTCGATCCGGACGGGGGTGCCGTAGCCGTAGCCTTTGAGAGCTGCGTCCTCGGGAGCATGGCCCAGGGGAGTGAGAGACACGACGGTTACCTGCTGGCCAAGGACGGACGTGAGATAGTTCTCGACCTGTTTCAACCTGAGTTCGGGCATGCGTCAATGCCTCTCTCGTCTTGCTGACGATAACACAGGCACCGGCGATGTGTTTCAATGGCCGGACAACGGCAAAGCTTGAAGGCGGCGAGATGAATTACTGCTGGGCCTGTCCGGCGCCGTGGCGAGGCCAGAGATCGAGGAAGCGAGCGATCGTGGCGGGGGCGTGGCCCTCGTAATGATTATTCGCGTAGGCGAAGATGATCACGCCACGGCGCAGGAGCGGGACGCAGAGCCGAGCCCAATCCGATAAGTCACGACGGCGGTCCACGACCACTTTGTCCCAGATCTTTGTCTTCTCCTCGATTCCCTTGCGGTCGCCGAGCCAGCGGATGTAGGTGAAATCAGCGGTGATGGGATCGAACCGCGCAAACCACTCGGCCGGACGCGGCATCCAGAGCTGGTCCGTAAGAACGAGGGCCACGCCGGTTTCGCGCAGTGCGTCGACGAACTTCGGCACCAGCCAGTTGCGGTTGCGGATTTCAATTGCGAACTTGTAGCCCTTCGGCAGTTTCTTCAAGAAGGGCACCAGGCGCGCGAGAAAGTCGTCGAGGGTAGGAAACGCCTTCTTATTAAAGTAGCCGAACTGAAAAACCAGAGGACCGAGCTTTTCGCCGAGGATGTCCATAGCAGCGAGAAAGTTTCTGAATTCCGCCTCGCAGTCCTTCAGCACTTTTTCGTGCGTGATCTCGCGAAAAACTTTTGCCGCAAAGATAAAATTCCTCGGCGTCTTGGAGTACCAGCCGCGCACCGTGCTCGGGCTGGGGATGCGATAGAAGGTGCTGTCAACTTCGACGGTATCGAAATGCTGGGCGTAGTGCGTCAGGAATGCGGCGGGCTTCATCCCGGCGGGATAGAACGAGCCTTCCCAGCCTGCGGCCGTGAATGCGGAGGTGCCGAGATGGAGGCCCGCGGGAATGGCCATGGCGGCGATTTTACTCCTCACATGGCTCAGAGGAGGTCGTGAGAAAGTTCGGCGAGTTCAGCTTCGGTAAGCGGGCGCTCGGCGCGATTGTGTGAATGATCGATCGCGATTTTCGCGCCGCGGCTCCAAGCGCCGATTTGCGCGGGTGAGAGCTTGAATTGATGTATTGCACCGAACCGATTCGCGTGTCGCCGATTTACCGGGAATCGCCGATCGCCGAAGTGCGTTCGCCGACCGCCGTATCGCGGAGCAGGCCGGCGACGCCGGGATAAACTTCCACGCCGACCTGCTTGGCGAAATAGAGGTAACGCCGGCCGGCTTGCGATTCGCCGGCGAATGCTTACGTCAGGTTTTTGCGCGTCTTGCTGCCTTTCAGTGTTGCCGTGTGCGTATCGCGCCTTAGCAGAGATCAAGCAAGGTCGAAGCGATCAGCGTTCATTACCTTGGTCCAGGCCGCCACGAAGTCGGCTACGAATTTCTCTTGCGCGTCGGCGGAGCCATAGACTTCGGCAAGGGCACGCAGCTCGGAGTTCGAACCGAAGACGAGGTCGACACGCGTGCCGGTCCACTTCCGTTTGCCGCTCGCGCGGTCGTGTCCTTCGAACACGTTTTCATCCGAAGTCGCCTTCCACTCGGTGCTCATGTCCAAGAGGTTCACGAAGAAGTCGTTGGTCAGCGTCTCTGGCCGCTTCGTGAAGACGCCGTGTTGCGACTTGCCGAAGTTCGTTCCTAGCACGCGCATGCCACCAACGAGAGCCGTCATCTCAGGCGCGGTCAGCGTCAGCAGTTGCGCCTTGTCGATCAGCAGCTCCTCCGCCGATACGCTGAACTTGGCCTTGAGATAGTTGCGGAACCCGTCCGCGACCGGTTCGAGATAGGTGAAGGACTCCACATCGGTTCGCTCGTGCGACGCATCGGTGCGACCGGGCGTGAAGGGAACGGTCACCTTGTGGCCCGCCTTCTTTGCCGCCTGCTCGATCGCAGCTGAGCCGCCCAGCACGATCAGGTCGGCAAGAGAGACCTTCTTTCCGCCGGACTTCGAAGTGTTGAACTGCTTTTGGATCGCTTCGAGTTTCTGCAACACCTTCGCTAGTTGGGCGGGCTGGTTGACCTCCCAGTCCTTCTGGGGTTCAAGACGGACCCGCGCGCCGTTCGCTCCGCCGCGCTTGTCGGAGCCGCGGAACGTCGACGCCGAGGCCCAAGCCGCAGTGACCAGTTCGGAGATGGACAGTCCGGATTTGAGGATCTTGGCCTTCAGAGCAGCAATCTCCCGCTCCCCAATGAGCTTATGACTCACAGCGGGGATCGGATCTTGCCAGATCAGCTCCTCCTTCGGGACCTCCGGGCCGAGATAGCGCGAACGCGGGCCCATGTCGCGGTGGGTGAGCTTGAACCACGCGCGCGCAAACGCGTCTGCGAACTCATCCGGATGTTCGTAGAAGCGCCGGGAGATTTTCTGGTAGGCCGGATCGACCCGCAAAGAGAGGTCCGTGACCAGCATGGTTGGCGCTTGACGCTTCGACGGGTCGAAGGCATCCGGTATTGGCGTGGCGCCGTTCTTCGCTTTCCACTGATAGGCGCCGGCCGGGCTCTTGGTCAGCTCCCATTCGTAGCCGAACAAATTCTCGAAGTAGTAGTTGCTCCACTTCGTTGGCGTCTGACTCCAGGTGACTTCCGGGCCGCCGGTGATCGAGTCCTTGCCTTTGCCTGTGCCATAACGGCTCTTCCAACCGAGGCCCATCTGCTCAATGGGCGCGGCCTCGGGCTCGGGGCCAACAAGCTTTGGATCGCCGGCGCCGTGGGTTTTGCCAAAGGTATGACCACCCGCAATCAACGCGACCGTTTCCTCGTCGTTCATGGCCATACGCGCGAAGGTTTCTCTGATGTCCTTGGCAGCAGCAAGCGGATCCGGCTTGCCGTTCGGTCCTTCCGGATTCACATAGATGAGACCCATTTGCACGGCAGCGAGCGGATTCTCGAGCTCCCGGTCGCCCGTGTAGCGCTTGTCGCCAAGCCAGATGTCTTCCTTGCCCCAGTACACGGCTTCGTCAGGCTCCCACACATCGGGGCGCCCGCCGCCAAAGCCGAACGTCTTGAAGCCCATTGACTCGAGCGCGACATTGCCGGCGAGAATCATCAAGTCGGCCCAAGAGATTTTCCGGCCGTATTTCTGCTTGATCGGCCAAAGCAGGCGGCGCGCCTTGTCGAGGTTCGCATTGTCCGGCCAAGAGTTGAGCGGCGCGAAGCGCTGTTGGCCGGCACCGGCGCCGCCGCGTCCATCGCCGATGCGGTACGTGCCCGCACTGTGCCACGCCATGCGAATGAAGAGCCCCCCGTAGTGGCCGAAATCCGCCGGCCACCAGTCTTGGCTGTCCGTCATCAGCGCGCGGAGGTCCTTCTTCAGCGCTTTGAAGTCGAGCTTCTTGAACTCCTTGGCGTAGTTGAAGTCCTCGCCCATGGGATCGGACTGGGGCGAGTTCTGGCGAAGAATCCTTAGGTTCAGCTGCTTCGGCCACCAGTCGCTGTTCGACCTCATTCCAACATTCGTGGTTCCGTGCATGACCGGGCACTTACCTGCTTTCGTATCAGTCTTTGCGTCCATGTCTCTCTCCGATCGTGTTCTAGTTTTCTTCGAATAGTTCGTATGGAACTGTCTAGCTTAATGAATTGAGAGCTTTCTGCGTGCACGCGGCGCGCTGCAGGATTCGCATACGCCCCGGAAAACGAGTTCGTACTCGCGCACTTTGCGCCGTCCGACCTCGCGCCGGCGGGGAAGTCCCGCGACGCTGAACCATTCGATATCCTCGAGCTTGCCGCAACGATCGCACAGAAAGTGGTGATGGCTGCCGACGTGCGCCCCAAAACGGGACGAACGGCCCTCTTGCACGAATTCGCGAACCAGCCCGGCGTCCATCAGGGCGCGCAGGGTATTGTAAATGGTCGCGCGGGAAGCGCGCGGGTCGGCGCGGTTGATCTGCCGAAACATCTCTTCGGCGGTGGGATGCCCCGGATGGTTGACCAGCAAGTCGAGCACCGCGAAGCGCTGCGGCGTGCAACGCAGGCCGCGCTCGCGCAGATACTTCTGGATATCCGACCTCGGCACCGGCTCCACGCACATTAAAGTAATACTAAACTTAGACTGAATCAAGAGTATTGGGCGCCGCGATCCGATCGAGAGATCTGTCGGCCATCCGGGAAAGATCCCTCGGCGGTTCCGAAGCAGCCGCCCTCCAGATGGCCATCTTCATCGGCTGCTCAGATTTTTGGCAGTACGATGCCTTGCTGCGACTGATACTTGCCCTTCTTGTCCTTGTAGGAGATTTCGCATTCCTCGTCGGATTCAAAGAAGACGACCTGGCAGAGACCCTCGTTGGCGTAGATTTTGGCGGGCAGGGGAGTGGTATTGCTGATTTCGAGCGTGACAAAGCCTTCCCACTCGGGTTCGAACGGCGTGACGTTGACGATGATGCCGCAGCGCGCGTACGTGGATTTTCCAACGCAGATGGTGAGAATGTTGCGCGGGATGCGGAAGAATTCGACGGAGCGCGCGAGCGCGAACGAATTCGGCGGCACGATGCAAACCGCGCCCTTGAATTCGACGAAGGATTTCGCGTCAAAGTTTTTCGGATCGACGGTCGTGGAATTCACGTTGGTGAAGATGCGGAACTCGTCGGCAACGCGCATGTCGTAGCCATAGGACGACACACCGAAACTGATCACGCCTTCGCGAACCTGGCGATCTTCGAAAGGCTCGATCATGCCGTGCTCGCGGGCCATCTTGCGAATCCATTTGTCCGGCTTCACCGACATCGCGTTCTCCTCGGGAATGAAAATTTCGTCTGCGGCACTCTCTTCGCTGCACCGGGGCGCAGGTTGCTTGCTCTCTGCTGGCGGCAACCCGGGAAGACGGACACCGGAAGAAAGACGCTTGCTCCGCCGCAGCGGATTCGGACCGACGATCCCCTTGCGATCGCCGGTTGCGCAGTGTATTACAGGGCATCGCGCTTGACAACCTGCAACCCCCTGTCTAGCATAGGCTTCCGGTCAGCGGGAGGCTCCTGTGATCAAGCTCGACATCGTAAACGCCATCGTGCAGAAGACGAATATCAGCCGGAGCAAAGCCGAACAGGCGGTCGAGGCCGTCTTCGACGCCATGAAGAACGCGCTCGGACGCGGTGACCGCATCGAACTGCGGCGCTTCGGCGTGTTCAACGTCAAACCGCGCAAGACCGGAATCGGCCGCAACCCACGCACCGGACAGCAAGTTAACATCCCGCCCGGTAAGGCTGTGCGTTTCAAGCCCGGCAAAGAGCTCCAAGCATTGCCGGCTTCCTCCGCCAAGTCCTGATTTTTCGCCCGGCGCAGCGGGCCGGCGCGGACACGCGTGAAACCAATGCGGAAGCGCGGCGCCGTCGCGCCGCATCCAATTTTCATGAAGCTTGTGAGTGTGAGAACTTGAGCGAAGGCAACGGGCACGGCCGGATACCGGTCGAGATTATCGATTTGGAGTTTCCGCGGATCGTGGAGCTTCCGCAGCCTGCAGTCCGCGCGCGGCGCCCGCTCTGGCCGGCCCTGCTTCTGTTTTTGCTCACGGTGCTCTCGACGCTCGCCGTGGGCGCGGAATTCGCGCAATCCTACGCGCAGAATCGCGAACCCTTTTCCGGCGACGAAAATCCCTTCGCAATGGTCGCCGTGGCGTTTGAGCATCCGAGCGTCCTGGCGCTCGGCATTCCTTTTTCGTTTACGCTGATGCTGGTCCTGCTGGCGCACGAATTGGGCCACTACTTTGCCGGCAAGTATTACAAGATCGACGTCAGCTATCCCTATTTCATTCCCGCGCCGACGCTCTTCGGGACGTTCGGCGCGTTCATTCGCATTCGCTCGCCGATCACGACGCGCCGCGCGCTGTTTGACGTCGGCCTGGCCGGGCCCGTGGTGGGATTCATTATCGCGGTGCCGGCTATGGCCTGGGCGATTGCAGTGTCGAAGGTGGTTCCAGGGGTACAGGAGAACGCGGCGATTCTCTTCGGGACTCCGCCTCTGATGCGGCTGCTGATGGAGTTGTTTCATCCCGGCGTGAATCCAGACTGGGTGCTGCTCCATCCGGTGGGGCGTGCGGCGTGGGTGGGATTGTTTGCCACGGCGCTGAACCTGCTTCCCGCATGGCAGCTCGACGGCGGGCACATCGTTTACAGCCTCGCGAGCCGTTATCATAGGCGCATCTCGCTAGGGGTTGGATTGAGCCTGGTGGCGCTCGGACTCTTCAGCTGGCCCGGATGGGCCCTCTGGGGCATGATTTTGCTGCTGTTGTCGCTGCGGTTTCAGCATCCGCCGCTGCTCGACCGCTGGGAGCCTCTCGACCCCTCGCGGCGTGCGTGGGCGGTGGCGGCGCTTGTGATTTTTTTGCTGTGTTTTACGCCGTGGCCGGCGATGACGCCGTAGCTAGGAAAGAGTGGCGGGATCCACGTCGACGAGGATGGCTGTTTCCGGGATTTGCTTCGCCGCGCAAAAATCGAGGCAGCCGGCGAGCGCCTTTCCGAGAGCGGCGCGGTGCGGCGATTTCAGCAGGAACTGGAATCGATAGTCGCGGCGCAGGCGCGCCAGCGGCGCCGCGGCGGGACCGAGGGTCTTCACGCCGCGCTCCTCAAATGGCGCGAAGTAACCGGCCAGAGCCCGGGACCAGCGGATGGCGTTCTCGATTTTGCGATCGCGCACGAGCACGTTGGCGAGCGCGGTGAACGGCGGATAGTGCAGGACGCGCCGGAAGTGGGCTTCCTTCTCGTAAAACGAGGTGTAGTCCTGCTGCGCCGCATGCTGAATCGCGTAGTGCTCGGGATAATACGTTTCGATCAGAACTTCTCCCGATAGCTCGCCGCGACCTGCCCGCCCCGCCACTTGGGTGAGCAGCTGAAACGTGCGCTCCGCGGCGCGAAAGTCCGGGCGGCCGAGCGCCAGATCAGCAGCGACGACGCCAACCAGCGTGACGCGCTGGAAGTCGTGGCCCTTGGCCACCATTTGCGTTCCCACGAGAACATCGATCTCGCCGTTCGCGAACGCACCCAGCACTTTCTGATATTCGCGCTTGGTTCGCACGGTGTCGCGGTCGAGGCGCGCGATGCGGGCGCCAGGAAATGTTTCGCGCAGGTATTCCTCGACGCGTTCGGCGCCGTCTCCCACGAAATACATGTACTCGCCGTGGCACTTCGGGCATTGCTTGGGCGGTCGGACGGAATAGCCGCAATAATGGCATTCGAGGCGCTGGCGGCTCTTGTGATACGTCAGCGCGATGCTGCAATTCTGACATTGGACGAGCGCTCCGCAACTGCGGCAGAGGAGCGACCATGAGTAGCCGCGCCGGTTGATGAGCACCATTGCCTGCGTGCGCTCTTCGAGGCGCAACGCGATGGCGGCGCGGAGCGTCTCCGAAACGGGCGCGGCGCGATGCTGGCGGCGAAATTCCTCGCGCAAGTCGACGATGCGAACTTCGGCCAGCGGGCGGTTTTCGACGCGGGACACGAGCCTGAGCAGGCGATATTTTTCGGCGCGCGCGTTGTGGTACGTCTCAAGCGAAGGAGTGGCCGAGCCGAGCAGCGCGACGGCGCCTTCCAGGCGGGCACGATAGACGGCCGTGTCGCGGCCGTGGTAGCGCGGGGTTTCCTCCTGTTTGTAGCTCGCCTCTTGCTCCTCGTCGACGATGATGAGCCCGAGATTTTCGAGGGGCGCGAAGACGGCGGAGCGCGTGCCGACCACCACGCGAACCTCGCCACGACGAGCGCGCCACCACTCGCGCGCGCGTTCGATATCCGGCAAGCCACTGTGCAGCACGGCTACGGAGTCGCCGAAGCGCGCGCGCACGAGGCGCCCGACCCACAGCGTGAGCGCAATTTCGGGCACCAGGACGATGGCCGTCTTGCCGCGCGAAAGCGCCGCGTCGATCGCGCCGAGATAGACCTCCGTCTTTCCGCTGCCGGTGACGCCGTGGAGCAGTCCGGCCGCGAACTCACCCGCCACGAGCCAGCGCCAGATCTCGCCGAGCGCTTCCTTCTGTTCGTCATTCAGCACGTTCGCGGGCGGAGTGAAGTCGGTGTCCCAGGGATCTTCGGCGGCCGTGAGCGGTTCTTCCCACGTTAAGAGGAGGCCCTTCTTTTCCAACCGCTGAATCACGGCGCGGGAAACGTGGGCTTTTTCCAGCAGGAGCGGAAGGGGCAGAGGTCCGCGCGTAGCCGTAAGCACTTCACGGATTCTTGCTTCGGCCGTGCCCGCCTGCGATTCGCCGCCAGCCGGATTCCACGCGACAATCTTTTGCATGCGTGTCTTTCGATGACGCAGCACTTCGCGCGCTGCGAGATAGCCGCGGCGGACGAGCGCTTCTGCCCTGGCTTCGGCGCCTGGCCAGCGGCGAACGCGCGAGGAAGGCAAGCGAGACTCCTCTCCGTCGAAATGGCGCAGAAGTTCCAGCTCGGCGCGTTCGACATCCGTAATCTCTTCGCCGCCGGCAAGCTCTCGCAGGTAGGTGCGGCCGTCATCGGTGAGCGAATATTCGCGCTCGTGACGCAGTTCGATTTCGGGGGGCAGCATGGCACGGAACGCCTCGCCAATCGGAGCGAGGTAGTAGCGGCTGACCCAGTGGCCGAGTTCGATCAGCTTCGGTGGCAGGGCCGGAAGCGGGTCCATCAGTTCGGCGATTTCCTTGACGGGGGATTTGACGCGGGCAGCGTCCGGCGCGCGATCCGATTCGGCGATGCCCACCCCGATCATTGTGCGCCTGCCAAAGGGGACGACCACGCGGCGGCCGACGAGAGTTTCTCCATCGAAAGCCGCGGGCACAGCATAGGTGAACGCCGAGCGAAGGGGAACCGGGAGCGCGACCTCGCAATAGCGTGGAGTCATCGGTGCGGATCAGTTTAGCAGCTAGCGCAACACGTTCTCATTCCAGAAGAGCGTCGGGAAACGGATTAATTGGGTTGTTGTGCAAGTTGTTCGATCCAGCTACAGGCGTGCCCGAGCGCCGCATCCGAATCAATCTTTGCAGCAAAGTCGCGGCAGCGTTGCCGGATTTCCGCGGAGACCATTAGCTCGGCCAATCTGCTTGCCACGTAGCGCGCATGGTACCGCCCGGGTTGGATACGATAGCCCAGGCCCAGGCGTTCGACGCGATAGCCATTGTCCGGCTGGTCATGTGAATTGGGCACGACCACTTGCGGCAGCTGCGCCTTAATTGCCTGGGCCAGCGTGCCAATCCCACCGTGGTGGACCAGCGCGGCGCAGCGTGGAAGAACGCGGCTGAAAGGCAAATAGGAAAACGCGCGCACGTCGGACGGCAAGACCGCGGGAAGCTGATCCATGTAAGTGGTGACCAACAAGGCGCGGAACCCGCCTATGCGGCAGGCCTCAACCGATTCACGGAAGAATCTTTCGAGCGTCGCCGCTGCCGACCCAGCCGTGAATATGACGGGCCGTGGCCCGGCGCTCAAGAACTGGTCCGCCTCCGCAGGGATTTCGAAATCTTCACCGCCATCCGGAAGGACAAACCCAGCCAGTTGCGTGTTCGGCGGCCAATCAGGCTGGGGCGGCGCAAACCATTCGGGAAACAGGCCGATGACCAGCTGGGGCGAGTGCAGATACGTTTGAAAGACGCGCTGTACGGGAGCCAAGCCCAATTGGGCTCGGAAGGTGTTGAGTCCGGGGAGAATGTGTTTGTCGATGAAGACGTGATCGAACAGCCAGAACAGCGCCTTTTTGACGGCACGTGGCACGCGCGGGCCCATCGGGATGAGTCCGTACCTGCCGGAGTCCACCAGGCTCCGAAGCACCGAGGGCTGAAGATGGATCGTTGCCAAGCGGACCCCGAGCTTTTCCTGTGCGACCCGCGCTCCAAGACAGAGACCCGAGGCAGCCACCACCGCGTTCGGGCTGGACTGATGCGCGAGGATGTCGTAAAGGCGCGGAATGTTCGGGACAATGAGGCGTTCAGCAATGCATTGAAGTCCCTTTGTAGGATGCCACAACCGCGGATCCGCGATCGTCTCTCGCGCTTCGGCGGCGGTACCCAGGGCGATGAAATCGAGGCCGGCCGAACGAATCGTATCCGAAAACAGTTCGTTGGTGATGACGGTTGGCCGGTGGCCGCGTTTCTTGAGAGCCATGCCGAGCGCGACGACCGGCAAAACGTCGCCCATGCTCCCCAGCGTGGGCAGCAGAACGTGCAAGCCCCCGGTGCAGGCGGATCGCTGATTAATGTCGATTTCAGCCATGCTGTCCGTCCGCGAGCGATCGACGCTGAGTAGATTGTCCCGAGTGGTGTTCCCAGGTCAAGTAGGCGGAGACTTTCTCGACGCTCGAAGAGAGCGGGAACCATTCGCGGGGCTTCGGGAAGCAGCTGTCGTGACGTCGAGAACGCTCCTGAAGGAAGTTGCTTGCGGCACAAGAACTAGCGGCGCTTGGGCTGAAGGCCGAGGACGCCCATCACCTTTTGCAAGTCCTTCCAGACTTCGCCCTTGGCGTTCGGATTGCGCAACAGGTAGGCCGGATGGTAGGTAGCGATCAATTTCGAGCCGTGGTAATCGAACCATTCGCCGCGGAACCGGGAGATGCCTTGGTTGGTCTGGAGCAAGGTCTGCGCGGCGCAAGCGCCGAGGCAACAGATCACTTTGGGCCGGATCACGTCGAGCTGGCGCACCAGGTAAGGCGAGCACGTAGCGATCTCGTCCCGCTCGGGCAGACGATTCTCAGGCGGGCGACATTTCACGACGTTGCAAATGTAGACGTCCTCGCGGCGAAGGCTCATCGCCTCGATCATCTGCGTGAGCAGTTTTCCCGCGCGGCCGACGAACGGCTCGCCCTGTTCGTCTTCGTCGCGGCCCGGGCCTTCGCCGACGAAAACAAGCTCCGCCTTCGGATTTCCCACGCCGAAGACGATGTTCGTGCGCGAGCGATGCAGCTTGCAGCGCGTGCAGTTCGGTCCGATGTCGGCGCGAATGCGCTCGAGCGTGTCGCCCTCGATGCGTTCGGCAGCCTCGAATAGAGAAGGGCCGGTGACGGACGGAACAAAAGCCGGCGCAGGTGATGGTTTCTGCGCGGGAGGCTCCATGCGCCCGGGACGTGCCGCAGTCACCTCAGAAGATGAGCTGGCGGCCGGAGCTGCGGGAGCGCAGGCTTCTGGCTGCGCCGGTTGCGGCGAGAGCGCTTGGCCGGCGCGGTCGCGATAATAGGGCCCAAGACCTAGATCGTCGGCGTAGCGGAGCCAGGCTTCTGTGCGCGTGCGATTCGATTGGTCCACGAGGTGACAGATTATCAGCGACCGTGCGGAAATTCACAAGCGAGACTTCGCTCGGCGCAACAGAAACTCGGCGGGTCTGAAGACTCGAACGACATGAGAACAGAGCTACCGGGATTGGCGGAGGGCCACGATTTGGTCGAGGATGCGGTTGGCGACGTCGAATTTCGAGAGCATTGGGAGCGGAATCTCGCGACCATCGCGGAGGAAAAGCGTAACAATGTTGGTATCCGCGTCGAAGCCGGCGCCTTCCTGCGTGACATCGTTGGCGACGATCATGTCCGCGCCCTTGCGTGCGAGTTTCGCGCGGGCGTTTTCGGCGAGGCCGGTGGTTTCGGCGGCGAAGCCCACGAGCGTGCGCGTGCCTTTTTCGCGGCCAAGCTCCGCGAGGATATCGGGCGTGGGCTCGAGCTCGAGCGTGAGGCGTTCGTGACCGCGCTTGAGCTTTTGCGACTGTGGCGCGGCTGGGCGGTAATCCGCAACGGCCGCGGCCATGATGATGACGTCTGCTCCCGCGGCGTGCTCGCGCACAGCGCCCCGCATCTCCTCGGTCGAGCGTACCGGAACCCAGTCGGCGCCTTCGGGAACCGGCAGATCCGTCGGGCCAGCGACGAGCACCACGCGGGAGCCGCGCCGCACGGCCGCTTCGGCAATCGCGTAGCCCATCTTGCCGGAGGAGCGGTTCGTGAGAAAGCGCACGGGATCGAGGTCTTCGCAGGTCGGGCCGGCCGTGACGAGCACGGTCTGGCCGTCGAGATCGTGGCGCAGCCCAAGCACCTCGCACACCTTCTGCACGATCGAGTCCGTCGCCGCCAGCCGCCCGGCGCCCGTCATTCCGCAGGCGAGATAGCCTTCCTCGGGATCGACCACGTGCACGCCCCGCGAGCGCAGCGCTGCTAGATTCTCGCGCGTGACGGGATGCTCCCACATGTTCACATTCATCGCTGGAGCGACCACCACCGGGGCCTTCGTCGCAAGATACAGCGTGGAGAGAAAGTCGCTGGCGATGCCGTGGGCAAACTGCGCCAGGATATCGGCGGTCGCCGGAGCCACGAGCAGAAGGTCGATCCGCTGCGCGACGGCGATATGCTCGATGGCGCTTTCGACGTTCGCGGGAGCGGCGTCGTCCGCGCCGAACATTTCGGTGATCACTTTCTGACCGGTGAGCGCGGCGAAGGTGAGCGGCGCGACAAACTCCCGCGCGGCGCGGGTCATCACGACCTGCACATCGAGTTTTTCCTGCTGCAGGCGGCGGACGAGATCCGCGGCTTTATAAGCCGCCACTCCGCCGGTTACGCCCAGAGCGATTTTCATGACTCAGTGCCAGGGGCGGCCGCTTCCCCGGATACACGCGGCATCAATTCTGGCGGCCGCCATAAGAGCCCTCCTCGCGACGATCCGCAGCCCGCGAGGAGCAGCTGTCGTGCAAGCCAGCGGCTACTTTCGGCGCTTGCCGTCCCTTTCTTCCGATTCCTCCATGAGCTCCGGCATTTCGTATTCCAGGAGCCCGTGCCGCAATTCTTCTTCCGCAATGCGCGCGGGCTTGCGCGATTTCGGGTTATCCACCAGAGGCCGCCCGCCCATCATCAATTGCCGGGCCCGGCGCGAAACGAGGACGACATAGGCAAACTGGCTTTCAGGTGCCTCTTTGAGAACGGCCATGAGATGGTCAGCCTCCAAAAGACTTCAGAATTTCGCGAATGCGCTCTTCTTTTTGCGTCATCAGACAGCGCGAAGCGATCGCGATGGCCTGTGCCTCGCGACCGGCGCGCTCGAGATCATCGTTGATGATGGCAAAATCATAACTGCGGTACTTCAACATTTCCTTCCGCGACTGCTCCAGGCGGCGGCGAATCTCGTCCTCCGAATCCTGGCCGCGGGAGCGGATGCGCCGCTCGACATCTTCCCGCGAAGGCGGCACGACGAAAATGGCGACGGAGCGCGGCAGTTTCTCCTTCACTTGCAGCGCGCCCGCGATGTCAATTTCGAGAACCAGATCCTTCTTTTGCGCCCACGCCTCGTCGAGCCACTTCTTGGGCGTCCCGTACCAATTCTTTCCGAAGACCTGGGCGTATTCGAGAAATTCGTCCCGGGCCACCATCCGCTGGAATTCGGCCTCCGATACAAAATTGTACCACTTGCCCTCGCTCTCCGTCTTGCGAGGGGGGCGCGTGGTGCACGAAACCGACAGCATCGTGCCTGGGAGCTCCAGGATTTTCTGCACGAGCGTGGACTTTCCTGAGCCCGACGGCCCGGAAACGATCAGCACCAATGGCTGCCGCTGGTTCATTCGATGTTCTGCACCTGTTCCCGAAGTTTTTCGATCTCCGACTTGATCTCGATCCCGAGCCGCGTGATTTCCATGCCTTCATCTTCCGTTCCGGGAGTTTTCGAGAGCAGCGTATTGGCCTCGCGCTGCATCTCCTGCAGCAGAAAATCGAGCTTCTTGCCCGCATCAGCGGCGCCGCTGAGCAGGGATTCGAACTGGCGCACGTGACTGGCGAGCCGCGCGAGCTCTTCGGAGACATCGCTGCGTTCCGCGGCCAGCGCCGCTTCCTGCGCGAGCCGCGCGGGATCAAGCTGCGCTTCGCCGAGCAAATCCTTCAGCCGCAATTCGAGCCGACGGGCGAAGGCCGGGCGGGCACGCTCTGCCAACGGTACGACTTGCGCGGCCAAGTCTGCGATATGGGACAACCGCCTCGACATGTCTTGGCAAAGCGCTTCGCCTTCCTGCTCGCGCATGCGGTCGAGCTGGTCGAGCGCTTCCATAAGGCACGGCACCGCGACGCTCTCGAGCCGAGTGAGTTCTTCATCGAGCGACGCAGCCGGAGGCCCGATCACGCCGGGCAGGCGCAAGATGGAAGCCATGTCCGGCTCCGTGTGGAATCCGAACTGTTTTTGGAGAGCGTGGACGGCCTGCAGGTAGGCCGCCGCGACTTCCTCGTTGACTCCGACGGCGGCCGGGCCGGCGAGATCGTAGCGCAACGTGACGTCGAGATGGCCGCGCCGGATACGCTCACGGATAATCTGCCGGATGCGCGGTTCGAGCGCCTCGAAACCATCCGGCACGCGCAAGTGCAGATCGAGAAAGCGGTGATTCACGCTCCGCACAGAAACACGCAGAGTCCATCCGTTCTCGACGGCGCGCGCCTGCGCGTAACCCGTCATGGACTTGAGCGATTTCGGCTTCGCGGCCGCACCTTTCGACGGATTCGCGGGGGTGGATTGGGAGCGCACGGTGGACATTTTCACACCGGGCCTGCGGCGGGCGACACCGGCTCGGCATCGCGGAATTGCATATCGTAGAGGCGCGCATAGATGCCGCCTCGCGCCAGAAGCTCCTCGTGCGTGCCACGCTCGCGGATCGATCCGCCGTCGAGCACAGCAATCACGTCGGCGCGACGAATCGTCGAAAGGCGGTGGGCGATGACGAAGACGGTCCGGCCAGTCATAAGATTATTGAGCGCACGCTGCACAAGCATCTCGGATTCCGAATCAAGCTCGGAGGTGGCTTCGTCGAGAATCAGGATCGGCGCATCTTTGAGCAGGGCCCGCGCGATCGCCAGTCGCTGCCGCTGGCCTCCCGATAGACGCTGGCCGCGATCGCCGACGAGCGTCTGGTAACCCCGCGGCATCTGCATGATGAAATCGTGCGCCAGAGCTGCCTGCGCTGCGGCGACGATTTTTTCGTCCGGCATGTCCGGGCGGCCGTAGCAGAGATTATTGCGAACCGTGTCGTTGAACAGGATCGTTTCCTGGGTGACGATGGCCATCTGTTCGCGCAGCGAGCGGAGCGTGACGTCGCGAACGTCGTATCCATCGATCCGCACCTCGCCTCCGGTTGCCGCGTGAAAGCGCGGCAGGAGATTTACGAGGGTGGTCTTGCCGGCCCCGCTCGATCCAACGATGGCGACGACCGCGCCAGCCGGCACTTTCAGGTCGATCCCTTTCAGGATGAGCGGACCTCCGTCGTAGGCGAAGCTCGCGTTGTTGAATTCGATCGACTTCGCGAACGTCGGCAGCACCTTCGCGTTTGGCTGCTCCATGTTCTCTTCCGGCAGGTCGAGGAAAGCGAACACCTGCGAGGAGATTCCGGCCGCCTGCAGGAATAACTGATAGATGCTGCCGATGCGCTTCACCGGCTCGTATGCCTTGAACAGCGCAAACGTGAACGCGCCAAAGGCCCCGATGGTCATCCGGCCGGCCTTGATTTCGCCGCGCGCAGCCAGTAGGACCATCGAAATCACCACGGCACCCAGCAAATCCATCAGCGGCGACGTGGCGGCATAGGCGCGAATCCAGCGCATGTTCTCGCGCAGCAGGTTTCGCCCTCCCTCGCGAAACTTCCGAATCTCAAAGCCTTCCATGCCGAAGGCTTTCACCACTCGATTGCCGCTGATCGTTTCCTGCACGATCTGGCTCAAATCGGCGAGCCGCGACCGGCTCTTTTCCGACGAGCGCCGGATGCGCCGGCCGAGCTTGCCGGTCGGCCAGACCACCAGCGGAATCAGAACCGCGGCGCCGGCGGCCATCCTCCAGTCGATCACCAGGAGAACGATCACGAATGCGATCAGGCTGAAAACCTGCCGAAACAAATCCGCCATCCAATCGGAAAACGCCGCGCGCATCTGCTCGATGTCCGTGATCACCGCGGACATCACGCGCCCTACCGCATTGTGCTGAAAGAAGCCGACCGGCTGCTGCACGATCTTGCCGTAGACCTGATTGCGCAGGTCGGTGACGCCCGAAAGGCCGACGTACTGGATCAGGGTGCTGCCGAAATACTCGGACACTCCTTTGAGCAGAAACAGAAACAGCAGCGCGACGGCAAACACCGACCAGACATGGTGGATGTGCTGCGGGACGAAGGAGTTCAGATAGACGACGTGATGCGTGTGCGGAATCGTGAATAGCGCCAGCGTTTGGATTGTCGACTTGGGATTCAATACCACGTCCAGCGCGGGCTTGATCGCGAGCGCCACGAGCCCGTCGATCGCTCCCATCACGGCGATCAGCACAACCCCGCAGGCGAGAAGCGCCGTGTAGGGGCGCAGGTAGCGCAGAAGCCGCCGGATTTCTTTGCGTTGTTTCATGCGCGGCGCGGTTTCCTTGTTCGTGGTCGAAAACCGAGAATTATCAACCCTAGGTTCCTAAACTGCGAAAGTCAAGACGCCGACTTATCCAAGTCGCGATGCACGACTTTAGCGGCGTATCCCTTGCGCTGCAGGGCGCGGCGAATCACTTCCGCCAGCATGACCGAGCGATGGCGTCCGCCCGTGCATCCGAACGCGACGGTCAGATAGCTCTTACCTTCCCGGATATAGTGCGGAATCAAGTATCCCAGGAGGCTCTCGATGCGCCGCAGAAATTCCGCTGTCTGCGGAAAGGAACGGATGTAGCGCGCGACGCGCGGGTCCTTGCCGCTGAACGGGCGGAGCCGCGGCACGAAGTGAGGGTTCGGCAAGAAGCGCACGTCGAAAACGAGATCCGCATCGGCCGGAATACCGTAGCGATATCCAAAGCTCACCACCGATACGAGCAACGGCCGGCGCCCCGCACGCTGAAAACGATCGATGATGAACTGGTGCAGTTCATGCACGTTGAATTTCGTCGTGTCGATCACCACATCCGCGAGCCGGCGGATCGGCGCCATCCGGCGGCGCTCCTCGCGAATCCCTTCCGCAACCGAGCGCCCCTGGCTGAGGGGGTGCGGACGGCGCGTTTCGCTGAAGCGGCGCAACAGCGCCTCATCACTGGCTTCGATGAAGACCAGCGTGGCGGGACGCTCGCTGCTCAGCTTGCGATAGATACCCGGAAGCTTTTCGATCTGCTCGCCTTCGCGGGCGTCCACCAGCAGGGCCGCGCGCTCGATTTCGCCGCGTCCTCCTTCGTAGAGTTCGGAAAAGGTGGAAATCAGGGCGACGGGAAGGTTATCGACACAATAAAAGCCGAGGTCTTCGAACGTCTTGAGGACTGAACCCTTGCCCGAGCCGGACAGCCCGGTAAGAATCACGAGTTGCCGGGCATCGCGTTTCGGTTCGCGGCGCGTCACGGCGGCAGGCGGCTAAGCTTTCACCCGGCGGCGGTGCGTGCTCGGGATGCGCAGGTCTTCGCGGTATTTCGCCACGGTGCGGCGGGTAACGTGAATGCCTTCCTCGCCCAGCTTCTTGGTGATCTGTTCGTCGGTGAGCGGATGGGAGGCGTCTTCCTGCTCGATCATCTGCTTGACGCGCCGTTTCAGCGACAGCAGGGACATCTCGCTGCCCTGGGGTCCGTTGACGGATTCGGAGAAGAAGCTTCGCAGCTCGAGCACGCCCTGCGGAGTGTGCACGTATTTGTTCGCGACCGCTCGGCTGACCGTCGAGGGATGCACGCCGACCTCCTCGGCGACCTCCTTGATCATCATCGGTCTCAGGTGATCCGGGCCGTAATCGAGATAGTCCGCTTGGCGGCGCAGGATCGATTGGCAGACACGCAGGATCGTGTGCTTCCGTTGCTCGATGTTCTTCATCAGCTGGATGGCGGCCGTGAAGCGCTCTTTGACGTAATTGCGAACGTCGCGATCGGCGGCGTCGCGGGCGAGCAGCCGCCGATAGGTCGGGTTCAGGCGGAGCTGAGGCACGTCGTCGTCGTTCATGAAGACCTGCCACTCGCCGTCCTCCTTCCGGAACTGCACGTCCGGTTCGACCAAGCGAGGCTCGGTCTTGTTGTAGCGAAGGCCCGGCTTCGGATCGAGCCGCTTGATCACGTCCACGGCGCGCTTGACCAGCTCGACCGGCCGGTTGAGCTCGCGCGCGACTTCCTTCAGCTGGTTGTTCTGCAAGAGCTTCAGGTGCGAAGTGACGATCTGTTGCGCGAGCACGTTCTGCGGGTCGAGCATTTTGAGCTGCAAAAGCAGGCACTCCGGCAAATCGCGCGCCCCTACACCCGGTGGGTCGAATTCCTGCACCATCGTGAGCGCTTCTTCCACGTCTTCCATGGAATAGTTCCCGGACTGCGCGATTTCCTCGAGCGTCGCCATCAGGTAGCCGTTTTCATCGAGGTTGCCGATGATGGCTTCAGCGATCGTGCGCACCGTTTCTGTGCAGATGGCGACGCTAAGCTGCCAAGCCAGATGGTCCGTCAGGCTCGCCGGCGATGAGAGGAATTTGTCGAAAGACGGTCGTTCGATCTCTTCCCGCTCGCTGCTGGCCGCGCGCTCCGCTCCCGTGTCGAGATACTGGGTGAAGAACGAGCCGAAATCGAATTCGTCGAAGGGATTCGCAGCTTCGGTTTCCGGAACGTTTTCCGTTTCCTGCTTGAGGAACGCCTCGTCCGTGTAGCTTTCGGCCGTCACGCCATCCTCGCCGAGCTCTTCGAGAACGGGATTGGCCATGATCTCCTGGTTGATCATTTGCTTGAGCTCGAGACGATTCAGCGCCAGCACGCTCACCATCTGCACGAGCCCCGGCGTCAGAATCTGCTTTTGGGCCACGCGGAGATGCAGTTTGGGTGCGAGCCAGTTCATAGCGTTCAGTTCAGCCGGAAGCTCTCTCCCAGATAGATGCGGCGGACTTCGGCGTCGGTGGAAAGCTCGGAGGGAGTCCCGGCAGCCAGGATCTTGCCGTTGCTAATGATGTAGGCGCGGTGGGTCACGGCCAGCGTATCGCGCACGTTGTGGTCGGTAACGAGCACTCCGATTCCGGCACCGCTCAGGTCTGCGATGATCTTTTGGATATCCACCACGGTGAGCGGATCGATCCCGGCAAAGGGCTCGTCCAGGAGCACGAAGGAGGGCGATAGCACGAGCGAGCGAGCGATTTCCAGGCGCCTCCGCTCGCCGCCCGACAGCACGTACGCCTTGCTGTGCCGTACTCCTTCCAGTCCCATCTGCGCCAATAGCTCCTCGACTCTGTCGCGCCGCTGATCGGGAGTTACAGCCAGCGTCTCCAGAACAGCCAGCAAGTTCTCCTCGACCGTCAGCTTGCGAAAGACCGAAGGTTCCTGGGGAAGGTAGCTGATGCCGCTGCGGGCCCGGAGGTACATGGGGAGGTCGGTGATATCCTCGGCGTCCAGTAGGACACGCCCATAGTCCGGGCGCGCCAGCCCGACCAGAATATAGAACGTCGTAGTCTTCCCTGCGCCGTTTGGCCCGAGCAGCCCAACCACTTCGCCCTGTCGAATCTCCAGGTTGACGTCATCAACGACTTTCCGCCCTCGATACGATTTCGTCAGATCGGCGGCCTGGAGTGTCAACATACCGGTTCATTTCGCAATCCGGTGCTTGGTCAGCGTGCGCGAACCTTCTTGTGAGTCAATCAAAATCGTATCATTCGCTACAAAGAAGGTCAACGAATGGCCCGTCGCCGTGTTGCTAAGATTGTCGGTTACGGTCGGATGGCCGCCCGAAAGCACGAACTTCCCGTCGGCCGCGGTGTATTCCGCTTGGTCGGCCATGCCCCGCCGCCCCCCCTGCTCCACGACCACATCTCCCCGAGCCAGCACGCGGCTCAATTGCCGGCCGCTCGATGCGCCCTGCGCCCGCGGCAAGTTTTGGCCTTGCGCGGGAGCCGCACCGAGAAATATATCCAGAATGCGCGATTTGAGCGAACCTTGCGCGGAGCTCGCCAGCACTCCGCCCTCCAGTCGCGCTCTCGCCTGTTCGCCCCAGTAGGTGAGAAGCGGCGCGCGCACTTTCCAAAGCGTGGGTCCGGCCGTCGCTTCCCGGGCTGATCCGGGCTTTCTGCCGAAAGTCACGGCCAACGGGCCGGTAGCCTGCGGGAAGACCGCCACTACGTCGCCTGTCGCTTGCATCTTCTTTTCGTCGCGCCACAGTTCGATCTGGTTGGCGTCCAGGACGGCCTCTCCCTGCCACAACCTCGCGTGGCCCGCGTAGACGATGTGGCCTGCCGTTACCGATCCGCTGAGCGTCTCGGCGGAAATATGCGCGGGCCCGGAACCAAGGCTCACGGCATCTCCGCGCGCGGCGGGCAAATAAGTGGATACGACCCCGCCTGTGGCGCGAACGTCCCCGGATTTCTGGTTGATCGCGATGCTGCCCGCGGTCGTCCGGCTCATCGAGTCGGAGATCGCGGGCGAGCCATCGAGCATAATCATGTCCGTCGCGCGCACGATGCGGGCATGGGCGGCGCTGGCCCGGCGGTCGGCTTGCTCGAAGCGCACGTTTCCGCTCTCGTCGACCGTGTCCCATTCCCCGTTTGCTCCGAACGTGGCGGCCAATTCGTCTGACGAGAGCACTTGCGGCGCGGCATTGCCGTTCTGCCTCCGCACTTCGACGCCCGAATGGCCGAACAGCTTCTCGAGACGCCCGCCGGCGCCCAATCGTGCGACGAATTTATCGGCCTTGACTGCAGTGGTGTCGTCGTCGCTCTTCGACTCGATGGTTGCTGGGGCGAGTGTTTCGATGCTTTCGACCTGCTGCCGGTCGGCCGTCTTCGCAGCTTTCCCGCTTGTCGCCCTATCGAATGCTTGACCTCGCCGGCCGCCGGTGGAAAACGTCACGAGCAACGCGTCCGTCTTCAGCCGCTGCGACGCACCCGCCCTGTGCGACTCCGCCGTCACGCCACCGCTTGCCGTCATGTCCTTGAGGAGGTTGCTCTGCGGCAGCATGGCGAACGCCGCGCGAGCGGCCGAAAAACGGTCGCTGCCCGCCGCGGTCTGCCGTGTGCCGGTAAAACCGCCGTCGCCGATCACCCGCTCGATCCAGCCCGCCGGGTTCAGCCACGCTTCGAATCGAGCCGCCGTTACCCTGATCTTTCCGTCGGCCTCTGTAGCGCGAATTTGCGGGTGGCCCTCGGCCACGGCGTGCCGCGCGCGGTTGTTCTCATCGAGTTCCACCGAGATTCTGTCCGCGGATAGCTCCCGGCTACCCTGCCGCACGATCGCCGGTCCTTCGAGTACAGCGGTGCGATCCTTGGTGCGGACTTCGAGGCTGCTCCCGCGGGCCGTTACGGGCAGTCCGCTAGTTCGCTCCGAAGCAGCCAGATCGAATTCCACCGCATGCTCGACGCGCACAATGGAGTCCCGCGTACTGTACGTGACGCCCACGCCGCGCCCCTGGCCCGCCGGAAAGTGGAATTCCACCGGCGCGGCCGTCGAAGCCTCGCCGGCCTCGCGGTTGAACGACAAATCGCTGGTCGTCAGTTCCAGTGTTTTCGCGGCGGGCTTGCCCGGACTGGCTTTGGCGCTCTCGATATCGATCTGGACTTCGCCTTTACACCGCGCCACTCCGCTCAGCGGTTCGTAGCTGCACTCGCGCGTGTGGATGTTGTCGTTGCGGCTGCCGTCGCGTCCATAGATGGTGATCCACACGTCTTCGAGCAGCGCGCGATCTTCAGCGCGAAACTGCGTGGCGTGCGACGCTCGAATCGTAAAGACGGTGCGGTCCTGCTCCACCTTCGAGAAGCTAAATTCCGCGGATCGCCGCTCCACGCTGGCTGGCACGGGCACGGGCGCGGCCCGCCGCGCGCGAGCGCGTTGCACCGCCCGCTCCACGTACACGCTTGCAGCGGCCAGCGCCACAAGCCCCGCGGCGATCGCAGCCCAGCGCGCGTACCGCGCTGCTTCCCGGTTGCGCAATCCGAAGCCCCCCTTGTGCAGTTAGAATCCGAGTATAGGAAACTAGTTTCCCCGCCACAACCGACGCGCGACGTGTCGTACCTGCCCGCGCAACGTGTCTCGCCCTAGAGCGCGGATCCGAAAGTTGCGGCTATCCGGTTAGAGCTCTATCAGGCGTGCCGCGCTTTAGGGCTCCCCCCGTCCGGCGCACGCAAAATCCGCACTTGTGACCTGTGGCTGTGATGTAAACTCTGTCACTCGCCGTGGTACAAAAACCGGCTGGTCACGAAATTTCACGCGACGATGAAAGTCTTGGTTACAGGAAGCGCTGGTCATCTTGGCGAGGCCCTGGTCCGGACGTTGCTACATTTGGGTCACGACGTGGTTGGCCTCGACGTCACTGGATCGCCATTTACGAAATGCGTGGGCTCCATCTGCGACCGTTCCTTGGTGAAGCGTTGCATGAGTGGCGTTCAGACGGTCTTCCACTGCGCCACCCTCCATAAGCCTCATGTCGCCACTCACCGCCGGCAGGATTTCGTAGACACCAACATTACAGGCACGCTGAATCTTCTGGAAGAGGCTGTCACCGCCGGCGTCGACTCCTTTGTCTATACGAGCACGACGAGCGTGTTCGGCGACGCTCTTGTGCCACCTCCGGAAGCTCCTGCCGCATGGATCACTGAAGAGGTCACTCCTGTTCCCAAGAATATCTATGGAGTCACCAAGGCGGCCGCCGAGGATCTCTGCCATTTGTTCCACCGCAATCACCAGCTCGCATGCATCGTGCTCAGGACGTCCCGGTTTTTCCCCGAGGAGGACGACAACCGCGAAGTGCGGGAAGCCTACTCAGACGGAAACGTCAAGGCAAACGAATATCTGTATAGGCGCGTCGATATCGGAGACGTTGTGAGCGCCCACCTATTGGCCTCCGAGCGCGCGCCTTCGATCGGCTTTCGCAAGTACATCATCAGTGCAACGACGCCCTTCCGCCCCGGCGACCTTAAGGAGCTGCGCAATGACGCGCCAGGCGTGGTATTACTGCGCGTCCCGGACTATCAAACGGAATATGCGCGGCGAGGCTGGAGAATGTTCCCAAGCATCGGACGCGTGTATGTGAATGAGCGTGCTCGAAGTGAACTCGGTTGGCGACCGCGATATGATTTCAACTGCATCATCGAACTATTGAGGGCAGGCTACGATCCAAGAAGTCCCCTCGCGCGGTCGGTTGGATCCAAGGGATACCATGCCGAACCGTTCTCCGAAGGACCATACCCAGTCGAATAGTTGATCTGTGACTATCCACGGCGAAAGCGTCAACGGTCCCGGAGACGGAGGCACTCAGAGAACTCTTGCTCGGTCACAGCAGGGGAGCGTTGCCGAAGGGCCCGGGCAGATTGTTTCATAGTGACGGCACATTCGAAAGTTAGTCTACTCGCATGGCAAGTCGAATTTCCGGACGTGTTCCCCCGAACATAGTTCTCTGACGGACTCCGGATCGTGGCTGAATTCTCCGCGGATCTCTGTGCGCGCCCGGTAGCAGATCTGTGCCTCTGCTCCCGCTGCGCTGGTTTGCTCCCAGCGATTCCGTCTTGGTGAGAAATCTCGGCTAATCGAGCGTAAGGATGCCCATGCCCGCGGCTGCGACGTTGTCGCGCGAGGTGTTCTTTACGAGGTACATCGCCTCATCGGCGAGGTGGAGGAGTTCGGCCTTCGTGCGCGAGTCGCTTGGGTAGGAAGCCACTCCGACGCTGGCCGTGATGTGGACGTTCAGCCCCGCTTCCTTCAGCCATACCGTCTCACGGATCAGCTTGTGCAGGCGGCTGGCAACGCCGATGGCGTTTTCTTTGGAGGTCTGCGGCAGCAGCAGCACAAATTCGTCGCCGCCGTAGCGGAACGCGAGGTCGATCAGCCGGCACTTGTCCTTGATAGCCGTCCCGATCTCCGCAAGGAGCTTCGAACCCATCAAGTGGCCGTACGTGTCGTTCACGTTCTTGAAATGATCGAGGTCGATGAAGATCAGCGAGAACTCGAAGGCATAGCGGTGCGAGCGGTACAACTCCGTGTCCAGCATGAAATTCAGGTGCCGGGCGTTGTAGAGGCTCGTGCAGTCGTCCGTGATCGTCAGCTCGTGGATTCGTTGAACGTGCCGCGCATTCTCGATGGCAATTGCTGCGTAATCGGCCAGCGCCTCCAGCAGCGCGAGATCTCGCTGGCTGAAGCCATCCGGGCCGATGCAGTTGATCAACTCGATCACGCCGAGGCACTGATCGCGGAATCGTACCGGGACGGCGACGATCGACTGCGTGGCCATCTTCGTGCGCTGGTCCACCTTCTCGAAGAAACGCGAATCCTTGCTCGTATCCGGCACCACCACCGCTTGGCCGGACTCCGCCACCCAGCCCGCCAGCCCTTGGCCGACCTTGATGCGGACGTCTCGGAGCGCTTCGGCGCCTTTGCCCGTGGCGATCTGAAAGTAGAGTTCGTTCTTCTCTTGGTCCATCAAGAGGAGCGACCAAGTGTCCGGCCGCAGCACCTCATTGATCTTCTCCATGATGGTGCGCAGGACCTGGTCGAGCTGCAGGGACGATGTGAGGGCCTTGCCCAGCTCGTGGAACACCGTGACTTCGTTGCTTTCGGCGACGTCCGCGCCCACACGTGGAGTGCGCCGCCGTTCGACGCCTTCGAACGGCCTTGGATCGGCCGCTCTCCGCGCGCGTTCGGTGGGGTCGTGCTGCTTAGCGTCTTGGGGTTCGGGGAGCAACGTTTGCATTATAGTGAACCGTTTTCGTTCACTGCAATGGGCATTCCGGACGGATTGCCGAAAGGCCAATGGCCCGCCGGACGGCGCGCCTCGCGGCGGCATTGACACTCCCCTGACCGACGCCTATATTTTTTGCTGGCCCCTGCTGATGTCTTCGACACCTTTCGGCGAGCATCTAAAACGCGAGCGGGAAATGCGAGGTGTTTCCCTCGAAGAGATCGCCGCCGCCACCCGCATCAGCACGCGCTTTCTCGAAGCCATCGAAAAAGAGCAATGGGATCAGTTGCCGGGAGGTGTGTTCAATCGCGGGTTCATCCGTTCCATCGCGCGTTTCCTGGGGCTCGACGAAGACAGCCTCATAGCCGAGTATGCGCTGGGAACGAAGGATGGCGCGGAGACCCGTTTGGCCCCGGAACTGCCGACCGAGATGCCGCGGAATTGGTGGCCGGCTGTCTATGCGACCATTGCGATACTTGCGATTGCCCTGGTCATTGCGGGCGGGCTGATTGTCTACAGGCACTACGGAGCCAACGTCGCCGAGCGTCTGCGTGGGCAGTCGCCGGCAGGGGACGCCACCGCCCACGTCAACGGTCCCGCGATCATGCCGGGCGCAACGAGCCAAATCGCCGGGCCGGGAGAATCGCCTGCTGCCTCGCCCCCAGCGGCGACACCGGTGGAGGGTGAGCCGACGGTGCCTGCGGCCGCCGCGCTCATGCTGAAAATGGAGGTCGGCAAACCCGCTAACGTTACAGTGGTCGCCGACGGCAAGCCCGTTTTCGAAGGACCGGTGCACCCGAATGACGTGAAGCAATTCGAAGCGTACGACGCTTTCCAAATTACGTCCAGCGAATCGAGCGCCTTGCTGCTGGAACTGAACGGGCAGACGATGGCGCCCATTGGAACGCCCGGACAACCTGGGAGCATTACGCTTACGCGAAACGACCTGAAACCAGCCGTGGGAGGACCCCATTAGCACAGAATTGCACGAACAAGTTTGCTCCGGCCACGCGCGCCAGGAACAGAAACTGGCGATCTGCGCGGGCAGCATTCCGCTCAGCCCGGATGAGCGCGTCGAGCTCCTCGCCGTGCTGGCCTCGGATTCCGACCCCGCGATCGCCGGGCGCGCGCAAAACGTTTTGCTGACGCAGCCTGCCGAGCATTTCGTCGCGGCGCTCGCTCGCGCCGAGGCGGACCCGCACCTCCTCACCTATTGCGCCGACAATCTGCGAAAAACCCGGCATCGCCGCCGCTCTTGCTAAGAACGCCGCCTGCCCCACGGCCATTGTTACGCGCGTGGCGCAACATCTGACCGCCGACGGAATCCAGGCACTGCTCGACAATCTGGAACGATTCATCTCCGACCCGCAGCTTGTGATCGCCGTGGGAAAGTGCCCGCAAGCCAGCGCCGAGCAGCGGGAAATGCTCGACGAAATGCAAAAAGGCGCCGTGGCGATGAACGAGATTGAAGAAGCTGCAGCGGAGATCGAGCCGGATCCCGTGAAGCGCGAGTCCCTGGTGCAGAGGGTCGCCCACATGAACGTGGTGCAGCGGCTCACGCTCGCGCTCAAAGGCGGCCGCAGCGAACGAATGCTGCTGATCCGCGATCCGAACAAACTCGTACAGCGATGCGTCCTCCAGTCACCCCGGCTTACCGACACGGAAGTCGAGACGTTTGCGGCGATGACCAATTTGACGGGTGAGATCCTGCGCACGATTTCACTGACGCGCGTTTTCATGAAGAACTACTCCATCGTGAAAAACCTCGTCAACAATCCGAAGACGCCGCTCGATGTGTCCCTGCACCTCTTTCCTCGGCTCACGGCGACCGATCTGGCAAAGCTTACCTCGAACAAAAATATCCCCGACACGCTGCGTTCGGCCGCGTTGAAGCTGCACCGGAAGCGCAAAATGGGACTTCCAGGCGCGTAGTTATTGTCCTTGCGAAGACGAAAGGTCGAACGGGCGCGGCAGTAATTGCCCCGCGCGGTGGTGTTCGACCTTGCCGGAGAGGTTTCCCAGCAGTACCGGGATATCGCCGCAGAATTCCCAAATCACCTGGCGGCACGCCCCGCAGGGAGGCGCAGGCGTCGCCGCGTCCGTGACAACGGCGATGGCATCGAATCCGCGCTCGCCTTCCGAGACAGCCTTGAAGACGGCCACGCGCTCGGCGCAGCATGTAAGACCGTAACTCGCACTCTCCACGTTGCAGCCGGTGTAAATCCGTCCTGACTTCGCGCGCAGAGCGGCGCCCACGCGGAAATTCGAATACAGCGCGTGCGCGTTTTCGCGCGCCTGCTTCGCCGCGGCGATCAATGCGTCGTATTCACCCACGGGCTTTCTTCCTGCCGTTCGGATCGGTCGTTCGGCGCAATCCTCGGGATCACGGCGCCGAGCAGCGCGGCGAGTCGGCTTTCAGCGCGTCGGCCCACCGCCAGCACCTCGGCGTGCTCCAGAGCTCCACGCTTGATTCCCGCCGCCATGTTGGTCACGCAAGAGATCGCCAGCACGTGCATTCCCATGTGCCGCGCGGCAATGGCCTCCGGTACAGTCGACATCCCCACGAGATCGGCGCCGATCGCTTTGAGATAACGAATCTCCGCAGGGGTTTCATAGCTCGGCCCGGGAACTGCGGCGTAGACGCCTTGGTGGATCTCGATCCCGAGTGCTTTTGCTTCAGCTACCGCGATATCTCGAAACGATTCGGGGTACGCCTGCGACATATCGGGAAAGCGGGGCCCAAAGCGCTCGTCATTGGGGCCCGTGAGCGGATTTGTGCCCTGCAGATTGATGTGGTCGCGGATCAGAACGAGGGCGCCGGTGCCGTAACTAGAATGGATGCCGCCGGCGGCGTTGGTCAAAATTGCAGCGCGGATTCCGAGCCTCCAAAATACGCGCATCGGAAAAGCGAGTTCTTTTGCGGAATAGCCTTCATAAAGGTGCGCCCGCCCCTGCATTACGGCGACGGCAACGTCGCTGACTTTTCCGATTACGAGACGCCCGGCGTGGCCCTCGGCCGTAGACCGGGGAAAGCCCGCGATCTTTGCATAGGGAATTCGAGTGGCGCTCGCGAGGTTGTCCGCAAGACTTCCCAGGCCCGAGCCTAGGACGACGGCGAGTCTTGGCCGCAGTTTCGTCTTGGACGAGATGTATTTCGCGGCGCGCTGGGCGCGGGCGAACTCGGTGGTCCTGGCGGCGGATAGGGAGCGTGCGGGGCTCATTGCCGCGTGTGCGCCTCCGCCGCGCCGATCACTTTCCGCACGAGGGGCGAAGCAGGCGGCGCCGCCGGACCGATTTCGAAGCTGTTCTTGAGCAGAGTCATTGCCTCACCGAGACGGGAGTCGAGGTTATAGTGCACCGCGCAAAGCGTTTCGCCGGCTTTGACGGCGTCCCCTACTTTCTTTTCCAGCGTGATTCCGACAGCCGGATCCACGGCGTCCTCCTTCTTCTCGCGGCCGCTGCCGAGAATGACGCTTGCGATGCCGACCTGTTCGCAGTGGATGGAGGTAACGTAACCGGATCGCTTCGCCGTGACGCTCGCTTCATGCCGGGCCCGCGGCAGGAGGCTCGGTTCGCCCACTATCCTGGGATCGCCTCCCTGCAAGCGGATGACTTCGCGCAATGTATCACGTGCGCGCCCGGACGCAATCACCTCTGCAGCGAGTTCTTTGCCCTCCGCGACGGTTTCCGTACGCTCGCCTAGAACGAACATCCATGCCGAAAGCTCCAGACAGAGCGCGCGCACGTCGGCAGGCCCCTTGGCATTGAGGATGTCAATGCACTCTTCGACTTCGAGCGCATTGCCGACCGCGCGTCCGAGCGGCTGGTCCATATCCGTGATCAGCGCAACGACCTTCTTCCCCATGCGCACGCCCGTTTCCACCATCAATCGCGCGAGATGCTCGGCTTCCGCCTGCTCCTTCATGAACGCGCCGCTCCCGGTCTTCACGTCGAGGACCAGCGCGTCGATTCCCTCGGCGAGTTTCTTGGACATGATCGATGCGCAGATCAGGTAAGGACTTTCGATCGTCGCCGTGACGTCGCGCAATGCGTAGAATTTCTTGTCGGCGGGCGAAATTTCCGCAGTCGGCCCAATCAGCGCGCAGCCGCATCTTTCCAAGACGCCGCGAAATTCCCGCAGCGAAAGATTTACATTGAATCCGGGAATCGACTCGAGCTTGTCGAGCGTACCGCCGGTGTGACCCAGTCCGCGACCCGAGATCATCGGGACCCGGACACCTTCCGCAGCCACAACGGGGGCCACGACCAGCGATGTCTTATCGCCGACGCCGCCGGTCGAGTGCTTGTCCACTTTCGGGCCCGGGAGCCCGGAAAGCTCGAGGACCTCGCCGGAGTGAAGCATGGCGTCGGCGAGTGCGGCGAGCTCGGCGGCTGACATCCCGCGCCAGAGTACGGCCATGAGCCAGGCAGCCAGTTGGTAATCGGGAATGGTGTCACGCGTCGCGCCGCGGACGATAAAATCGATCTCTTCGCGGGAAAGTTCTCCGGCGTCGCGCTTCTTGCGAATGATGTCTACGGCGCGCATCGAGTCGTGATTGCCGCCGGAGCCCATGTCGCTCCCGGCCGGGGCGCGGCGAAACCCCGGCTGAAGTCACCGTGGAATCCGATCGCCGCATTATAGGCAGGGCACGCAGGTGCAACAAGCTGCAGCGCTGCCGCTCTGGCACAAGTGCCGGAAGTATGCTAAGAGAGCATCGTCGCCTGCTTTACGCCGCCGTTCCCGCTTCCCGGGACTGTCTAGCAGGCCGGTGGGCCCCCCAGATTGCGGAGCTGCTGTAGCGAATCGGCCGGCGAATCCATGTTTCGAGACAGGGACCGTGGCATCGGCATTGCCCGTGAAAGAAGGCTCGGTGGTCATCAGCCCGCGGGGCGTAGAGCGCCTTCGCTTGGGACACCTGTGGGTCTACCGCAGCGATGTTCGCTCCGCGCAGGCGGAAGCCGGGGCCATCGTCCGGCTCATCGACGAGCGGGGGCGCTTTCACGGACGCGCGTTCTATAGCGACAAGTCGCAGATATCCGTCCGGCTTCTCACGCGCGAGGACGTGCCGGTTGACCGCACCTTTTTTTTGGAGCGGCTTCGCCGGGCCGCCCGCTATCGGGAGCTGGTGGTTGAGAATTCGGAAGCTTGTCGGATTGTTTACAGCGAAGCGGACCTTTTGCCGTCCTTGATTGTGGACCGCTACGGCGATTACCTCGTCGTCCAGACGCTGAGCCAGGCCACGGAGCGGCTGAAAAGCCTCTTCACGGAAATTCTTCTTGAGGTCTTCTCTCCTAAGGGCGTCCTCGAACGCAACGATCCCAAGGTGCGGCTCCTTGAGGGCCTCGATCAGCGTGTCAGCGTTCTCTATGGCGGCGTGCCCCCTGAAACGCTGGTGAAGGAAAACGGCGTGACGTTCGCCTACGATCTGCCGAGCGGACAAAAGACCGGCTCCTTCTTGGACCAGCGGGAAAACCATTGGGCGGCGCGTCGCTACGCGTCGGGCGAGGTCCTCGACTGTTTTTCCTATCAAGGCGGCTTTGCACTTACGATTGCGGACAAATGCACTCGCGTCGAGGGTGTCGAAATGGCTCCCGCGGCGATCGAGGCGGCCCGCCGCAATCAGCAGTTGAACTCGATTTCGAACGTGCACTTCCGCGAAGGGAACACGTTCGATCTCCTGAAGGAGTACGACGAAGTCGGCCGACGCTTCCAGATGGTCATTCTTGATCCTCCGGCTTTTGCCAAGAACCGTGACAGCATCCCCGCCGCTCGCCGTGGGTACAAGGAGATCAACCTTCGAGCGATGAAACTCCTCGAGCCCGGCGGCTTTCTGGTCACCTGCTCCTGCTCCTACCACATCACCGAGCCTCTCTTTTTACAGATCTTGGCGGAAGCTGCCAACGACGCCCGCAGGAATATCGTAGTTTCCGAGCGAAGAACGCAGGCTCAGGACCACCCTATTCTCTTGACAATGCCGGAAACTCACTATCTTAAATGCATGATAGTTAAGGCCTTATAGAATAATTTGGTATCGAATCGGCAGGTGTCTCTCGGTGTAAAAATTAACTTGACATGATGGCACGCATATTTTATTATGTGCGTGCGCTAATGCAGTTCGAGAATCCTTGAGGAGGAAACGAAAATGAGCGCGCTTACCCGTTGGGACCCATTCCGTAACCTCACAGCGTTGCAGGACCAGATGAACCGTCTCTTTGAGACCACCTTTCCGGGTCGCCCCGATGAATCGGCGCTGACGGCCTGGTCGCCATCCGTTGATATCTATGAAACCGAGAACGAGTTGGTGTTGAAAGCCGATCTGCCGGATATCAACGAAAAGGACCTGGACGTTCGCGTCGAGAACAACATGCTCACGATCCGCGGCGAGCGGAAGTTCGAGCAGAAGGTGAAAGAAGAGAACTACCTTCGAATCGAGCGGAGCTACGGCGCGTTTAGCCGCAGCTTCAGCCTTCCGAACACGGTGAACACGGAAGCGATCAAGGCCGACTATAAGAACGGCGTGTTGACCGTGGAACTGCCGAAGAGGGCCGAATCGAAGCCGAAGCAAGTGAGGATTAGCGTGACCGGAAACCACTAAACCTGGTTCCAGCAACGAGGGGTCGGAGCAATGAAGCAGCGCCGGCCCCCTTTTTGTCTCCCGAGGAAAGTGAGAAGATTCATACATGCTGCGATTTGACAAGCTCACGGTGAAGGCGCAAGAGGCGCTCCAGGCGGCGCAGGAAATGGGCGCGCGCTCCGGTCAGCAACTGATCGAGCCGCTGCACCTGCTCTGGGCGCTAAGCGCCCAGGGCGACGGAGTCGTGCCGCCGCTTCTCGAGAAGCTAGGCGTGTCTCCCACCGTCTTGAGCCGCGAGATCGAAAAGCAGATCGACCGCCTTCCGAAAGTTTCCGGTGCAGGTGAACAATCGCTCAGCCGGACGTCCAGCGATGTTCTCCAGCGCGCATTCGACGAAGCGCAACGCCTGAAAGACGAATACGTTTCGACCGAACACATCTTGCTCGCCATTGCCGGCGCGGACGGCGACCCGGCCGCTCAGATTTTGGTGCGCTATGGCGCGAGCCACGATGCCATCCTGCAAGCCATGGCCGCAATCCGCGGCAGCCACCGCGTGACCTCTCAGAATCCCGAAGCGACGTACCGCGCGATCGAACAGTACGCGCGCGACCTGACGGAACTGGCGCGGCGCGGCAAGCTCGATCCTGTGATCGGGCGAGACGAGGAAATCCGGCGCGTGATGCAGATTTTGGCGCGACGCACCAAGAACAATCCGGTGCTGATCGGCGAGCCCGGAGTGGGCAAGACGGCGATCGTCGAGGGCCTGGCGCAGCGAATCGTGGCCGGTGACGTTCCGGAAGTTTTGAAGCCGAAGCGCATTGTGGCGCTCGATCTCGCCTCAATGGTGGCCGGCGCGAAATACCGCGGTGAATTCGAGGACCGGCTCAAGGCCTTGCTCAAGGAAGTGACCGAGTCCGAGGGACAGGTGATTCTGTTTATCGACGAGTTGCACACGCTGGTGGGCGCAGGAGCGGCGGAAGGTGCGATGGACGCCTCTAATATGCTCAAGCCGGCGCTCGCCAGGGGTGAATTGCGAGCCATCGGCGCGACCACCCTGAACGAATACCGCAAATACATCGAGAAGGATCCGGCGCTCGAGCGGCGGTTCCAACCGGTCATGATCGGCGAGCCCTCGGAGGAGGACACGATCGCCATTCTGCGCGGCCTGAAGGAGCGCTACGAGGTGCACCACGGCGTGCGCATCAAGGACGCTGCCATTGTCGCTGCAGCGATGCTTTCCCAGCGCTACATTACCGACCGCTTCCTCCCGGACAAAGCCATCGACCTGATGGACGAAGCCGCAGCCGGGCTGCGCATGGAGATCGATTCGCTGCCGACCGAGATCGACGAGATCGAACGGCGCATCCTGCAACTTGAAATCGAGAGGCAGGCGCTTCGCAAGGAATCCGACGCGCACTCGCGAGAGCGGTTGAGCGAAATTGAGAAGGATTTAGCCACTTTGCGCGAGCAGTCGAACAGCCTGAAGGCGCACTGGCAGACCGAGAAGGATGCGATCGGCCGCATCCGCAAGCAGAAGGAAGAGATCGAGCACCTGAAGGCAGAAGAACAGCGCTACGAACGCGCGGGCGATCTCTCGCGCGTGGCCGAAATCCGCTATGGCAAGCTTTCCTCCGCCGAAAAAGAACTGAAGGCTGCGCAGGACCGTCTCGCCGAACTGCAAAAGGACCACCCCATGTTGAAGGAAGAGGTGGGCGAGGAAGAGATCGCGAAAATTGTGAGCAAGTGGACCGGCATTCCGGTCGGGCGTTTGCTCGAGGGTGAGATCGAAAAGCTCGTGCACATGGAGGATCGGCTGCGCCAGCGCGTCGTGGGCCAGGATCCGGCGCTCGCGAGCGTGGCCAACGCCATCCGCCGCAGCCGTTCAGGATTGAGCGACCCTCGCCGGCCCATCGGGTCATTTTTGTTCCTCGGACCCACCGGCGTCGGCAAGACCGAACTCGCGCGGGCGCTGGCCGAATTCTTGTTCGACGACGAGCGAGCGATGGTCCGCCTCGACATGTCCGAGTACATGGAGAAGCACTCCGTGGCGAGGATTATCGGTGCGCCTCCAGGATATGTCGGATACGAAGAGGGCGGGCAATTGACCGAGCAGGTGCGCCGACGGCCGTACTCCGTTGTTCTCCTGGACGAGATCGAAAAAGCGCATCCGGACGTTTTCAATATCCTGCTGCAGATTCTCGAGGACGGCCGCCTAACCGACGGCAAGGGCCGCACGGTGGATTTCCGCAATGCGGTCGTGATCATGACGTCGAATGCCGGTTCGACGGCTATCTTCGAGCTGGCCGAAAAAGACCCGAGGAAGGCGCGCGAAGAAGCCATGGCCGCGCTGCGCCAAATCTTCCGCCCCGAATTCCTCAACCGAATTGACGACGTCGTACTGTTCCGCCCGCTCGGCAAGGATCAGATCGAGCGGATCATCGATCTGCAAATGCAGCACGTGGTGGAACTGCTCGCGGCCCGCCAAGTAACTCTGAAGCTGACGTCGGCGGCAAAGGCGCTGCTCTTCCGCGAGGGCTATGACCCAGCGTATGGCGCGCGTCCCATGAAGCGGGCTATCCAGCGCTTGATCCAGGACCCGTTGGCTCTGAAAATCCTCGACGGCGAGGTGAAGCCTGGCGATGAGGTCGCCGTCGACGCGGATGCGAAGACCGGCGAGATGAAGTTTGAGTGCGAAACCGTTAAGGCGGGCGCCGCTTGAAAAGGCGCCAAGGACATGAATCATGAGAACGCTTAAGACCACACTCCTTCTGACGGCACTGACGCTGCTGCTCCTGTTTCTGGGGCAGTCGTTTGGTGGGCGAAATGGCATGACCTTTGCGCTGGTCATCGCTATCGTCATGAACGGCACCGCATACTTTTTTTCGGACAAGATTGCGTTGAGGTCCGCCGGTGCGCAGCCGATCAGCCGGGAGCAGGCTCCGCGACTGTATGCGGTCATGGAACGCCTGGCAGCCAAGGCGAATGTGCCGATGCCGAAGCTCTACTTGATTCCGCAGCCCGCGCCCAACGCTTTCGCCACGGGACGCAACCCGAGCCATGCGTCGGTCGCTGTCACGCAGGGGTTGATGGAGCTGATGGACGACGAGGAACTCGAGGGCGTCATTGCCCATGAGCTTTCGCATGTGCGCAACTACGACATCCTGACGTCGTCGATTGCCGCGACGGTCGCGGGCGCGATCACGTGGCTCGCCTCTATGGGACGCTGGGCAATGATATTCGGAGGTATAGGAGGGCGCGATAACGAGGGCGAAGGCGGTGGACTGGCGGCCATATTGATGCTGATTCTGGCTCCGGTTGCGGCCTTGTTGCTGCAACTCGGCATTTCGCGCCAGCGCGAGTATCAGGCCGACCGTTCGGGGGCGAAAATGGTCGGGCATCCCTATGGGCTTATGCGCGCGCTCGAAAAGCTTGGCGCCTACAACAAGAAGATCCCCATGAACATATCGCCCTCTACATCGGCGCTGTGCATCGTGGCGCCTCTCAGCGCCCGGCAAATCTTCGCCGGGCTGTTCAGCACGCACCCGGCGCTCTCGGACCGTATCGCCCGGCTGAGAAGTATGAGCGTTACGCGTTGATCTGGCGCGACTCCTTCACGCACGGCTCGATCTGACCCAGTGAAACGGCGGAAGCCACTTTTAAGCGCTTACGACCGTATTGTGGTTCTGTGGCGCCTACCACGCAGAAAGCAGTGACGTCGCGTAAAAATTGCAGGGTTTGCCTCCACGGTCCGCGCGGCCCGTTCTGCAAGACTCCACCTAACTCTTTTAAATAGATGCACTTATACCAAACGCACCGCTGCGCGGCATTTGGCGCTGCTCTTGCTCCTACCCATGCCAGCAAGGGGTTTCCACGGAGGTAACGAGAATGTTCGACGAAAAGGAGCAATCAGTGACAACGGAAACGGGCACGCCGCGATGGTTCGGAATTGCCACGGTGGTGCTGGGCGTGGTTTCGCTGGCAGCCTTGGGTGTGGGCTGGACAGCGTCGAACCGGTCGGCAGCGCTTCAACAGACCCTGTCGACACAAACGCAACAGTTTAAGCAGAGCGACGACATCTTGAATCAGCGCCTGGCGAAGGCCGAGGACACCAACGCGCAGCTCCAGGGCGAGTTGAGCGTCGTGACCGACAAGATGAAGCTGACCCAAGGCGAGCTAACCCGAGCTCGCGCCCAGGCCAGAAAGATCAAGGAAGAGGACGCTAAGCAATTGGCTGACCTGCAGAACAACATGAACGGCCAGCTGGCCACAAAGGCCAACGTCGATGACGTCAACAAGCTGGGCACGGACGTCACCGGTGTTCGGAGCGACCTCGAAGCCACGAAGAGCAGTCTGAACATGACGCGCGGTGAGTTCGGCACGCTGATCGCGAAGAACCACGACGAGGTGGAAGAACTCCGTCGCCTGGGCGAGCGCGATTATTACGAGTTCACCATCGATAAGAAGCACCAGCGGGAGAAGGTGGGCGATCTGATGGTCGAACTTCGCAGTGTGAACCCGAAAAAGAATCTCTACACTGTGGCCATCTACGTGGACGACGCTCGCTACGAGAAGAAGAATCGCTCCGCAAACGAGCCGATTTACTTCTTCACGCACGGCAGCCGCGCGCCGGTGGAGTTCACCGTCAACCGCGTGGGCAAGAACAATATCTCGGGGTACATGAGCGTGCCGAAGACGAACGCTACGCACGCGCAAACTTCGGGCAACTAACTGGCAGGGCTTGCCGCCACTCCTGGCGGGGCCGGCAGCAGGCGAAAATAGAGGGGCGTCCGCCGTGGCGGGCGCCCTCTCTTTTTTGCGGGATCTTATTCGGCCTTGCGCATGGCTCGCGTCTTGCGGCGCAAAAACTTTTTGGCGAGGGCGGGGAGCTTTTCGTGCGGGATTTGTCCCTGTTCGTAGAGTTTCATCTTCGCCTTGGCCACTTTGCGGCGGCGGCGCTGCCGCTTTTGCGCAACGTAACGCTTTTCGTGTGCCATCCCATTTCCTCCGAATTCAACGACAATCGATTGTAGCGGACTAGCAACAGGATGCAAGCTCGGCTGTGATTTCGCGCCCGTGTTCAGGTAGCATCGGATGACTATGTCCGCGACCGTCATACATGCCAGCCGGATCCTGACGCCGGAGGAAGAGATCAGCGACGGCATCGTCGTCGTGGAAGGGAGCCGCATTACCGCTCTCGGACATCGCGATGAAATTAGGGTTCCTGCGGGCGCGGCCGATTACGTGGCCACCGGTCTGACGGTCGTCCCCGGATTTGTGGATGTGCACATCCACGGCGCGGGTGGCCACGATGTGATGGAAGGGAACGCGCGTGCGCTTGACCGTATCGCATCCGCCGTCGCGCGCCACGGGACCACTTCCTTTATCGCCACGACCGTCACCGCACCTGTCGAAGAGACCTGCCATAGCCTGGAAGGAATCGCGCGCTACATTCGCGCGCAGGAAGAGTCCGGCGACACTGCGGAAAATAGTCGGCTCGCCGCCGAGATTCTCGGCATCCATCTCGAAGGGCCGTTCATTAGTAAGGCCCGCCGCGGGGTGCATCCTCCGGACGCCATTGCGAAACCTTCGGTGGAAGTTCTAGAGAAATTTCTCAAGGCTTCGGACGGGCTGGTGAAGATTTTGACGCTCGCGCCTGAACTGCCCGGTGCGATTCCATTGATCGAGTCGGCCATGGCGGCCAAGATCGTGGCAGCCCTCGGGCATACCGATGCCGATTACGATCAAGCGCGCGCAGCGATTCATGCCGGGGCGAGCCACGCCGTGCATTTCTACAACGCCATGCGGCCGTTTGCGCACCGCGATCCCGGCGTCGTTGGCGCAATTCTGACCGATCCGGAAGTGACCGCCGAAGTCATCGCCGACGGCGTCCACGTGGCTGGAGCCGCAATCCAGGTCCTTATCGGGTGCAAGGGATTCGACGCGGTGCTTCTTGCGAGCGACGCAATCGCTGCCACCGGCATGCCAGATGGCAATTACCGGCTCGGCAACCGCGAGGTGACCGTGAAAGACGGCGTCGCTCGCAACTCCGAGGGAAAGCTTGCCGGAAGCACGCTGACGCTCGATCGAGCGCTGCGCAACGTCGTCGCGCTGGGAGTGCCGCTCCGGGAGGCCATACGTATGGCCACCATCCTGCCAGCGCGACGCCTTGGCCTGGCCGGAAAGAAGGGCATCATCGCCGTGGGGGCCGATGCGGATCTCGTGGCGCTGACACCGGACTTGCGTGTCGCAGGTGTCATGACCCGCGGCGCCGGCCTCACGTGAAGCCCCAGCGGTCGTCCCAGCCCCAACGGCGCAGTCGCTAGAGCGGACCACCCGGTTGAAACAAATCGGGAGCGAGAGTATCGTTTATCTGGCAGCCGTTGTCACGCTGCAACCCTCAACGCCCTTCCTTAACCAAGGCCATCGCCCGGTGGCGAACTGTGCCGCCTGCGTGGTCCAAACGTTCGGATTCCGCGGAGGTCACCGATGCGTCCGGCATTTTTCATAAGTTTACTTGCAGCACTCCTCTTGTGCGTCTTAACTTCAGCCCAATCGCTATCTCCGGCCAAGCCCCGCGCCGGTTCCCAAGCTCCAAAGGTATCGCCGGAGGGCCAGGCGTGCGTTGCCTGCCACAGCACTACGACGCCCGGCATCGTGGAGCAATGGCGTTCCAGCGCGCATGCGAAGGCCGGGACGGATTGCTATTCGTGTCATCAGGCGAATGACGAAGATCCCGCGACATTTGACCACTACGGGCGAAAGATCGCCGTGATCGTCACGCCAAATTATTGCGGACGCTGCCACGCCAAGGAAGTTGCTCAGTTCGAGAAGAGCCATCATGCGGCCGCTGCGCAGTTTATCGGTTCGCTCGACAACATGCTCGGTGAGGTTGTGGAAGGCGGGCCCGCAGCTGTGAGTGGCTGCCGACAGTGTCACGGCAGCGAGGTGAAGTACGTGAGCGATGGGAAATTCGATCCGGACACGTGGCCCAATAGCGGAATCGGCCGCGTCAATCCGGACGGCAGCAAGGGAACCTGTGCGGCGTGCCACGGTCGCCACAGCTTCAGCTCCGCGCAGGCGCGCGAACCGGAGAATTGCGGGAAGTGCCACATGGGTCCCGACCATCCGCAGATCGAAATCTATAATGAGTCCAAGCACGGCATCCAATACCGCGCGAACATTGCGAGAATGAACCTGGATTCGAAGTCCTGGATCGTCGGCAAGGATTACTCGGCTGCGCCCACGTGCGCCACCTGCCACATGAGCGCGACCTCTCATCAGGCGGTCACCCACGATGTCGGCGACCGCATCAGCTACACGCTGCGCCCGGTGATCAGCATCCGGCTCGAAAACTGGGAACAGCGACGCGCTGCGATGAAGGACGTCTGCTCGAACTGCCACGCCACGGGCTGGGTGGAGAATTTCTACCAGCAGTATGAAGGCACCATCTCTCTCTACAACGAGAAATTCGCCAAGCCTGCCAAGGCCATCATGGACAGCCTTTACGCCGCCAATAAGCTCACGAGGACTCCTTTCGACGAGAAAATCGAATGGACCTATTTCGAACTCTGGCACCACGCCGGCCGCCGCGCGCGGATGGGCACGGCCATGATGGGACCGGACTACACCCAATGGCATGGATTCTACGAGGTTGCCAAGAACTTCTACACCGAGTTCGTTCCCGAGGCGGAGCAGTTGATGCCCGGCGTCACCGCCGAAGTGATGAACTCCGACTATCACAAATGGATCAAGGGACTGACGAAAGAGCAGATCCAGCAGCAGATCGATTTCTACAAGAAGAGATATCAGCAGTGAACGATAGAAGGCAGGTCCCGGGGCCGCTTCTTGTGTTTCACACGTTGAGCGGGATCTTCAGCTCTTCGGCCAGACGATAGGGATCAAAGGGGCTGCAGGCGAAATAACGGCCTTCGACCGCGACGGTGGGGACCTTGCGCCGGCCGTTGTTCACGCGCAGGACAAGCTGTTCGGCATTCGGAACTTCGTCGATGTTCACTTCGCGGAACGCTACTCCGCGCTCGCTCAGGAACTGTTTCACACGGTTGCAGTCGCCGCACCAGTTCGTGCTGTAAATCGTAACTCCCGCCATCTCCGCCTTTTCGTTCGAGAATAAGACAGCTGCCATGGAATTTGATGTCCTGCGCCGCGCGGGGATTCTACCTATTTTGTCGCGCGCGGAAGGGCTGCAAACCTCGCGAGACGAGGCTATTCAAGTGTTCCCGCCGCAGCGCCGCCCCGGGAAGCCACTTGGAGGCGGACCATGGCGCGCGCGAGCGCAAAGCTTGCGCGCTGCCAGTCGGCGTCCCCAGAGACAGCCTTTGCAAGTTCGGCCTGGGCCCGTTCGCGGGCGGCGCGGGTGCGGTCGATATCGATCTCCTCGGCGCGCTCGGAAAGTTCGGCGAGGATGATGACGCGGTCGGGCAGAACTTCGGCGTAGCCGTGAATGATCGTGAGGTAGCGAGTGTCGGAGCCTTTGCGGTACGCCAGAATTCCGATGCCGAGCTCCGTAATCAGCGGTGCGTGGCCCGGCAGAATGCCGAGATAGCCTTCCTTCCCAGGCACCTCGAGCGCGTGCACGCTTTCCTGCAGCACGTGCCGCTCGGGGGTCACGACTTGAAGCTCCATCGTCTCGGGTAGCATTCGTTCGATCCTGGTCGGGCGCGCCCGGACTACGCGACGGCCGCCATCTTTTCCGCCTTCTCCCTCGCCTCTTCGATCGCCCCCACCATGTAAAAGGCCTCCTCGGGCAGGTCGTCGTGCTGGCCTTCGACGATCTCCTTGAAGCCGCGGATTGTGTCCTCGACCTTCACGTACTTTCCTTCCATGCCGGTGAACTGCGCCGCAACGAAAAACGGCTGCGAAAGGAATTTTTCGACTTTGCGGGCTCGCGCAACGGTTTGTTTGTCTTCGTCCGAGAGCTCCTCGATGCCGAGGATGGCGATGATGTCCTGCAGCTCCTTGTAGCGCTGGAGTACCGACTTCACGGCGCGCGCCACGGTGTAGTGCTCTTGTCCCAGAATGCGCGGGTCGAGAATGCGCGAGTAGCTCGCCAGCGGATCGACGGCGGGGTAGATGCCGCGCTCTACGATTTGCCGGCTCAGGTTCGTGGTGGCGTCCAGGTGCGTGAAGGTCGCCGCCGGGGCCGGATCCGTGTAGTCATCCGCGGGAACGTAAATCGCTTGCACGGACGTGATCGAGCCATGCTTGGTGGACGTGATGCGCTCCTGGAGTTCGCCGATTTCGGTATTGAGATTCGGCTGGTAGCCCACCGCCGAAGGCATGCGGCCCAGCAGCGCGGATACTTCCGACCCGGCCTGGACGAAGCGGAAAATGTTGTCGATGAAGAGCAGCACGTCGAGGTGCTCCACATCGCGAAAATATTCGGCTACCGTCAGTCCGGTCAATCCGACGCGAAGGCGCGCGCCGGGTGGCTCGGTCATCTGCCCGTAAATCAGCGCGCAGCGCGATTTCTCCGGGTTGCCCGGCTCGATGACACCCGACTCCTGGAAGTCGAGCCAGAGGTCGTTTCCCTCGCGGGTGCGCTCGCCGACTCCCGCGAAAACGGAGACGCCGCCGTGCTTCATCGCCACGTTGTTGATCAGTTCCTGAATCAGCACGGTCTTGCCGACGCCGGCACCGCCGAACAGTCCGATCTTTCCGCCCTTCAAGTACGGTTCGATCAGGTCCACGACCTTGATCCCGGTCTCGAACATCTCGAGTGTGGTCGACTGATCTTCGAGCGACGGCGCCGGGCGGTGAATCGGGTAGCGCTGCTCGGTGGTCACCGGTCCGAGCTTGTCCACCGGTTCGCCCAACACATTCATCACGCGGCCCAGCGTTCCGCGACCCACCGGCACCGAAATGGGTTCGCCCAGGTCTTCCGCGCCCATTCCGCGGACCAATCCCTCGGTCGGCTTCATGGCCACGCAGCGGACGCGACCCTCTCCGAGGTGCTGCGCCACTTCGGCAACAATGTCGAGCGGCTCGGGCACGTCGAACCCTTTGCTGGTAATGCGCACCGCGTTGTGAATCAGCGGGAGGTGGTGCTCCTGAAACTGCACGTCCACGACCGGGCCGATGACTTCGATCACCCGTCCGATCTTCGTATTGTCGCTAGCCATGTTCTCTCTCCCTCATCTTTACCGGGCGCGCTAGGACGTTGCTGAGGCCGCGCCGCTGACAATTTCGATCAACTCTTTGGTGATGCCCGCCTGGCGAATCTTGTTCATTTCGAGCGTCAATTTATCAATCAGTTCGGACGCGTTGCGCGTGGCGGAATCCATCGCGGTCATCCGGGCGGCGTGCTCGGCCGCAGCCGATTCGAGCAGAACGCGAAAGACCTCGGACTCAAGGTAGCGCGGCACCAGCGCGTCGAAAATCTCGCGGATGGGTTCCTCGTAGATGTAATCCACGAGCAAGGTATCTCCGGCGGGCGAGAGGTCTTTCGGCAGCGTTTCCCCGCGCCCGGTTCCGCTGGCGGACGGCCTTTCTCCTGACTGCGAAAATTCCGACACCAACACGCCCGGATCGATGGGAAGCAGCTTTTCCGTGCGCAGCTTTTGTACCAGGACGTTTTTAAATTCGTTATACACGGTGTATACGGCATCCACTTCGTGCGCGGCGTACAATTCCGCGATCTTCGCGGCGATGTCTTTGGCGGCGAGGAAATCCACCTTGGCCGACACATTGAGATACTCGGCGGCGAGCTTCCAGCCGCGCTTGCGCAGCGTGTCGCGGCCCTTCTTGCCGATCGCAACGACTTGCGGATTTTTCGAGGCGTTTTCATGGAGAAAGGCGGTCGCGCGGCGAATCACATTCGCGTTGAACGCTCCGCAGAGGCTGCGATCTCCCGTGAGGACCACGACCAGGACCCGCTCCTCCGGCCGACGCTCGAGCAGCGGATGCACCGCCAGCTCCATCCGCGCCGCAGCCGAGCGCAGCACGCGCAGGATTTCGCGGGCATAGGGCCGCGCCGCGAACACGCCCTCCTGGGCCCGGCGCAGTTTCGCAGCCGCGACAAACTTCATGGCCCGGGTGATTTGCTGCGTGCTCTTCACCGAGCGAATGCGCCGCCGATAATCAAGAAGTGTGGGCATTGGAAATTTAGTGGTCCGTCAAACGCGCATCGTTCCCTGGGCAATCGCCCGACGGCGTCAGTCTGCGGCCGCGGCGGCCCCCCGGCTTGCCAGGAAACTTTCCTTAAAGGCATCGAGCGCCTTGATCATCTCCGCCTTCAGCTCGTCATCAATGGTCTTTTTCTCTCGCAGAGTCTTGAAAATTCCGCCGTAGTTGGTTTCAACGAACGGATAGAGCTCTCGCTCAAACCGGCGAACTTCCGAGACTTCGAGGTCGTCGAGATAGCGATTGCCGCCGGCAAATATGATCAAAACCTGCTTCTCCACCGCCAACGGCTGGTACTGATCCTGCTTGAGGATTTCCACCAGACGCTGGCCGCGAGCAAGCTGCGCCTGCGTGGCCTTGTCGAGCTGCTCGGAGCCGAACTGCGCGAAGGCAGCCAGCTCGCGATACTGGGCCATGTCCAGGCGGAGCGTGCCGGCCACCTGGCGCATGGCCTTGATCTGCGCGTTGCCGCCGACGCGGCTCACGGAAATGCCGGCGTTAATGGCGGGCCGGATGCCCGCGTTGAAAAGATCGGCTTCCAGATAAATCTGGCCGTCGGTGATCGAAATCACGTTCGTCGGAATGTAGGCCGAAACGTCGCCCGCCTGCGTCTCGATCACGGGCAGCGCTGTCAGCGAGCCC
>OBLQ010000003.1_pt1 | contig 59494 bp, 71 predicted proteins | sample 1519881 | NCBI WGS metagenome assembly OBLQ01 (sample SAMN01911456, study PRJEB22533) | soil metagenome | biome: Soil | place: Malaysia | collected 2012-04-30 | depth DG_metagenome m | reverse complement strand
TAAACCAAACCGATCAATTAAAAGCAGCCTTCGAAGCACAAGGCGGAAAGGTTATTGAAAAGAAAGAAACAGAAGCGCTAACCCCAGGAATGAAGCTGGCAGGTGCTGCAGCATTAGGAGCCTTACTTTTCGCACTCACTAGAAAATAAGCCGCTCTAGTTATTTTATCTTCGCCTTCTAATTCCGCTTTTTGAGCTTCAGCGCCGCTGAATTCATGCAGTAGCGCTTGCCGGTCGGTGCTGGGCCATCGTCGAAGACGTGGCCGAGGTGCGCATCGCAGGCGGCGCACAGCACCTCGGTGCGGCGAGCAAACAACGAGCGGTCGTCGGCATAGGCGACATTCTCCTCGATCTTCGGTTGCGAAAAGCTCGGCCAGCCGGTGCCGGAATCGTACTTGTCGGCGCTGTCGAACAGCGGCGTGCCGCAGCAGGCGCAGACGTAGGTGCCGGCCTCATGGCAATCCCAGTATTTGCCGGTGAAGGCACGCTCGGTGCCCTTCTGGCGGCAAATACGGAACTGCTCGTCGGTCAGTTCCGCCTGCCAATCAGCTTCGGTCTTCTCGATCCTGTTTGTCATGGGCCTTCTCCTTGCCACCGATAAAGGTGAGCGTGCGGCGCGGGCTTTCCAGCGTGCCGATCGGCAGGACTGCCTCGAAACGAGCCACTGCAGCTTTGTCGGCGTTGGTCTCCGGATGTTTCGCGATCAGGAAGGAGCAGATGTCGCAATACTCCTCGATGGAGATGTCGAAGGTGCCGATGCGCCGGGCGAGCTCGATGATCTCCTCCTTGTCCATGCCGATCAGCGGCGGCAGCAACGGATAGTCGGAGGCGTCGTAGATGGCGTTGATGTTGGCCAACGTCTGGCTCGCCACCTGGCCGAGCGAGTCGCCGGTCACCAGCGCCTGCCCCTTCACCTCGGCGGCAATCTTCGCCGCCTCGCGGATCATCTGCCGCTTGTAAATGATCATGCGGTATTCGGCCGGCACCATGGCGATGGCGTGGCGCTGGAACTCGTCGAGATCGACCAGATGCAAGTGCACACGGCCCTGGTACCTGGAAAGCTGCCGGGCCAGATCCCTGATCTTGGCGAAGTCGCGGTTGATGGTGCTGTTGTAGCAGTGCACCAGCACCACCTCCATGCCGCGCTTCATCATCGTGTAGGCGGCGACCGGCGAATCGATACCTCCGGAGAAAAGCACCACGCCCTTGCCGGAGGAGCCGACCGGCAGGCCGCCGATGCCGCGAATCTTCTTGGTGTAGATATAGGCCGCCTCACGGCCGATCTCGACCTGCACGTCGATCTCGGCATGGTTGAGGTCCACAGTCAGCCCCAGCTGCCCTTTCAGAAAGCCGCCGATCTCGAAATTGAGCTCCGGCGTCTGCATCGGGAACTGCTTGTTGCCGCGCTTGGTGGTGACCCGGAACGGCCGGCCGGCGACATTCTCGCCATAGGCCTCGATCACCGCCTGTTTGGCCGTCTCCTGCATGGCTGCCAGCTCCAGCGGCGCTTCGTGCACGACGGAGAAGTTGCGGATACCGGGAAGCAGCGAAACCAGCTGCAGCATCTCGGGGGTGAGCGCCTCGACCTCGGCCAGCATGCGGCCATGCTCGCGATGCAGCGATACCGGCTTGATGGCGCGCTTGATGTTGGCCGCCATCTTCTGTTCGAAGGTGGAGCGGTTCTTGCCCTTGAGGGAAAGCTCGCCGAAATGGAAAAGGATTTTTGGCATCGCGGCAGACTAGGGCCTGCCAACAGAAAATGCGAACGAAGCGCTACTGTCAGAAATGAGGCAAGACAAGGCGCGAGAGGCGCTGTTTGGTGAATCCAAAGAAGCCTTGAGCAACGCAGCATGGCTTCATTTTGGACGTAGCCCTGCGGGACGGGCTGTTTTTGGACGCTGCGGCGTTATTTCTCCCCGATATGCATTCAGCATATGACGCTCGAAATGCCTGGCAGCGCCCAAAAACAGCCACGTCGCTACGCTCGCATTTTCTGTTGGCAGGCCCGGTCGCTTGCATCGCAGGCAGCGGTCAGCTGCCTGCGATGCGGAACCGACGTAAGAGGAAGAGGAGGGGGAGGTTACGTCAGTTCCAGTCGAAAGTTCCGGAGTCGTCGTGCGGCGACTCTTCCTCGATCGGCATATCCAGCATGAAGGCCAATTCGGCGAGCGGCACATGCCGGTTCTTCTCGCTGAGCCACTTCAGCATCTCCAGCTTGGTCTCAGCCTGGTCTGTATACATGATCGCCATGGTATTGCCTCCCGGCGTTGGTCTGGGGCGCGCATCGTAGAAAGCGAGCATGTCAGGTGAATGACACCGACTATCCCGTGATTTGACTTTGATTCCGGCGCCGTCTAAATCCGGATACGACCCATTCGCATCCGACGATGGGCCGCGCCAACCGGGGAACCTCGCCAACACATCAGCTTCGACGAGGAGGGAGGCCATCGATGGGGCATGAATCATGTCGTAGCGGTTTATTCTTCCGGCACAACTGCCGGGTAGCTGCCGGGTTGCTTGCGTTTCTCCTGGCGGCTGCCCCGGCATGGCCGGCGGACCGAACACAACCCCAGGCCGAACGCCCCGCCATCCAGACCCAGCGTGCAGCGCCTGTCCGTGCACAGAATATCCATTTGCCGCCACCGGTGGCCGTGCCGACCATTGCCAGCCCGGCCGAAGGCGCCTCGGTGAGCGGCGATATCCCCTTGCTGGTCGAACTGCCGTCGGGCGTCACGGCCAAGCTATTCTCCTTCGAATTCGCCTATTTCGATACGAGCCGCAATGCCTGGGCCTATCCGGGTACGCTGGACGAAGCCCTGCTGGATGCCGGCAGCCCCGGCGCCAAGCGGATCAAGGCTGCCCTGCTGCTCGACCGCTTTCATCATGCCACCCAATGGAAGGTGCATGTCCGCATGGCCGATCCGCCGGGACCATGGAGCGACTGGCGCACATTCACCATTGCACCAGCCATGCAGCGCTCGAATGCAACCCTGGCTGCAAGCGGCCAGACCGCCGCCGGCAGACAGGCGCCTGCCGCGCCGCCCCCGGCCAAAACGCAGGCCCAGCGTACGGCAAGGTTACAGGTATTCCGCACCGGCCCGGGACCGCGAACCATCAAGCTCAAGGTGTGGAACGGCATTCCCGGGCTCGACGGCGGACCGGGCGCCCATATCGATGGCCCGATACAGATCGACTGGCAGCGCCAGAACCTCAACTGGTCGTTCCAGTATTCCGCGAGCGGCTTCCGTGCCGGCACGACCTTCCACTGGCAGCTGTCGCGGGCGCCGTTCCCCGACTGGATCGACTGGCAGCCGACACCGGGCTTCGGCCTGACCGGCAGCATCGCCGCCAAACCGGGCCAGTATTTCACCGTCAACCTGGAGCCCCTGGCGCCGCGTCCGCCGGAGTGGTGGAAGAACCATGCCAAGATCGGCCAGCAGCCGGCCAGCCAGATGATTATCGTCAAGCCGCAGCCGCAAGCAGGAGGGAACGGTCCCCAGCGCTCGGCAGCTCCGGTCATGCCGAAACAGAACCCGCCGGCCGGCGGCAATGCCCTGACCATGAAAATGGTGCAACCCTCGCTGCTGATGGCGCCACTGCCCGCCTCGCTGACACTTTACCTGCGCGTCGTGCTGCTCGATGCGGCGGGCCATGTCGTCGGCCGCCCGAGCAATAGCGTGGAGATGCGCTTCGGCCCGGCCGAAAAGCCGGCCGGCATCGACAGCACCACCTTCAGCTGGCCGCAGTTCGCCTATGCCGGCTACCGCACCATGTACGGCTACACCTTCGACTGGCAGTGCCATGTGAAGGCCAGCCAGGATCTCGATCTCGGCATGGGACTCAAGATCCACAAGGGTGACACGAACAATGTCTGCGAGGACAACTCCAGCGTGCTCGACGACATCGCCGATGCGTTCAGTTCGTTCATCGACATGGTCAAGGACTTCGTCAACTGGGTCTCGAAGACCTATGCCTCACTGAAGGCCGATCTTGTCTCCTACGTGGCGTCCGCACTCCCCGGTTGTGACGACTATTGCAAGGCGGCGCTGAAAGCCGGCCTAGACTACGGCATGACGGCGCTCGGCATGCCGCCGGAACTGCCCGACTTCGACCAGCTCGAGGCGATGGGCGAAGGGTATCTCGTCGACACCCTCGCCCAGCAGGCGGCGCAAAGCGGCGTACCCTTCTCCGAAGATGCCACGAAATATGCGGTGCAGACGATGATCGACAAGGGCAAGGAGGCGGCCGATTCCGGCAGCGGCACCGGAGCATCGATCTGGATTCCCGATACCCATTACCAGTACCGGCCGCTACTGGTGATGCTGCAGCTCGACAATCCGGCCAACCGCACAGCGATGCCGGTGACACTGACCATCACGGATACCGGTGGCGATCACTACCTGGCGCAATCGATCCAGATTCCGCCCATGGCGGCAAAGCGCTCATACAAGGTGGCCGTGGCACTGAAACCGAAGGATGACCCGAAAGCGTGGATGGATCTGCTGCCCAGCGACCCGTCCACATTCATCACCGACTGGGTTACCAAGATGGACCAGGCGCACAACGCCCTGAAACAGTGGCGTGCCAAATACTGCAAGGGCAACGTCACCCTGCGAGTCGAGGCATCGTCGGCGCTGTATCACGCATCGTTCGATCAGACGCTGGCGCAGGGTTGCCAGTGACAACCATCTCCCAAGGGAGGCGAACCATGGAATCAAATCCTACGAAAATCCTGATGGCCGTGCTGCTCGCCGGCATGGCCCTGCTCGCCGGAGGCTGCGGCAACAGCGGCCAGCAAGCCAAGACACCGGAAAGCAGCATTGATCCATGCGGCTACCTGACCTCCACTGACATCGAAAACGTGCTCGGCTGGAAGGTCGCCACCACGGAACCCAAGGCCTACGGGCCGACAGGCACATGCACCTACAAGAGCGCCACGCCGTACAGTGCAAAAGGGATGCAGGTGCTGACCGTGACCATCGCCAAGGGGATGTCGGACATCAATACCTCCGATGCCATGGTGGCCTGGCGCAAGCAGCAGTACGAAAGCTACAAGGAGATGGCCGGACAGGTGATTGTCGAATCGCTGGATGGCCTCGGCGTCCCCGCCATCGTCAATGGCATGGAAGGAACGCTGGGACTCGAGATGAGCGTGGGCGACAAGCTCATTACGGCCTCATTGGTCGATTCCCCGGCGACAGCGAAAAAACTCGGCGAAAAGATTCTCGCGCACGCCAAATAGCGCCTATACCGCTGATCGTTTGACCGCCAGTGTCAGACCGTCGGCGAGCGGCAGCATGGCCAGGTCGATGCGTTCGTCGTCCCTGAGTTTGTCGTTCAGCGCCCGAATCGCCCGGGTGGATTCCTCCCGGTTTTTGGCATCGACGACACTGCCGCCCCACAGCACGTTGTCGACGGCGATGACGCCGCCCGCTTTCACCAGCTGCAGGCAGCGCTCGTAATAGCCGTCGTAATTGACCTTGTCGGCATCGATGAAGGCGAAATCGAACGATTCCGCCTCGCCGCGAGCCAGCAATCCGTCGAGACTCTTCAGTGCCGGGCCGAGCTCCAGCCGAACCTTGTGCGACACGCCCGCCTCCTCCCAGAAGCGGTGCGCCACGAAGGTCCAGCGCTCGGAGATATCGCAGGTGACGATCTCGCCATCCAGGGGCAGCGACAACGCCATCCACAGCGTGGCATAGCCGGTGTAGGTGCCGACCTCGATGACCCGTTTCGCCCCGATCAGCCTGAGCAGCATTGCCATGAATTGCCCCTGTTCGGGTGCGGAACGCATCTCGGACATCTCCTCCCGCTCGGTCGCCTCGCGCAACTGTTGCAGTGGCAACGGTTCACGCAGGCCCACCCGCAGCAGGTAGTCGTACAGCTCGCCCTCGACGCCGATGGTACGGTTGGCCATCAGGCGACCTCGATCCAGTGCAGGTAGGCAGCCGCCTCGTCGAGTCGCTCCTCGCTGAATACCCGGATGCCGTGCCGCTCCAGCAATCGCGCCGTCAGTCCCTGGCCGGCCACTTTCACTCCCGAAAAACTGCCGTCGCCGACACGTGCCGATCCGCAGGAGGGACTGCCCTCCTTGAGGATCGCCATGCGAATACCGTGCTGCCGGCAGACGGCAAGTGCCTTCTCGGCACCTTCCAGAAAGGCATCGGTGACATCCGTTCCTTCGCGGGTATGGATCGTAGCCCGGCCGAACAGCACCGCCTCGGCGTTGCCGCCATCGATCTCGGCAGCCGGACGCGGCACAGCAAGGCCGCCCGCGACTTCCGGACAGAACGGCAAAAGACGCCCTTCGCTCTGCCAGCCGGCGAGCAGGCCGTCCTGGCGGCAATCACCGCCGTCGTAGCGGACCTTTTGCCCCAGCAGGCAGGCACTGACGAGGATTCTCTGCATCATTTGGTTACTGTAGCCACACAAGCCGGCCGGATAAAGCGATTGCAGCAGGCGGACAGGTATAATCTTCCTACCATGCCATGCCTAGAACATCGATTCACATATTGAATAGGTTGATATATGCAACTATTTTGCGGCCCGGAGAGCCGGAGGGATACACTGACGTATATGGAGCGTGAGATGAAACGCATCAAACAGGGATTCACGGTCATCGCCCGTATGCGGGCCATCCGCTCCCTCGCCCTGCAACTGACGCTCGCCCTGCTGTTGCCGGCGACAGCACTGGCCGCCGAAAACCGGCCACGCTGGGAAGCGGGCATTGCCGTTGGTGTTGCATCGCTGCCGCAATACATGGGCAGCGACGAGCGCTATACCTTCGCCGTGCCGCTGCCGTACATCATCTACCGCAGCGAGCGCCTCAATTTCGGACGCAACGGCCTGCGCGCCGAGCTGTTCGACAGGGGCAGACTGTCGGTGGACCTCAGTCTCGGTGCCGGCATGCCGGTGAGAAACAGCAACCGCGCCCGTGCCGGCATGCCGCCGCTGAACTTCAACCTGCAGGCGGGGCCGCGCATCAACTGGCAGTTCTATCAAACCGCCCACAGCGCCCTGAGCCTGCGGCTGCCCTGGCGCGGCGTCATGGATATCAAGGGGCACTACCTCGGCTGGGTTAGCGAACCGGACCTCTACCTGCGGCTGATACCATCCGACAATATCGAATGGCGCCTGACCGCCGGCGCATTGTTCGCCTCGGCGCGTTACAACGATACCTACTACAGCGTGGCTCCCGCCTATGCCACCGCCACTCGCCCCGCCTATCAGGCGCGGGGCGGCCTGCACTCGCTGTCGCTGGGCGCCTCGATGCTCTGGACGCTGGATGATCGCCTGCGCCTGTTCGGCAGCGTGCGCTACCGCAACCTAAGTCCCGGCGTGGTGGCGGGCAGCCCGCTGGTCAAGACACCGCATTACCTTTCGGCCGCCGTCGGACTGGCCTGGAGCTTCTACCAGTCGGACGAACGGGTGCAATCGGGAACGGCGGACGACTGAACGGTCAATTGCCGTCCTTGCCGGGGCGGGCAGCCTTCTGCCGCCGTTGCAGACGCAACTCGCGCATCTCGTTCGTCTCCGTAAAACCGTTCTGCTTGAACTCCCGCCCGTAGCGATTCAGGGAACGCATATTCTGGAAATGGCAGGTACGGCAATCGGCATGGATCTGGCGCGAAAAGGCCGGCACGGCCAGCGCCTCATGGGGAATGGTCAGTGCCAGCATGAGGCCTGCGATCCCCAGCAGTAAGCCGAGCGGTATATGCGCTCGATCTTTACCGACGGGTCGAGCTGACATCGGCAACACAGGTACTATCATCCCAGCAGGTGATCGACCGCATCCCGATGCGGCAGCGAAGCACGCGCTCCGAGCCGGGTACAGGTCAATGCCCCGACTGCCGAGGCGAAGCGCAGCAGTGCATTCCACTCAAGATTCTGAGCCATGCCGTAGGCCAGCGCACCATGGAAGGCATCGCCGGCACCGGTCGAATCGACGACCTCGACACTGAAGGCAGGCAGGTGCCCGCGCTGCCCGTCACGGCTCCAGAGGAGGCCGTTCTCGCCGCAAGTGATCATGGCCATCGGCGCCATCCCGGCAAGTTCGGACAGTGCCTGCGCCATATCCTCGGTATTGCACCAGTCGTGGGCGAAGCGCTCGCTGGCCGCCAGACAGTCCACCTGCGTGGCAAGTTCGCGCGTGCCGCGATGCACGGAGCCGGCATCCAGCACCGTCGGTATGCCTTTCTCCTTCGCCCACAACATGATCTCGGCAGAGATCAACGGTTCGTGGCCGTCGAACAGCACCACCTTCGGCTCCAGATGCCGCCAATCCACGCTGCCGGACTCCAGCCACGGTGCCTGCCCCCGGCAACTGACCACCGACCGGCTGCCGTCGGGCTTGGCGAGCACCTGCGATACGGCCGAATCGTACGCACCACGCACCACCAGCGAGGCATCCACACCCTCAGCCAGCAACTCCGCCACGTGCAGGTCACCGAAGACATCGTTGCCGAGATAGCCGAGAAAAGCCGCCCGGCCGCCGAGCCGGGCAACACAGACCGACGCATTGGCGGCCGGCCCGCCGCCGGCAAGCTGCATCGCCTCGGCACGCATCTTCTCGTTGTTCGCCGGCTGATGCGTGACCGACATCGTCACATCAAAGGAGGTATGGCCCACACAGAGTACATCAAGCATGGCGACAGGCTAACAGCCCGAAAAATAAAAAGCCCGCCGGATGGCGGGCTTTCGGAAACGGTTCAGAACCTTTCCTTAGAAGCGGCGATTGCCACCACCACGATGTTCACGCGGTTCACGCGGACGTGCCTCGTTCACCGTCAGGTTACGACCCTGGTGGTCCTGACCGTCCAGTGCTTCGATAGCTGCCTTACCGGCGGCATCGTCAGCCATCTCAACAAAGCCGAAGCCACGGCTACGACCGGTTTCACGATCCGTGACCAGCTTGGCCGAAACGACATCGCCGAATTCGGAAAAAATGGTACGGAGGTCTTCTTCCGTGGCACGGAAGGAAAGGTTACCGACATAAATATTCATAGATCTTTTATTCCTCTAGTCTAATCAACAATACTTAAGTCCTTACAAAGCAAGGACTTAACTTTACCAAAGGTGGCGTAATCTCCGGCGTTGTTGCGGCAAGAGGGTCAGTCACGAATGACAAAGCATCGCTACTATAGTCGACATTCGGTGTTCGGCAAGAGGAAAACCCGTCCTGCGTGGCAGGACGGGTCGATATGGTACCGGGGACTGGACTCGAACCAGCAAGGGCGTTAGCCCACTACCACCTCAAGGTAGCGTGTCTACCAATTTCACCACCCCGGCAAGGGAGGTTGTTACATCCGGCTTCGGGCATCCTGCCTTTTGCCTTTTGTCGTTCCGCAAGAACGCGGTCTTGCTTCTCTTACGAGCTCGTATCACTCGCTCGCCCCACATCCTGTGGGGAACGGGGGCTTTAGCCACCCGGCCGCACATATGGTTGTGCGGCTTGATCAATGCCCCGGGCAGAAGCCCAAGGCCGTATCAAAAATTACTCGGCTGGCGGCAGCTGCCCGGCCGGCGCGTTCTCTTTCAGCTTCGACGGGTTGAAGCCTTCCGGCTGCGTCTGGTCCGCAGGCTGCTCTTTCTTCGATTGGTCGACAAGCGACCGCTCGACGGCCGAACCCGCATGCTGCTGCGAGAAGAAGGCCAGCGTCAGGCTGGTCAGCATGAAAGCCGCAGCGAGCCCGCCTGTCAACTTGCCCAGGAACGAGCCGGAACCGCGGCTGCCGAACAGCGTCTGAGCACCGCCGCCGCCGAAGGAAACGCCCATCTCGGCACCCTGACCACGCTGGATCAGCACCACGCCGATCAGCAGCACCGCCACAATCACATGCACGACAATCAATATCGGTGTCATTCCGAATTACTCCTCGCCGGCCACGCGGGCAGCGGCTTTGACAATCTCCATGAACGAATCGGCCTTCAAGCTGGCACCGCCGACCAGTGCACCCTCGACACCCTCGCAAGCCAAAAGGCTCTCGGCATTGGCCGGATTCACGCTACCGCCGTAGAGCACCCGGCAATCCTTGCCCAGCCGGCGCAACTCCTCGTGGATGAAGGCATGTGTCTCGATCACCTGCTCGGGGGTTGCCGTCATACCGGTACCGATGGCCCACACCGGCTCGTAGGCGACGGTCAGCGGCAGCTCGGCATCCACGCCTGCGAGGATGGCCAGCTGCGTCTTCAGCACCGCGTTGGTCTTACCCGCCTGGCGCTCTTCCAGGTGCTCGCCGATGCAGAGGATCGGCTCCAGCCCGGCCGCCCAGGCGGCATCAAGCTTCTTGCGGATCAGATCATCGGTTTCGCCGATGATATCGCGCCGCTCCGAGTGGCCCAGGATCACATAATGGCAACGCGCATCGCGCAGCATCATCGGACTGATCGAGCCGGTAAAAGCACCCTTCGGCTCGTAGTAAACATTCTGCGCACCGAGCCTCACGCCCTTCTTGTCCAGCGCCTCCGACAACGGGTAGAGCAGCGTGAACGGCGGCATCAGCGCCACCTCCACATGCTCCGGTGCCGGGTTCTCACCCATCTCGTCCACAAACTGCAGGGCTTCGGCCAGCATGCCGTTCATTTTCCAGTTGCCGGCAATCAGACACCGGGAAACGCCGCTCATGTGACCTCCTTTGCAGTGATAGTTTTCAGCAATCGAAACGGGGCGCGAAGTGTAGAAAAAAACCCCCGCAAGGCAAGGAAAAAAGCGCAGCACTCGCCTTTCGCCGTCAGCCCGCTAGCCTGCGCCCGATGCATGAGTCCAACCCCGCCGCCAAAAAATCGCTCGGCCAGCATTTTCTGAAAGACCGCCATGCGATCACTGCGATTGTCGGCGCGGTAGCCGAAGGCGCCAACGCTGTCGAGATCGGTCCAGGCCCCGGTGCCATCACCGAGCCGCTGCTGGCGCACGTGGCGAGCCTCACCGTCATCGAAAAGGACGACCGTTTTGCCGAACATTGGCAGGCCTGCGCCAGGGAGCGCGGCAATCTCGCCGTAGCCCATGGCGACGTACTCGACCTGCTCGAAAAGACGGTCGAGCAGGCGCACGCCGACTGGATCGTCGGCAATCTTCCCTACAACATCAGCGGTCCGCTGACCGCCCGGCTGGCGGCATTGGACCTCGCCGGCGGCATGGTGCTGATGTACCAGAAAGAGGTGGCCGACCGCATCGTCTCCGGGCCGGGCAGCCGCGTTTACGGATCACTGTCGGTCATGGTACGCCACCATTACGAGCCCAAACGGCTGCTGGTGCTGCCACCCGGCGCCTTCTCGCCGCCGCCGAGGATTTACTCCGCCGTCATCACGCTGACGCCCCACAAGCGCCGGCCGCCATGCGACATCCGGGCGCTGGAGGCGACCCTGCGCGAAGGTTTCCGCCACCGCCGCAAGACCATCGCCAACAATTTCAAGGGCAAGCTCAAGCCCGCCGACTGGTTCGACCTGGTCATCGACCCGGAGACCCGCCCGGAGATGCTTCCGTACGCCAAGTGGGCGGCGATCGCCCGCCGGCTCTATCCCGATGGCCTCGGCATCCGATCGACATTGAGCGACTGGTAGCATTCCAGCAACAGACCCGCCCAGCATCTTCTCGAGGCAACCCGAGACTCCTGCCGCCTACAAAAAAGATGGGAGGCAATGCCTCCCATCCCCGAGGAAGTTCCAAATTGATCTTCAGAACTGCTGCGACCAGGTCAGCACACCGCTCCAGATCTTGGCCTTGGTGTTCGGCGCAATGGCAACGTTGGTCCAGTACTGCATCCACTCGGCACCCACCGAGGAGTTGTCGCCGAATGCATAATCCAGACCAGCGCCGTAGCTGGCACCGATCTTCACTGCCTTGGTCGAGGCGGAACCAGCCGATGTCGTGATGGTCGTCTTGAGTTTGGCCGTGGTGCCGCCGCCCAGCGCGTAGAGCTTGAGGTTGGACATCACCGGAAACTGCAGCTTCAACAGGTAGGAAACAAAATATTGCCCTTCCAGTTCAACGCTGGATGCCAGCGGGTCGACCGTACCGGCCGGGTAGCTCTTCTTGCCCTTCATGGCTGTACCGACGCGGAGTTCGGCGCCGATGTAGTCGTTGAAATCCACGCCGCCTCTGACGAAGCCGCCGAAGACGTCATTTTTCTGGCTGAATGTCGGAGCCGTCTCTTCGAGGCCGACAACGCCCAGCCCGATACCGAAGTACGGCGTGTAATCCTCGGCCTGCGCCTGGGCAAGCGGGGCGACCAGCATGCCGAGCAACGCCAGCGCGAATCTGTTCTTCTTGATCATCGAATACCTCCCTTTGCTTTTGATCCTCAAACTAATTTGCAGACTGCCTAACCTTATTGGATTGAAAGCCAATGGTTAACAACCATCAACAAGGAACTGTCAGGCTGTAACTTTTCAACACAAACGTGCGACAAGCCTCAAGCTAAACACCGGTTTCCGTTTTGCACAGGGGTTCCCGGCAAAAAACGGTCGGCAACCTTTCGAAGACCCCGGCATCACAGGCCGAAGTCATCCCGGCTTACTCGGACCCCGCAGGACGCAGCCAGCCGTTCAGCTCCCCCTTCTTCTCCAGCGCATAGAGATCGTCGCAACCCCCGACATGACGGCCGTTGATGAAGATCTGCGGGATGGTGCGCGCGCCGGGGGCCCGCAAAGCCATCTCCTCACGCAGCTCCGGATGTGCCTGCACGTCATATTCAGTGAAGGCGAAACCCTTCTGCTTCAGCAATCCTTTGGCGCGTACGCAGTAGGGGCAGTGGTCCCCGGAATAGATTTCGATCTTCGGCATGATTCATCCTCCATGCGGTGTTCTGGCCAGCGACAGGGCATGCACCGGCACCTTCATTGATTTCAAAGCCTTGGCCGCACAGGCAAGTGTCGTGCCGGTAGTCAGGATATCGTCCACCACCCAGACCCGGCCGTTGATCTCACCGAACGCAGCCAGGTAGTCGGTATCGACAACGAAAGCCTTACGCAGGTTCCGCCGCCGTGCCGCGCCCGACAGCTCCGATTGCCTGGGCTGTTCGCCGACTCTTCGCAACGGCCGCCAATCCCAACTGCAACCGGCGTGCGCTGCAACCATACGGCACAGATCGGCGGTGTGATGCTGCCCTGATTTTCGCATGCGGTTCAGCGGCATCGGCACCGGCAACAGCAGATCCTGCGGCGCAATCAGTTCGGCCAGCCGGCCGGCAGCCGTATCGACCAGCCAGCGTACCCCCTCAGGCCTGCCCTGAAGCTTCCAGCCGAGGATCGCCTCGCGCACCGGGCCATGATAGGCGAACAGACTGACCGTCGCCTGCTGGAACGGCGGCTTTTTCAGGCAGCGGCCGCAGGGGCCGGGGGCAAGTGCCGCGGGCAACCGATCACCGCATCGTCCGCACACCTCGCGCGGCCATACCGCGATATGGCCGAAACAGACCGCACAACAATCCTCGCCATGCTGCACACCGCCGCCGCAAAACAGGCAGGCCGGCGGAAACAGCAGCCCGCGCAGCCGGTCAACCCCGAGGCGAATTCCGGTTGACAGCCCAACCATGCCGACGAGCATGCCCGACATGCCCGATTCCCGCAATTGGTTCAAACCCGTGCCTGCCCAACGCCGCCGCCGCTTCAACGCCGGCGAGCGGCAGGGCATTGCCATCGCACTGGCCGGCCACACGCTGATCAACTTCGCCTCCAACGATTATCTGGGACTGGCCAATCATCCCGAGGTCTGCGCCGCCGCTATCTGGAGCATCGAGTCGAAGGGGCTCGGCAGCGGCGCATCGCGCCTCGTCTCCGGCGACGATCCGTCCATCCACCAGCTGGAAGAGGAACTGGCGGCATGGAAAGACTATGAGGCCTGCCTGATCGTCGGCTCCGGCATGCTGGCAAACATGGGTTTGCTGCAGGCACTGGCTGACCGCCATACGCAGCTCTTCGCCGACAAGCTCAACCACGCCTCGCTGGTCGACGGCGCCAGGCTTTCCGGCGCCACCGTTTACCGCTACAGCCATCTGGATTACGTCCAGCTGCAGGGCCTACTGCAGAAACAGCCCGGCGAACGCAACCTCATCGTCAGCGACGGCGTGTTCAGCATGGATGGCGACTGCGCCGATGTGGCCGCCATGCTGTCGCTCGCCGCGCATCACGACGCGCTGCTGGTGATCGACGATGCGCACGGCATCGGCACGCTGGGCGACGGCCGCGGTCTGACCGCCAAGGCCAAAATCGCCGGGCACCCGCGCCTCATCGAGGTGGGCACCTTCGGCAAGGCGTTCGGCGGCTACGGCGCCTTCATCCTCGGCAGCCACGAGCTGATCGACGGCCTGCGCCAGCGACTGCGCACCATGTTCTACTCCACCGCCCTGCCGGCATCGATCTTCGATGCGATGCTGGTGTCGCTCAACTTGATCAAACAGGGGGAGCTGACCCGCAAACTGCAAGCCAACATCCTCACCTTCCGCGAACTGACCCAGGGCCTGCCACTGCTCGAGTCGCACACCGCCATCCAGCCGCTGATGCTGGGCAGCGACGACCGTGCGCTGGATGCCGCCGAGGCCCTGCTCGACGCCGGCTTCTTCGTGCCGGCCATCCGGCCGCCGACGGTCCCCGAGGGCATGGCACGGCTGCGCATCACCCTCTCCGCCGCCCACACCAGCGACCAGATCGAACGCCTCGCCACCGCCCTTCGGGAACTCGTATGACGCCGCTCGTTTTCCTGCATGGCTGGGGACAGTCGGCACGCGTCTGGTACGGCCAGCGCGAAGCATTCCCGGAGGCGCTGTTCCTCAACCTGCCGGGCCATGGCGGTGCCCCGGAGAGTGGCGACTGGTGTGCAACCCTCGCCGCGCAACTGCCCGAAGAAGCGTGCATCCTGGTCGGCTGGTCGCTCGGCGGCATGCTGGCGATAAAACTCGCCCGCCAGTACCCCGAGCGCATCGCTGGTCTCGTGCTGGTCTCGACGTCGCCACGCTTTCGTAACAGCAACGACTGGCCGCACGGCTGCAGCGATGAAGTATTCGGCGGCTTCGTCGAGGGCGTAGCAACACAGTCGGCGAAAACTCTCGGCCGCTTCTTCACGCTGATGCTGCACGGGGAAGCTATCGAGCGCCGCGACTTCAACGAACTGGCGCGGCTGAGCATCGACCGCGAGCAGCCGCCGACGCCCGAGGGGCTGCGCCATGGCCTGCAGATGTTGGCCGAGCTCGACCTGCGTGGTGTACTGCCGGAGGTCCGGCAGCCGGCGCTGGTGCTGCACGGCGAAGCCGATGCGATCATTCCCGTTGCCGCCGGCCGCTATCTGTCGGAGCAGCTGCCGGCAGCCGACTGGCACAGCTTTCCGGGCTGCGGCCACGCGCCGTTTCTGACCCGGACGGTGACATTCAACGCACGACTGGAGGAGTGGTGTCAGACCATATCAATCGCCGCCTAGTACGGCGGGCCTTTTCCGGCGCCGTCGGGAGTTACGACGCGCATGCCGAGCTGCAGCGCGAGGTGGCCGACCGTCTGCTGGCACATCTCGACTTCACCAAAATCGAGCCCGGACGCATCCTCGACATCGGTTGCGGAACCGGCTACTTCACACGCCTCTTGCGCGGCAGGTTCAAGCGCGCCGCCATCACAGCCCTCGATCTCTCCGAGCCGATGGTCGCCCATACGCGCAGCAGCCATGCCCGGCGGTTGCCATGGCACGGCCGTCACCACCACTGCGCAGGTGACGCGGCGCAATTGCCGTTTCGTGACGGTAGCTTCGATCTGGTCACCTCCAACCTCGCCATGCAGTGGTTGCCGGAGCCGGAACAGATGCTTGCCGAGATGCGCCGCGTGCTAGCCCCCGGCGGCCTGATGCTCTTCTCCACCTTCGGCCGACGCACACTGGCCGAGCTGCGCCAGTCGCTGGCCGAGATCGCCCATTCCAATGCCGGGCTAGTGCTGCCGTTCCCCGACGTCACCAGCCTCGGCAACAGCCTGATGCAGCTGCCGGTCGAACTGCCGGTGACCGATGCCGACCTGTTCACGCTCACCTACCCCGACGTCATCAGCCTGGTCCGCGAACTGAAAGGGCTCGGCGCCTCGGCCGCCGCCATCCAGGGCCGGCAGGGGGGCCTCTACGGTCGAGCCATGATCAGGAAGCTGGAGGAGACCTACGGCTCCAGACACCGCATGCCGGACGGCCGCATCCGCGCCACCTTCGAGGCGCTCTACGGCCAGGCCTGGTACAAGGAGGCGGGATACCAGGATCGAAACGATGTCATCCCGATCCGCGTGGCCGGCGACGTACTCGAGCATGGCGCGTAGCATTTTCATCACCGCCACCGATACGGGAGCGGGCAAGACCCATGTGACCAGCCATCTGGTACGGCAACTGCTGGCGCGCGGCATCCGGGCCAAGGCGATCAAGCCGGTGGCCAGCGGCCTCGATGCCGAAGGCCGCAACGACGACATCGCGGCGCTGCTCACTGCCCAAGGCCTGACCGATGCCGATGCCGTCAACCTCTACCGCTTTCCCGTGCCCGCCTCGCCGCATATTGCCGCCGAGGCAGCCGGGAACCGCATCGATCCCGCGCGGCTCGTCGACTGGTGCCGCGCGCAAGCGGCCGATCGCGATGTCTGTCTGATCGAAGGGATCGGTGGCCTGATGGTACCGCTGACCAACGATTTCCTGGTCTGCGACTGGATTGCGGCCATGCCGGAGGCCGAAGTCTGGCTGGTCGCTGGCGCCCGGCTCGGCGCCATCAACCACACACTGCTGACGCTGTCGAAACTGCAAGCAATGGGCCGTCCGGCTGCCAGAATCATCCTCAACGACGCCGGGGATAACCCCGAAGCCCTGCAGCATTTGCATAGGACAATTTCCGCCCTTGCCATACCGGATACGCTTCTTACACTTCCCTATGGAAAAATCGGGCGATTGCATGATCTGGTCACGCACATCGCCTGAGTATTGGGGAGCGGCTCTTTCTTGAACGTCCTGCTGATCGAAGATGAAGAAAACATGCAGACGATCATTGCCGCTTTCCTGAAGCGGTTTGCGGACAAGTATGCGCTCGATATCAAGGTCAAGGCGTTGCTCGATCCGATCCAGGGACTGTTCGAATCGACGACCAACGGCAGCAACTACGACCTGATCCTGCTCGACGTGCGCTTGCCCAAACTTTCCGGCGACGAGATTTACCGCAGCATCATGCACGTCAACCCGGAGATCCTCGACCGCATCCTGTTCGTGACCGGCTACAAGGAAGACCTGCTGAACCGCTTTGCCGATGCCGATCTGCGCATCCTCGACAAGCCGTTCCGCTATGATCAGTTCGAGGCCCACGTATCGCCCTTGCTGGCGTAGCGTTACCCCCGACATGGCCAGTGTCCTGCTCATCGACGACGAAGAACTCATGCATAACGTCGTGAACTCCTATCTGAAGCGGTACGGCAAACAGCATGATCTCGAGATCAACGTCAAGGCCTTGCACGACCCGGTACAGGGATTCCTCGAAACCAGCATGTACGGTTCCAACTATGACCTGATCCTGCTGGATCTGCGGCTGCCGAAGCTGTCCGGCGACGAAATCTACAATAGCCTGAAACAGTTACGGCCGGAACTTCTCGAACGTGTGCTGTTTGTCACCGCCTATGGTGAAGAGTTGCAGAACCGCCTCCATGGCGAAGAGGTTCACATTCTCCAGAAGCCCTTTCTCTACAACAACTTCGAGACCGCCATATCGACCATGCTTTCCTAGGCCGGCCCCGGCCTGCATCTTCCCGCCGATCCAAAAGCCAGCAAAAGCGCCAGCATCGGCGCCCCGGAATTGATCCGCCCCTCGACCAGCCACTGCATGGCCTCGGCGCGCGGCAGCCAGAAGGCATGGATATCCTCCTGTTCGTGATCCATGCCGCCGCCATCGCCGGCAGCATCGTGTTTGTCGACCTCGCCGAAGTAGAGATCGATCCGCTCGGATGAACCGCCGGGTGTGGAGTAATAGCGCCCCAGATGCTGCAGCTCTTCCGGCCGGTAACCTGTCTCCTCCTCCGCCTCCCGCACCGCGGCATCCTCGGGCGACTCGCCCGCATCGATCATGCCGGCCACGATCTCGACCAGCCACGGATCCTCCTCGCGCACGGCCGGACCGATACGGAACTGCTGCAGCAACAGCACCTCATCGACGCTTGGATCGTAAAGCAGCACCGCCACGGCATCGCCGCGCTCCAGATGTTCGCGCACGATCGTCTGGCTGCCGCCGGCAAAACAGTCGTGCTCGACCGTACAGGCGTCGAGATGGAAAAAACCGCGGTAAAGCGGCTTGCGTCCGGTGATCCGATACTTCATGTAACTCCTCCAGTCGATTCGGGATTCGCGCCGGCTGTTTGCAATGCTACACTCCCTCGCATGAAAATTCTGGTGGTCGAAGACGAAGAACGCGTAGCCCATTTCATCCAGAAGGGATTGAAGGAGGAGGGGCACGCCGTCGACATGTCGTATGACGGCGAGGATGGCGAGTTCCTCGCCGAGGTCAACGAATACGACCTGATCATCCTCGATCTGATGCTGCCGAAGAAGAGCGGCATCACCGTCTGCCGCGAGCTGCGCGACCGCGGAGTAGCCACGCCGATCCTGATGCTCACCGCCCGTGACAGCGTCGAGGACAAGGTGCGCGGCCTCGATGCCGGCGCCGACGACTACATGGCCAAACCATTCGCCTTCGAGGAGCTGCTGGCCCGCGTGCGCGCCCTGTTGCGCCGTCGCTCGGAAAGCAAGACGCCGACGCTGAAGATCGCCGACCTGGAACTGGACCCGATCAGCCGCCGGGTAACGCGCGGCGGCAAGCCGATCCGCCTGACCACCAAGGAATACGCGCTGCTCGAGTACCTGCTCCGCAATCCGCGCAAGGTCCTGTCGCGCACGCTGATCGGCGAACACGTCTGGGACATGAACTTCGACCCGGAAAGCAACGTCATCGACGTCTATGTCAGCCATTTGCGCTCCAAGGTGGACAAGGGCTTCGACATCGCGCTGATCCATACCCTGCGTGGCCAGGGCTATATCCTGACCGACGAGGCGCCGCCGTCCTGACGCCGCACCGTTCATACTGCCGAGCCACATATGCTTAACTGGCTTCGCTCGAACATTCTCCGTACCTTCCGGGGCAGATTGGCGCTGCTCTATATCGCGCTGGAGTTCGGCATCCTGCTGTTCGCCGCCGTCCTGCTCTATGCCGCCCTGTCGCACCGCGTGCACCAGGAGGTGGACGAACAGCTGGCCGAACAGGGCCAGGGGATCGCCAGCGAACTGGAACGGTCGCCCTTCTACTTCTGGTCCGGCCACCTGAACGAGTATGCCTCGCATTATCCGGGCGCCATCCAGCTGGTCGCCGCCAACGGTCTCGTACTGTTCACCTCCGACCGCACGCTGATCGACCGCGGCGGCGACGATGTCAGTGCCGCGCTCGGCAGAACCTTCAATCTCGACAAACCGGCGTTCGCCTCGACCCAGTCGCTGCTGCGCAAGAGCAACATCCGCGTCATCGTCATCCCGATCCACCGCGCCGGTCGGGTCGTGGCGGCATTGATGCTGGGACGCAGCACCGCCGATATCAGCGCCGTCTTCAACCTGATGTACCTGATCGGTGGCATCCTCGGCCTGATCTCGATCTTCATCAGTTCCGCGGCAGGCTATTACATGGCCAAACAGGCGCTGGCGCCGATCCAGGAGATCACCAGCACCGCGCGAGCCGTGGCGGCAGGTGACCTGTCACGCCGGCTGACCTCGAAAACGCAGGACAAGGAGATCCGCATTCTGGTGAAGGTTCTGAACAAGATGTTCCAGGACCTGGAGGCGAGCTTCGTGGCCCAGAAGCGGTTCACGGCCGATGCCTCGCACGAACTGCGGTTGCCGCTGACCATCCTGAAAGGGGAGATTGAAGTGGCCCTGCGCCACCCGCGTACGGCCGAGGAGTATGCCCAGACACTGCAGCAGCAGCTGGAGACCATCGATCGCATCGAGCGCATCGTCAACGACCTCTTGACCCTGGCGCGCGCCGACGCCGGCCAGCTCGAACTCGTGCAGGAGCCGGTCGACCTGTCACTGTTGCTGCAGGAGGTGGGGCAGCAGCATCTGGTGCTGTTTGCCGGCCAGCACATCGAACTCGATATGGACATCGACGAAGGCCTCGAGGTGATGGGCGATGCCAGCCATCTCGAACGGCTGTTGATGAACCTGTTGAACAACGCCTACAAACACGCTCCGGAAGGCTCGACCGTGCGGCTCGCTGCCCGATCCCGTGACGGCATCGCGTCCATCAGCGTCAGCGACCAGGGCGCCGGCATTGCGCCGGAACAGCAGTCGCTGCTGTTCGATCGTTTCTTCCGCGCCGATGATGCCCGTTGCCGCAAGCAGGGGGAGGGAGCCGGCCTCGGGCTGGCGATCTGCAAACGAATCGTCGAAGCACATGGCGGCGATATCCGGGTCGAGAGCGTACCGGGCCACGGCGCCACATTCATCGTCGAGCTGCCGCTGCTCGGACCGGATCCGGCCCATTCCCGGCGGCTGCTGGCCGTCATGCAGCAACCATCCGAGTCTGACGAATCATAAAAAAGGGGGCATGACGCCCCCTTTCTTTCGAGTCCGGACCAACCTACTTCGATGCAGTCGACGGCAGGACGATGTTCCAGATATGGAAGCCGGCCGTACCGCCCTTGACCTGATGGGCCGCCTGCGTTTCCTTGTCGATCTTGCGATCGGAGTGGAACAGCACCCTGTTGCCTGTCGCCACACTCGGCGCGCCATCGCGTGCCGGGTCCATGGTCAGGCGCAGCAGATCGCGGCCGTCACGTCCGATCGACCAGATGTCCCAGTTGCCCTTCTCCGGGTCGCGCATGTCCGCATCGGCCCGGTTTGAGGCAAATACGATCCGCTTGCCATCCGGCGTCCAGGCCGGCTGCACATCGATGCAACGGTCGTCGGTCAGCTGCATCAGTTCGGAACCATCGATGCGCATCAGGAAAAGATGCCGGCTGCGGCCGGCCTCCATCGAGAAAGCAACCCACTGCCCATCCGGTGATACAGCCGGATTGATGCCGTCGCTGAGCATGCGCTCGGCACCATCGGCGCTGATGCGTACGACCTGCGCATGCTGGTTGGGAATATCCCAGTTATCGAAATCATCCGACGTACGGGGCACGGGCTTGCCTTCCGACAGCAACCGGACGCCGATCATGCTGCCATCGGCAAGCAGCGTTACCTGGGTCAGGTTTCCGTGCAGGGCAATCGCCCGGCGCAGGGCACCTTGGCCATCGGCAGGTTTGGTCCACAGTCCCAGACTGCCGGCGCGGGTCGACAGGAAACTCACCTCGTCATTGCCATGCCAGCCGAAGGAATCGGGCGCATGCACGTCGTCGCTAACGTCGTTCAGAGGATCGCCGTTCTCGAGCACCCGGCGGGAAACCTCGTTGACTTGCCGGCTGCTGACCACGGCCAGGAACGACTTGCTGTCCGGCGACACCCGCGGATACATCTCGTTCTGTCCGGGTTCGAGCGTCAGCAATGCCGCCGCATCGGCCGGCACCTCTTTCTTGCCCGCGGTTGCCGGCGTATGGGACTTCAGCCAGTCCATGAAATCGGCCGCCCCTGCCGCTGGCGTTCCCAGCAGCAGGACGGCGGCAATCATCAATGACTTCTTCATGTTCGATACTCCATTGATTGCCATCTCAGTTGATCTTTACTTGCCAGAGGTTCCAGCCCGAGACGGTTTTGGCCTGCGGCGCTTTCGGATCGCGATTGGAGTGGAAAACCAGCGTGTGCGCATCCAGCCAGGCCACGCCGCCGTCGCTGGCGCCCACCGCATTGGTGATGCGCTCGATGCGATAGCTCTTCATGTCCATGACGTAGATGGAGGTGTTGCGGACATCGCCCTTGCTGTCGCGATTGGAAACGAAGGCCAGTTTGGTGCCGTCCGGGCTCCAGGACGGTTCGAACTCGCCGAAGTCGTCGGTCGTCAGCTGCGTCAGGTCGCTACCGTCCACTCCCTGCACCCATAGGTCGTAGTTGCCGTTCAGCTCACGGACAAAGGCGATCCGGTGTCCATCCGGCGACACGGCACCGTTGTAGGCATTAGGGATCATGGTCAGCTGGCTGCTGGCACGTTCGAAGACGAATAGCGCCGGTGGGTCAAACTTGTTGCCGTTGCCGGTTTTCGTCGGCGCGTAGCCCATCTTGTAGCGGAAATTGTTGGAATCATAGATACGCCAGCCCTGGCCAAGCAGTTCACTGTTGTTGACGTTGCCGAACTCGTTGAGCAGCTCATTGTAGCGTGTCTTCTCGAAGGTCGAATCGAAGCACCAGACCTGGCCGTTGCTCGAGGCATTCAGATGCTGGGGAGCCAGCGCGCCGCGGTAGGTTCCCATGTTGGCGATCGCCACATGGCCGTCACCGTGCGCCTGCTTCATCCAAGCCGAGATCGGCCCCAATCGGCTGCTGACGTAGCCCACTGCGCCATCGCTGATCGCCACGCCATACCACACCGCTTCACCGACGGCCGTCGGCCGGATTTCCGTACCGCCCGACTGGATGGCGCGTGCCGATACCTGGACGACGCTGTAGTCATTGACACCCTTGCGCCGGTCATAAACCAGAAAATCTCCGGCCACCGACGGATAAACGAGATCGGCCGACTTCTCGCTCAACAGCAGATTTACCGGATACAGCGGTTCCGGCACCTTGTTGTTATCTGCAGCAAAAGCCGCCCCCGCAACCATGACCGCGGCCAGGCCGGCAGCTGCCATAAACCCCTGCTTGATGCTCTTCATCGCACACTCCTTGTCGATCATTTGCCCTCCGGCCCTCCGAAGCCGAAAAGTAGTTGTAGTTGTCAACATAATCAACTGGCGGCTCGCAACCCGCTGCGGTCGTCGCAAAAAAAGGTGAAGTTTCGTTCGGAACCGTTTAAGCTGCGCCGCCTTTATCAATTGCGAGTTTGCCTAGAGGAGTTTCATCATGGCCCTGAATGTCTATTACGACAAGGACGCAGACCTTTCGATCATCCGCGGTAAGAAAGTCGTTATCGTCGGCTACGGTTCGCAGGGTCATGCGCACGCCAACAACCTGAAGGATTCCGGTGTCGACGTAACCGTCGCGTTGCGTCCGGGCTCGGCCTCCGCAGCCAAGGCCGAAAAAGCCGGCCTGGTGGTCAAGGGCGTCGCGGAAGCGGTCAAGGGAGCCGATGTCGTCATGGTGCTGACGCCGGACGAGTTCCAGTCGCAGCTCTACAAGAACGAGCTGGAGCCGAACCTGAAGAAGGGCGCCACTCTCGCCTTCGCACACGGTTTCGCGATCCACTACAACCAGATCGTTCCGCGTACCGACCTGAACGTCATCATGATCGCGCCGAAGGCACCGGGCCACACCGTCCGTTCCGAGTTCGAGAAGGGCGGCGGCATCCCGGACCTGATCGCCGTGCACCAGGATGCCACCGGCGACGCCAAGGCCATCGCACTCTCCTACGCCTCCGCCATCGGCGGCGGCCGCACCGGCATCATCGAGACCTCCTTCAAGGATGAGACCGAGACCGATCTGTTCGGCGAACAGGCCGTGCTGTGCGGCGGTGCCGTCGAGCTGGTCAAGGCCGGCTTCGAGACCCTGACCGAGGCCGGCTATGCGCCGGAGATGGCCTATTTCGAGTGCCTGCACGAACTGAAGCTGATCGTCGACCTGATGTACGAGGGCGGCATTGCCAATATGAATTACTCGATCTCCAACAATGCCGAGTACGGCGAGTACGTGACTGGCCCGCGCGTCATCAACGAGGAGTCGAAGAAGGCAATGCGTGAGTGCCTGAAGAACATCCAGACCGGAGAGTACGCGAAGCAGTTCATCCTGGAGGGTGCGACCAACTACCCGTCGATGACCGCCTATCGCCGCCTCAACGCCGCGCATCCGATCGAGCAGGTCGGCGAGCGACTGCGCTCCATGATGCCGTGGATCAAGAAGATCGTGGACAAGTCCAAGAACTGATTGGTTAGTATCTAAACAAAGAGGGAGGCCCTGCCTGAACAGGCGGCCTCCCTTTTTTATTGCTCACCCAGCATCGCCCGCTTCAGATCGGCATCGGCCGGGCTATCGCCCAGCCAGACGGCCAGCAGGGCGCGCTGGAAGTCCGCACCGTCGATACGACCAACCACCTTACCATTGAACTGGACGACGGTGCTGCCATCGGAGAGGAAATCGAAACGATAGCGGTCTCCGCGACGGGCATCGCTGAACAGGGCATTAAACTTCGTCAACCTGGATTCCAGCTTTTGTAGTGTCTCGCGGGACAGGTTCTTGCGAAAGCCCTCACTCCACCCATGGGCCAGCTTTTCGCTGCTGACCTCCTTGTAGATGAAATCCATCGTCACTGCAGACGGGGCAGGTGTCTCCAGCACTGTCGCCGCATTGTGGACCGGCTCCGGACGATAGAGCGCACCGACGTAGATATCGAAAAAGAACTTGGTGCGGATACCGGCACCGCTCAGATGCAGGATCTTGCCATCAACGTTCACCGTATCAGCCAACGTCACACCGGCCACCTCGGCTCCGCATGCAATGGAAGGAATCGTGATCATCAACAATAGCGCCCAACGGATCATGTGCACCTCCCGGCCTATCCAGCATAGACCTAGCAGTCCTACATTGTCGAAGACGGGGCCTGTTCGAGCCAGTTAATTCCCGGGCACTCCGAAAAGGTCACGCCACCCCTGCCGCGGGATGCTCCGCGCCATGCCGAAACCGCCGACCCAATGGATATGCTGGATGTCGACCCGGAACAGGCGGAAATCGGGGAAGGAGAACAGCGCTTCGGCATCGGAAATGCGCTGCAGGTATGCGCTGCGACCCTCTGCAAGCCGCTGCTCATCAACAATACTTGCGATACCCGACAAACTGATGCGAGGCAATGCCAACGGCGACTCGGCCATGGTTTCGGGGGTGCAGATCATCAGACCGATGCGCGGATCGCGCGCAATGTTCGCCGTGTGGCGGGCGAGCCTCGACAGATGCAGCAACACATCGCCCTGCCAGACGGCATAGGGCGCCATCGAGGTCTCGGGCCCGTTGCCACCGATGGTGGAAAGGAATGCGATTCGACTGGTCTCGAGCAGTTCGCGAACCGCCTGTTGCCAGTCGTTCGCCATTACATCTTGTAGCGGCGCTGCAACTCGCGCTTGATATCGCGCTCCTTGCTGTCCGCACGCTTGTCGTAAAGTTTCTTGCCCTTGGCGAGGCCCAACTCCAGCTTGGCAAAGCCGCGCTCGTTGAAGAACAGTTTCAGCGGTACCAGCGTAATGCCCTTCTCCTTGAGCTTGCCGATCAGCTTGCGTGTCTCCTGCTTGTGCAGCAACAGTTCGCGGCTGCGCGCCGGCTCTTTCGGATTATTCATGGCGGCCGGCTTATAGGGGCTGATATGGCAACCGATCAGCAGCACGCGTTCGTTACGGATAATGCAATGCGCCTCGGCCAGATTGGCCTGGCCGGCACGAATCGACTTCACCTCCGGGCCGGTCAGCATGATGCCGGCTTCAAAGGTTTCCAGAATATGGTATTCGTGGCGCGCACGGCGATTGACGATGGACATGCGACAAATGCTAGGAGGTTGCGGGCAAAGCGCCAGCAATAAAAAAGGCGGCCTTGCGGCCGCCTTTCATGTGCTGAGCCGGAATTACTTCAGGCCCTTCAGGAAGGCCAGGACTTCGTCCTGCTTGGCTGCATCGCAAACCTTCTGCGGCGGCATCTTGGTCTTGGCGTCGGCCTTGCCGGTGAACTCCTTCACGGCCGAGGCGGAATCGCACATCCACTTGCGCAGGTGCGCTTCATCCCAGTTCCAGTTGGCGCCGGCCAGACTGTCGCTGTACTTGAAGCCCTCGTGCTTGCCGGCTGCGCGTCCGACAACTCCCGCCAGGCCAGGGCCGACCTTGTTGGTGGCATCGAAGTTATGACAAGCCTTGCACTTGCCTTCAGCGCCTGCGACGGCCTCGTTCACGGCGATGCCGGCGGTCATCACTGCGGCGGCAGCCACGATCATCAGAACTTTTTTCATTTGGAAACACCCCCGTTGGAAATTTGGCGGCGGATTATGACAAGGCCGATGCTCTGCGCAAGCCGGATGACAAAGCGATGACACGCTGGCCATGAAAAGTGAAGGGCGGCCATCGGCCGCCCTTCACACGATCAACGATACATCAGATGGTTTTCAGGAAGGCAATGACCTGGTCCTGCTGGGCCGGATCGCAAACCTTCTGCGGCGGCATCTTGGTCTTGGCGTTTTCATCGCCGGTGAATTCCTTGATGGCGTCCTTCGAGCTGCACATCCACTTGCGCAGGTGCGCTTCATCCCAGTGCCAGTTGGCGCCGGCCAGACTGTCACTGTACTTGAAGCCCTCGTGCTTGCCGGCTGCGCGTCCGACAACTCCCGCCAGGCCAGGGCCGACCTTGTTTTCAGCGGTGAAGTTATGGCATGCCTTGCACTTGCCTTCCGGACCGGCATAAGCCGTAGCGGACATGGCGCCCATCGCAAATGCGGCGGCTGCAACAATCATCATCGTCTTTTTCATGGTAAATGCTCCTCCTCCAGGAACCGAGTAATATCGGATTTATCGTGGAGAAGTCAGTCCCCGGCAAGTAGGCAAAAGGGGGAATTATTACGCCATTTGGCCTGGCGCTGTGCAGCGCAGGCGCCTCATCAAAGGCCCTGTATCGATTCGCCACCGCATCCGGCAGCGAAGCACCATCATGAAAAGGAAGGCGGTCCGAAGACCGCCTTCCCGCAGGCACTCCTTACTTGGAGATATCCTTCAGCTTCGCCAGGACTTCGTCCTGCTGAGCCGTATCGCAAACCTTCTGCGGCGGCATCTTGGTCTTGGCATCGGCCTTGCCGGTGAACTCCTTGATGGCATCCTTGGAGCTGCACATCCACTTGCGCAGATGCGCCTCATCCCAGGTCCAACCGCCATCCTTCAGGCTGTCGCTGTAACGGAAATCCGGATGCGTGCCGGCCTTGCGGCCGAAAACGCCCGGCGCGCTGGGGCCCTTGCCCAAGCCCGGGCCGACCTTGTTCGCATCGGTAAAGTTATGGCAAGCCTGGCACTTGCCCCAAACTGCTGCCTGGGCTTCCGGCGCTACGGTCAGGCCACCGACAGCAAATGCAGCCGCGGCTGCAATCATCAGGGTCTTCTTCATCGAACGTCCTCCTCTTATATCAGCGGCCCGCACAAGCGACGCCGCCCTCATCGTGGAGGATATCGGTCACAATAACTGCCGACAGATGCAACAACTGCGCCTCATGGGGGGACCGTCTCCCCCCATGCCGGGAGACGACTCAGCCCGCCCGGAAACTCAAGGTGTTGTCCGCGACATCCACAACAAGTGTCTGCCCCGGACCGACCGATCCGGCAATCAGCTGGCGCGCCACCGGCGTCTCCACCTCCTGCTGGATGAAGCGCTTCAGCGGTCGCGCACCGAACACCGGATCATAACCCTCCTTCGCCAGCCAGGCCGTGGCCGAATCGCTGATCGCAAGCGTCACCTGCTGGGCGGCTAGGCGACCACGCAATTCGGCCAGGAACAGCTTCACCACCTGCGCCATATCCGCTTCGGTCAGCGGCTTGAACAGTACGGTGTCGTCGACGCGATTCAAAAACTCCGGCCGGAAATGGGATCTGAGCGCCGCCATCACCTGCGCCCGGGCGGCATCGCTGATGTGGCCTTCGGCATCGATCCCTTCCAGCAGGAACTCGCTGCCGATATTGCTGGTCATGATCACGATGGTGTTCTGGAAATGCACCGTGCGTCCGTGACTGTCGGTCAGCCGGCCGTCGTCGAGCATCTGCAGCAGGATATTGAACACATCCGGATGCGCCTTCTCCACCTCGTCGAGCAACAGCACACAATAGGGCTTGCGGCGTACCGCCTCGGTCAGCTGACCACCTTCTTCATAGCCGATATAGCCCGGAGGTGCGCCAACCAGGCGCGATACGGCATGCTTTTCCATGTATTCGCTCATATCCAGCCGCACCATGTTCTCCTCAGAGTCGAACAGCGTGCGGGCCAGGGTGCGGGCAAGTTCCGTCTTGCCGACCCCCGTCGGCCCGAGGAACAGGAATGAACCGATCGGTCGTTTCGGATCCTTGATGCCCGCGCGGGCCCTGAGCACCGCATCGGCCACCGCCTTGACCGCCTCATCCTGCCCAATGACGCGCTCGTGCAGTACCGCGTCCAGCCGAAGCAGCTTCTCGCGCTCGCCCTCCATCAACCTCGTGACCGGAATGCCGGTCCAGCGCGCCACGACTTCGGCAATCTCCTCTTCGGTCACCTCTTCGCGCAGCAGTGCCTTCTCCTCGGCCTTTGCCTCGGTTTCGGCCAGCTGCTTCTCCAGTGCCGGCAGGGTACCGTAGCGAAGTTCGGCCACCTTGTTCAAATCGTAGGCCCGCTCGGCCTCCTCGATTGCATGCCGCGTCTCTTCGATTCTGGCGCGCAGCGATTGCACCGAGGCGATGGCCCCCTTTTCCTTCTCCCACTGGGCACGCATCGCATCACGTTGATCCTTCAGGTCGGCCAGTTCCTTCTGCAAGGACCTTAGACGCTCACGGCTGGCTTCGTCCTTCTCCTTCTTGAGTGCAGTCTCCTCGATCTCCAGCCGCATGGTCCGGCGGGTCACCTCGTCGAGTTCCGCCGGCATCGAATCCATCTCGGTGCGGATCGAGGCACAAGCCTCGTCGACCAGGTCGATCGCCTTGTCCGGCAGAAAACGGTCGGAGATGTAGCGGTCGGAGAGGGTGGCGGCGGACACCAGTGCCGCATCGGTGATGCGCACGCCGTGGTGCAGTTCGAAACGCTCTCGCAGTCCGCGCAGGATGGAGATGGTGTCCTCGACATCCGGCGCATCGACCATGACCGGCTGGAAGCGCCGCTCCAGTGCCGCATCCTTCTCGATGTACTGGCGGTACTCATCCAATGTGGTAGCACCTATACAGTGCAGTTCGCCCCGGGCCAGCATCGGCTTGAGCATGTTGCCGGCGTCGGTGCTGCCCTCGGTACGGCCGGCGCCGACGATGGTATGCAACTCGTCGATAAACAGAATGATGCGCCCCTCGGCCTCCTTGATCTCTTTCAAGACCGCCTTCAGCCGCTCTTCGAACTCGCCGCGGTATTTCGCACCCGCCATCAACGCCGTCATGTCGAGCGCGAAAATGGTCCGGTCTTTCAGACCCTCCGGCACATCGCCGGAGACGATGCGCTGCGCCAGCCCCTCGGCGATGGCTGTTTTGCCGACGCCCGGCTCGCCGATCAGTACGGGGTTGTTCTTGGTCTTGCGCGACAGGATGCGGATAACGCTGCGAATCTCGCTGTCGCGGCCGATCACCGGATCGAGCTTGCCTTTGCGTGCCATCTCGACGAGATCGGAACCGTATTTGGTGAGTGCTTCGTACTGTGCCTCGGGCGCATCGGTGGTGACCCGCTGGTGGCCGCGCACCTTCTGCATCGCCTGCTCAAAACGCTGACGCGTCAGCCCCAGCTCGGCGAAGATTTTGCCAGCCTCCGTCTTCTTGCCCTCCTCGATGAAGGCCAGCAGCAGATGCTCCACGGAAACAAACTCGTCCTGCAGCCGCCCGGCTTCCGATTCGGCCTGTGCGAAGAGCTGCTGCAACCGCTGGGTGATATAGACCTTGCCGGCCTCGGTTGATCCGCCCGTCACGCGCGGCCGCTTGGAAAGCGCCTGCTGCACGCGGGATTTGAGAATATCCATCGACAGCCCGGCCTGTTCGAGCAGTCGCGGCGCCAGACCATCCGACTGTGCCAGCAGTTCGGCCAACAGATGCTCGCCATCGACCTCCTGATGCGACAGACGCGCAGCCAGCGTCTGGCTCGCTGCCAGCGCCTCGCGCACTTTCTGGGTCATACGGTTCATATCCATGCCCGGGTCTCCTTGCCTAACAAGATACTTATCCTTGTATGGGGTCGACGAACGGAAAATCCAAGACCGGGATAGCGATCAGAACCCGGAGGAACGAATCAGGGCAACTCCACGACGTAAACGGAAACCTTGGCAGCGACGGCGGGATTGGAATTGGCGATCTCCACCAGCAGGTCGTCGGCCCCATGGGGATTGTCGAAACCGTACTGGAACTGGTGGTCGCCGACATGATAGCTGCGCTTCTGCGCCACGGTGACCTCATGATCGCCGTGCACGCGAACGAGGCGGAAGGTGAGCGGCCCGATCGCATCGGAGACCATCGTCACCTCGTAGTGGCCGGGGCGATCCGGCATGTCGAAAAACTCGCGCAGCTTCTGGAACTGCGGCACCATCACATCCCGGTAATAGAGGTATTCCTGGTGCGGCTCGTCCACTGCCGGGTCCGCTGCCGCCTGACAAGGCAGAGCGGGTATCGCCCAGGCGAGCAACAGCAATGCGCGCAACAGGCGGCCAGCCATCACGCCTCTCCCGTCTCGATGCCGTACTTTTCGCACAGATAACGCATCTTGTCCTTGGCGCGATCCCCGAAGCCCAGCCAGCGGCCGGCGCGCGCCTTGATATGGTTGTTGCGGTCAAGTGCGGTAACCACCAGCCGCCGCTCGAACTCCGCCACAGCCTTCTCGGCATGGATGCCGCTGTCCGGCAGGCTGGCCAGCCATGCCTGCATCGGATCGTCGACCTCGCCATCCGGCTGCGGACCGGCCAGCGACGGCAACGACACGATCATCGGGCCGGTTGCCAGCACGGCGGAACGTTCGATGACATTCTCAAGCTCGCGCACGTTGCCCGGCCAGCTGTAGCGGGACATCTGCTCGAGCGCGTCGGGGGAAAAACCGTCGATCTGCTTGCCGCATTGCAGCGACTTGCGGATCAGGATGGATCGCGCCAGCAGTTCGAGATCTTCCAGATGCTCGCGCAATGGCGGCACGGTGATTTCCACGACATGGATACGGTAGTAGAGATCGTCGCGGAACTGGCCATCCTCCACCTTCTTTTCGATATCCTCACGGGTCGAACAGATCAACCGTACGTCGGAACGGATAAACGCCTCGCCACCCAGGCGCGAAAACTCGCCATCCAGGGCACGCAGCAGCTTGGCCTGCACGGCAAGCGGCAGACCTGCCACCTCGTCGAGGAACAGCGTGCCGCCGCTGGCGCGCTCGAACCATCCGAGCTTGCGTTTGACGGCGCCGGCAAAGGCACCCTTCTCGTAGCCGAACAGCTCCGACTCCAGATGCTCGGCATCCATGGCCGCGCAATTCATGGCGATAAACGGTCCGGACGAACGGTTGCTCTGCGCGTGCAGCCGGCGGGCAACAAGCTCCTTGCCGGTGCCGGTTTCGCCGCGGATCAGGATGGTCGACGTCGTCGCCGCCACCTGGTCGATCAGCTGCCGCAACTGCTGCATTGGCTGGGAATCACCGAGGATTTCGGCGTTGACCTGCGCCTCGACCAGACGCTGCAGTTCCTGTTCGCGGATGGCCTGCAGGCGGGTTTCCATCGCCCGATCGATGGTCCCCTTGACCTCGTCGGGATCGAAGGGCTTACCGAAGAAATCGATGGCGCCGAGCATGCGGGCGCGCGCCGCCAGGGCACGCTCGTCGTGACCGGTCACCACGACCACCGACATATCCGGACTTTCGGACATCAGCCGTTCCAGATAGCCCATGCCGATCGCCGGATTGTCGGGTTCCGGCGGCAGAGCCAGATCCAGTACGATCAGATCGACCCGGTTCTGGTTCAGAACGGCATCCGCCGTTTCGAGATCGCCTGCCTCAAGCACCTGATAGCGGTGCTTGAGCAGCAATTTGAGGTTGAGGCGGTTAATGTCGTTGTCGTCGACAACCAGAACCGTTCGCTGCATTAGCTATTGCCCTCCGTCTGGGTTGCTGCCCCATCTTGCCATGCCGGCAGACGCACGATGAAGGTGCAACCTTTCCCCACGCCAGCACTTTCGGCTGCAATCGTTCCGCCATGCGCCAGGATAATGCGCCGGCTCAGGTACAGGCCGACGCCAAGGCCGCTCGGCTTGTTGGTACCGAACAGGCGGAACAGCCGGTGCTTCAGAAAATCCGGATCGATACCCTGCCCTGTATCGCTTACCCGCACCTCGATCCACTCGCCCTCATCCCGCACGAGGCTTGCCGCCACCGTCAGCACTCCCTTGCCCTGCATGGCCTGCACGGCATTGTCGTAAAGGTTGTCGAAAACGCCGCGCAGCAATTCACTGTCGCCGGAAGCGGGCGGCAGCGGCGGGATCTTGCGACCCACCTTGACCCCCTCCGGCCACAGGCGATCGCGAATGCTGATGCCCAGCAGCGAAACCATATCCAGCGGCGCCAGCGCCGGATGCAGGGGTGCCCTGGGATCGCTCAGGCGCTGCATCAGCATCTGCATGCGGCCGGTCACCTTGCGAATGGCACTGACCAGCCGCTGCAGATCCTCCTTGTCGAGCTCGCCGGATTCGATGTGATGGGCAAGAAAGGCCAGATCGTGCAGGCGGTTTTTCAGATCGTGCGAATGCAACTGCTGGGTGACGCGGGAGAGCGAATCGAGCCTGGCCGCCTCGGCCTGCTGGTGGGTCAGGCGTGCATGCTCGAGACTCATGGCGGCGAATCGGGCCAGGCTCTGCAGACCTGCCAGTTCCTCGGGATCAGTCGGCCAGCCGTCGCGGCGCGGCCCGAAACTGAGAAAAGCCTCGCCGCTGCCACGCGGTAGCGGCAGCCGCAATTCATAGCCATTTTTCGGCATGTTGCCATCCGGTACCGGCGCATTCTCCGGAAACACATGCAGGCGCCCTTCCGGCAGGCTGCGCTCATCGAGCGCCACATAGCGCCTGAGGCTCACCTTGCAGATGCGCTCCAGGAGGGCCGGCTCGATATCCTGGACCGGCAGTTGCGCCAGATCGCCCGCTCCCAGATGGCGGATCGCCGCCAGCGAGTCGATATGCTGGCGGAAAAAGAGATTGTCCAGCCAGCGTTGCAGTGCCTGCGCCAGCGGCGCGAATCCGAATGCCGCACTGATGGCGGCCAGCACCATGGCCCAGACGGAAACCGGATGGCCGGTCAGCCAGTACAGCAGCGACTCGGCCACCATCAGGACGAGCACGAACACCGCCATTGCGGCGACCGTCGCCGCAAAATAGGCAAAGGAATGCAGCAGCCGCCGCAATATGAGCATAGGGCTGCGGATCACGGACGATGCTTCAGTCGGCGACAATCTCCAACCGCTCGACACCGGAATCGAAGCGGCGCATGACCGCTTTCAGGCGTGCCAACACCTCGCCCTCAAGCGGCGTCAGCGGCAGGCGCAGGCGGTTCGGCATCCAGCCGAGCAGATAACAGGCCGCCTTGACCGGCATCGGGTTGGACTGGATGAACATCATCTCGTTGAGCTCCCGCATGGCGAACTGGGCCTGCCGCGCTGCCTCGATGGAACCAGACAGCATCGCGTCGGTCAGCTCGCGCATGGTGCGGGGAGCAATGTTCGACACCACCGAGATCACGCCCTTGCCGCCCAGAGCCATGAATGGCAATACCGACGCATCGTCGCCGGAATAGAATTCCAGCAGGCCGGCGGAGAGCTCCATGGCATGCACCAGCTGTTCCATGTTGCCGGTGGCATCCTTGATGCCGACGATATTGGGAATTTCCGACAGCCGGCCGATGGTTTGCGGCAGGATGTTCGACGCCGTCCGGCCCGGCACGTTGTAGATCAGGATCGGCAGGTGCACGGCTTCGGCGACGGCACGGTAATGCAGGTAGATGCCTTCCTGGGTCGGCTTGTTGTAGTAGGGCGAGATCAGCAGCGCCGCATCGGCACCAAGCTGCTTGGCTGCCTGCGTCAGCTCGATCGATTCGGTCGTGTTGTTGCTGCCGGTCCCGGCGATGACTGGCACGCGTCCGTTCGCCTGCTCGACGGTGATGCGGATGACCTCGACATGCTCCTCGAAGCTGAGCGTGGCCGCCTCACCGGTCGTGCCGGCCGGCACCAGTCCTTCAACTCCGGCCTCGATCTGGCGCTCCACGTGCGCCCGCAAGGCCTCTTCGTCGATCTTACCCTGATTGTCGAATGGGGTGACCAGCGCGGTCATTGTCCCGTGGAACATGCGAACCTCCGAATGCAGCAACTATAGCCGCTTCGGCGCCGGGAGAAAGGGTGCTGCGTCCAGTGACCGGTCAGGCGTCGTAATCGACCGCCACTCGACTGGCCGCGAACTCGCGCACCAGCGGCACCACAGCCTGGTGCTCAGGATGCTGCTGGTAGACCTCCAGTGCTGCGCGGCTCTCCAGTTCGGAGTAGAGCACCACGTCGTAAGAGGTTTCGGCCTGCACGAAATCGATACCGACCTCCAGATGCAGCAGCCCCGGAATCCTGCCGTTCAACGCTTCCAGCCGCTGTTTCAGCTGCTGCGCCTGCGCGGCCTTCAGGCCGGCATCCGCCTGCTCCTTCAGCTTCCACATCACCACATGCTTGATCACGCGTGCCTCCTCAGGCATTGGCCATGCGGCGCGAGGAGGGTGTCGGCTTCTCTTCGGGACGAATGCCCAGCCTGGCGAACAGCGCCTGATCCTGCTCCGCCTCCTTGTTGCCGGCGGTCAGCAGCTTCTCGCCATAGAAGATGGAGTTGGCGCCAGCCAGGAAACAGAGCGCCTGCATCTCCTCGCTCATCGCCTCGCGGCCGGCGGAGAGGCGCACGTAGGAACCCGGCATGGTGATGCGGCTAACGGCGATGGTGCGGATGAACTCGAAGTTGTCGAGGTCGTCCAGCTTCTCCATCGGAGTTCCCTTGATGCGAATCAGCATATTGATCGGCACCGACTCGGGATGCGGCTGCATGCGGGCCAGCTGTGCCACCAGACCGGCACGATGCCGGCGGGATTCGCCCATGCCGACGATGCCGCCGCAGCAGACGCTCATACCCTCGGCACGCACGTGCTTCAGCGTATCCAGGCGATCCTGGTAGGTGCGCGTGGAGATGATCTCCTTGTAGTACTCCGGATCGGTATCGAGATTGTGGTTGTAGTAATCGAGCCCAGCCTCTTTCAGCCTGTTAGCCTGTTCGGCGGTGAGCATGCCAAGTGTCGCGCACGCCTCCATGTCCATCGACTTCACCTCGCGGATCATCTCCAGCACCATGTCGAAGGCACGCCCCTTCGGCTCACGCCAGGCCGCACCCATGCAGAAGCGGGTGGCTCCCTTCTCCTTGGCGGCACGGGCGGCCTGCATCACCTCTTCCTTGGCCATCAGCAGCTCGCGCTCGACATCGGTGTTGTAGCGGGCGCTCTGCGGGCAGTATTTGCAATCCTCCGGGCAGCCGCCGGTCTTGATGGAGAGCAGTGTGGAGAGCTGTACCGCGTTGGCGTCGAAATGGGCGCGATGCGCCTGCTGGGCGCGGAACATCAGGTCGTTGAACGGCAGCTCGAACAACTGCTCGATCTCGTCGACGGTCCAGTCATATCGCATGGGGATGGCCTCCGGTTAACCAATTGGCGGCGAAGGGTAAACCGAACCGGCGGTTCGGGCAAAAGGAATCAGGTTTCCGGCCGGTAGTTCAGGCGGCTGAGCTGGCGCCGCACCTTCAGAATGCGGTTCAGGCTCATGGAAAGCGAATCCATGCCCATGTTCAGGAAGGTTTCGGTCCATTCCGGTTCGCCGGCCAGCTCACCGCAGACGCTGACGGGAATGCCCGTCTTCTTCGCCGCCCGGGCGGTGCGCCGCAGCATCTCCAGTACCGCCGGGTGCGTCGGCCGGTAGATGCTGCTGACCTCCTCGTCGGAACGATCCACCGCCAGCGTATACTGGATCAGGTCGTTGGTGCCGACGGAGAAGAAATCGCAGACCTTGGCCAGATCGTCGGCGATCATCACCGCGGCCGGCACCTCGATCATCGCGCCGACCGCAACATTCGAGCGGATACCGAGCTCCTGCATGCAGCGCTCGGTCCATTCCCGGACCTGCTCGACCTCCTCGAGGCCTATCACCATCGGGATCAGGATGTTCACCGGCCCCTCGGCGGCGGCCCGGACCAGTGCCCTGAGCTGCGCCCTGAGCGCTTCCGGCCAGCGCAGCAGCAGCCGCACGCCGCGCAACCCCATCGCCGGGTTGTCGCCGGCATATTCGTGGCCGGCCAGCGCACCGTACAGCTCCGGCTTGTCGCCACCGATGTCCAGCAGACGCAGCGTCACTGTCTGGCCGCCCATGCCGCGCACGATCTGCACATAATGCTCGTACTGCCGCTCTTCGGTGGGAATCTGCGGCTCGTTCATGAACAGGAATTCCGTACGGTAAAGGCCGACACCATTGGCGCCGACCCGGTGGGCCAGCTCGATCTCCTCCAGGAATTCCATATTGGCCATCAGCTGCATCGGATGCCCGTCGGCGCTGACAGAGGGCTTGTCGGCATAGGTCAAAAGATCGTCGTAGAAGACCGAGATGGCTTTCGAGAATTTCCGGTAGCGCGCCTGTTCGGCGGCCTCGGGATTGAGGATCCAGATGCCCCGTTCGGCATCCAGAATCAGCGTGTCGCCATCCTCGACAGCGCCCAGAATGCCGGCGGCACCGACCAGCGCCGGCATGCCGATGCCACGCGCCACGATAATGTTGTGCGCATCCACGCCGCCCTGTTCGGTCACGATACCGGCAATACCCTTGCGCCACAGGCCGACGACATCGGCAGCGGAAAAATCCTCGGCGGCCAGAATGACAGGCCCCTCGCCATCCACCACCTCCGGATGCACCCGGCTGCCCATCAGGTGCCGCAGGATACGGACGCCCGCTTGCTCGACATCCGCCTTGCGCTCCCGCAGATAACCATCCTCGATGCTGTCGAAGACCGCCTTGATCGCATCCATCTGCTGGCGCAGTGCCCATTCGGCGTTGATGCACTGCTCGCGAATCCAGACCACCGTCCGGCCGATGAGTTCCGGGTCATTGAGCAGCATGCGGTGCGCATCGAGGATCATCATCGGATCCGTCGCCCCGGCCTTCTCGAGATGCTCGCGCTCCACATCCATCTCGACGATGGCGGCCTCCACCGCCGCCAAGAGACGCATCACCTCGCCCTCGACCTGCGCGAACTCCACATTCAGCTCGGGAATCGGCAGGCGACCGCGCAACAGCTTCTGGACGCGGCCGATCACGATGCCGGAACTGGAGGCGATCGCGCGCCCCTGCTGCCGGAACGACAGCTGCGAGGTCATTCGTCTTCCCCGAAACGTTCGTTCACCAGCTTCTCCAGCGCATCCAGCGCCTCGTCGGCATCCTCGCCATCGACCCGCAGGGTCAGCTCCGTGCCCTTGGAGGCAGCCAGCATCATGATGCCCATGATGCTCTTGCCGTTGACCTCGATGTCATCCTTGACGAGCGACACCGAACTGCCGAAACGCGTTGCCAGCGTGGCGAACTTGGCCGAGGCGCGGGCATGCAGCCCGAGTTTGTTGCGGATGCGCACGAGACGCTCAGGCATCGGCGCCCCCGCCGGCCGATACGGTCCCCATCAGGCCCGTGGCATGGCACATGTACTTGCGGCCCGCCTCGATCAGCTGTTCGGTCAACCGGTCGAGGTTATGGATCGACTGCCGCAAATAGGCCGCCTTGATCGCCAGCGGCAGGTTGATGCCCGAGATCAGTTCCACCCGGCCGGGGCGCACGCAGGCAATCGCCACGTTGCAGGGGGTGCCGCCGAACATGTCGGCCAGTATCAGCACTCCCTCGCCGACATCGCACTGCGCCACCGCTGACTCCAGTTGCTGTCGCAACGCATCCACGTCCCGGTCGGCCAGCACGTCGATGGTCTGCATCAGCGGCTGGCCGCCCACGACATGCTCGACCGCTGCCCGCATCTCGCTGGCAATACGCTCATGGCCGATCAATACGATCCCGATCATGACTTGCCTCCCTGACTGGCTACGGCTGCGCCTTCGATCACGAGGTCCAGTTCCCGGTGCCGGATAGCCGGCTCCGACAATCCCTGCCGCCTGAGCCAGTCGGCCAGCCGCTCGGCAAGGTAGACCGATCGGTGCCGCCCGCCCGTGCAACCGAAAGCCAGCGTAAAGTATTGCTTACGCTCGCGCACCATTTTCGGCCAGGCGAACTCCAGCCAGCGGGCAACCCATGCTTCGGCCTCCTGCATCTCCGGGCTGGCCGCGAAAAAATCGATGACCGGCTGGTCGCGACCGGTGAACGGCGCCAGCTCCGGCTGGTAATGCGGATTGGGCAGGAAGCGTACATCGATCACCATGTCCGCATCAGCGGGGATACCGTGCAGATAGCTGAACGACATCAGCGTGCAACGCATGCCGCTGCGTGTCTCCGCCTGCCGGCGCCAGAAGTTCTCGACCCGCTCGGCCAGCTCGTACGGGCTCAGACTGCTGGTATCGAGCACCATGTCGGCGCGTTCGCGCACTGCGCTCAGCGCCTCGCGCTCACCCTGAATCGCCTGCATCAGATCAGCGGTCGGGGCAAACGGATGCCGCCGCTTCAGCGACGAGAAGCGCCGTTGCAGCACGACATCGTTCGCCTCGACGAACAAGAGACGCCAGTCGGTATCGGAAAGCAACACCGCTTCGATCGCCTCGTGCAGCGCGGCGGGATTCGAGCTGCTGCGCGCATCGATGCAGACGGCCGCCGGCTGCTTGCGCAGTCGCATCTGCGCAGCCCAGTCGCGCAGCATCTCCAGCGGCAAATTGTCGGTGCAGAAGAAACCGGCATCCTCGAGTACGTGCAGCACCGTGCTCTTGCCTGCTCCCGAAAGTCCGCTGATCAGCAGCATGCCCGCTTACCCATCGCCGCGCTGCCGGATCCGCTCTTCCAGCGAACGGACGAACTCCTTGCCGCTGTCAATACCGCGTTTCTTCAGCAGCTGGTTACGGGTGGCGACCTCGATCAGCACGGCCAGCGAACGGCCGGAGCGGATCGGTACCCGCACCCGTGGCATCGGTACTCCCTGGATATTGATCGTCGCCTCTTCGTCGACCACCCGGTCGCCATCCGACAGCTCTTCGTAGGGCACCAGCTCGACGACCAGGCTCAGGCGCTTGGCATCGGTGATGGCGGCGGCACCGTAGAGATCGCGGATATTGAGGATTCCCAGGCCGCGGATCTCCATGTGGAAACGCAATGCCTCCGGGCTGCGGCCGACGATCACGTCGGGGCCCTGCTTGACGAATTCGACCATGTCGTCGGCGATCAGCCGGTGGCCGCGCGAGATCAGTTCCAGCCCGATCTCGCTCTTGCCGCTGCCACTGGCTCCGGTGAGCAGCACGCCGAGACCGAAGATGTCGAGATAGACGCCGTGCTGGTACCCCACTGGCGCCAGCCGGCGGGAGAGAAACAGCATCATCTGGGTAATGAAGGTGTAGGACTCGAGTTCCGTCGAGATCAGCGGCGTGCCGGTCCGCTCGGCCGCCTCGATCAAGAGCGGCGGCGGCTGCAGGCCGCGCGTGACGACCACGCCGGCGAGACGCTGGTCGAAGAGGGCATCGACGACCCGCTTCTGCTCAACCTCCGGCCGGGTCGCCAGATAATGCAGTTCGGTGCGGCCGATGACCTGCAGGCGACAGTCGTCGAGGTATTCGATGAAGCCGGCGAAGGCCAGCGAAGGCTTCTGCATGCGGGGATGCTCGATGACACGGTCGATGCCCGCCTTGCCTGCCAGCAGCCGCATACCCATGGCGCTGCTCTTGACGTCGAGCAGCTCCCCGATGGAGATACGCGGCTTGCCGCTCATCCCGACTGCGTCAGGTCCGGGAACAGCTGGAGGATGTCGTCGATGGATTCGGCATTCATGACCGCCTGCCGCAGATGTTCCTGCTGAAAGATACGGGCCAGATAGGCCAGAAGCTCCAGATGCTGCCGGCTGGCATCCTCCGGCACCAGCAACATGATAATGATATGGACCGGCTGGCCGTCAATGGCATCGAAATCGACGCCGGCACTGTGCCGGGCGATGGCCACCACCGGTTGCGAAAGTTCCGGCAGGCGGCCATGGGGAATCGCCACCCCATGGCCGATACCGGTACTGCCGAGCTGCTCCCGCGCCATCACCACCTCCATAACCTGATCGAGGTCCATGGAGGAGAGGGTCTTGGCAAGCTCGGTGATCAACGCCCGCTTGCTGCGAGCCGTCGAAGCGAGCAGGACGTGCTCGGGCGTCAGTAGGGACATCAGATAAAGCCGCTCGTGCAGCCGCGTATTCGTATCAGGCCGCTTCGGCCTCGATACAGCTCACCGAACCGTCGGCCCGGCGATACAGCACGTTCAGGCGCTCGGTGTCCTGGTTGGTGAACACCATTTCATGACGGCCGGAGAGCTCCAGCTGCATCATCGCCTCGTCAACGCTCATCGGCTTGGCGTGAATCTCCTGCTCGTGGAGCACTTCCGGCTCGTGATCGTGCGGCAGCTCCTCGTGTTCGCCGACATAGGCGAGCACACGCTGCGACACCTTGATCTCGCGACCCTTGCGCTGGGCGTGATCGGTGGTGTGCTTCTGCAGCTTGGCACGGTAGCGCTTCAGCTGCCGGTTCAGCTTGTCGATGGCGCCATCGATCGAGGCATACATGTCATCGGTCTCGTGGCTGCCATGAATATTCATGCCGCTGGCCTGAATGATCACTTCGCACTGCTGGCGATTCTTCTCGACCGACAGCACGACATGGACATCAACCACATGGTCGAACGAATGCTTCAGATGCTGAAGCTTGTCGTGGACATACGACTTCAGCGGCTCGGTCAATTCGACATGACGACCTGTGATGGATACTTGCATAGTTACCTCCGCTCCTGCATTTGACGGGCCGGTGCGGCTCGTCTCCGTTGGCTGCTTGGCAGCAGCCCCAATTGTTCCCTGTATTTGGCGACGGTGCGTCGCGCAATTTCAATCCCCTCGGCCTGCAGCCGCTCCGAGATCGCCTGATCGGAGATGGGCCGCCCGGCAGGCTCGGAGTCGATCAGCGCCTTCACGCGTTGCTGCACACGGTAGACGGAAATAGTGCCACCGCCGCGGGTCGGCAGTCCAGCCGAAAAGAAGCGTTTGAGCTCGATAATGCCGACCGGGGTGTCGGCATACTTGCCGTTGGTGACCCGGGAGATGGTCGATTCGTGCAGGCCGACCTCGTCGGCCACATCCTGCAGCGTCAACGGTTTCAGACCGAGAATGCCGTAGTCGAGAAAAGCACGCTGCCGCCGGGCGAGACAGATGGCCACCTTCATCAGCGTCTCGCTGCGCTGCTCCAGCGCATGCATCAGCCACTTCGCCTCTTTCATCGCCTTGTCCATGAATTCGCGATCCGGGCCCTTCCACTCGTGGTTCTGCCAGCGCTCGTTGAGGCGGATGCCGCGCCAGCCGGCGGACGGGATATCAATCTCGATGTCGCCCGAGTTGTTGCGCCGGAACACGATCTCGGGCCGGATATAGATATTGGTCTCGCCGCGCAGGCCGTGTCCCGGGAACGGGTCCAGGCGCCGCATGCGGGCGCGGGCCAGTCCCAGCTCCGTAGTCGAGCAGTCCGCCAGCCCGGCCAATACCTCGTCGGATTCGAACAGGCGGTCCGGAAAATGCAGCAGCAGCCGGCGCACCAGAAGGTCGGTCTCGTTGTCCAGATCGAGCTGCAGCATCAGGCATTCGGTCAGGTCGCGGGCGCCGATACCGGCCGGTTCCAGCTGATGCACGATGCTCTCAAGCACATGTTCCACCGTACGGCCGTCCACGCCGAATGATGCGGCGAGCTCGGCGAGCTCGCCGCGCAGGTAACCGTCATCTTCCAGCGAATCGATAAGCGCATGGGCAAGGGCACGCTCGACATCCTGCATCGGCTGGCGATCGATCTGCTCATGCAGCGATTCGTTGAGGCTCTGTTCTTCGTGCCACTGCTGCTCGCGGTCGGGCATGCCCTCGCGACTGGACACGGCATACATGTTCTCCCAGCGGTTGTCGCCCTGTTCGACCCATTCGTCGGCATCCGGCAGCTCCAGTGCGCGGTCCGGCAGCGGTTCGGCCACATCGGCCGGCGACTCCGCCTCCGCTTCGAGCATCGGATTGGTGATCAGGCACTCTTCGAGGTAGCTCTCCAGCTCCATGGCGTTCATGGCCAGAACCTTGAGGCTCTGGGTCAGCTGCGGTGTCAGCGCCAGCCGCTGGCCGAGTTTGTGGGAGAGCTTGGTCTGCATCAGCAGCGCGGATCTATAACCGGGTAAAAATTAAGGAAAAACCGCCGCGGATCGACCCCGGCAACATGACAATTTTCCTCACTCCACTGCATGCACATCTCTATTAAAGGTTATACAGAATTCCTATCCGCAATTCAAGCAAATCAGGCCCGGCCGGCTTCCTGCAACGGCTTCATCAGCGCCTCGAGCTCGCCGCTCTCCTGCATCTCGGTGACGATGTCGCAACCACCGATGAACTCGCCCTTGATGTAGAGCTGAGGAAGCGTCGGCCAGTCACTGTAGGTCTTGATGCCCTCGCGGATGGCCGGGTCGAGCAGCACGTTGACGGCTGCAAACGGCACCCCGTAGGAGGCGACGATGGCCGCCGTCCGCTGCGAGAAACCGCACTGCGGGAAATCGGGCGTGCCCTTCATGAACAGCACGATATCGTTCTCCTTGATTACCTTGTCGATCTGCTCGAGTACCGGATCATTCATCTGCATTTCTCCTGTTGTGAACGGGTTCACGACGCCCTGGTTTTCAGCGCCAGCGCATGGACCGCGGCACGCATGTTCTCGCCAAGTGCGGCATAGACCATCTGATGCTGGGCAATGCGCGTCTTGCCGGCAAACGACGGCGACACCACTTCCATCTCGAAATGGTCGTCACCGGCGTAGAGGCGAACCGACACCTCGGCATCGGGAATCGCCTTCAACACTAGCTCGCACAACTGTTCGGGCCGGACGGATTGATTCATAGGACGCCTTTTACCCTGCATTCGGCCGCCGAGACAACCCCAGTCTCCGTGCGGCATCCATCTGGTGGGCCCACCAGGACTCGAACCTGGAACCAACCGGTTATGAGCCGGCAGCGCTAACCAATTGCGCCATGGGCCCTGCGAAGGGGCAGGCAGCATAAACAGCGACTGCGGGCATGGCAATGTCATGAATTGCAACTTATGGATTGCCCGGGCGCCAGCGCGTAAGATGCCCGCCCATGCAAATCAAACACTTTTCCGAACTGGGCCTGCCTGCGCCGCTGCAACAGGCCATCGACGATCTCGGCTTCACCGAACTGACGGCGGTGCAGCAGGTCGCCCTGCCGATGACGCTGGCAGGCCGCGACGTTGCCGGCCAGGGCCGCACCGGCACCGGCAAGACCGCCACCTTCCTGATCACCACCATCAACCGGCTGCTCACGCAACCGGCGAAGGAAGGGCGCAAGCCCAACCAGCCTCGCGCGCTGGCCATCGCGCCGACCCGCGAACTGGTCATCCAGATCGCCGAGGATGCCAAGAAGCTTGCCAAGCATACCGATCTGAAACTGCACGTGGTCTACGGCGGTGTGGATTACGACAAGCAGCGCGCCGCCTTCGCCGACGGCGTCGATATCCTGATCGGCACGCCGGGACGGCTGATCGACTACTTCAAGCAGCACTGCTTTTCTTTGAACAAGACCGAAATGCTGGTGGTCGACGAGGCCGACCGCATGTTCGATCTCGGCTTCATCAAGGATCTGCGTTACCTGATGCGCCGGCTGCCGCCCTATAACGAGCGCCAGGCGCTGCTCTTCTCCGCCACGTTGTCGCATCGCGTGCTGGAGCTCGCCTACGAGCACATGAACAATCCCGAGAAGCTGCGTGCCGAGGAGGGCGACATCACCGCCAAGGGGGTCGAGGAGTTCCTTTACCACACGGCAATGGACGAGAAGTTCCCGCTGCTCGTGCACCTGTTGCGCGAATCGAGTGTCGAGCGAGGCATGATCTTTATCAACGAGAAGCGTACCGGCGAAAGAATCGCGCGCGACCTGGCCCGCTACGGCTTCGCCGTCGGCATTCTCTCCGGCGACGTGCGCCAGAAGAGCCGCATGCGCATCCTCGACGATTTTTCCAAGGGCAAGCTGCATCTGCTGGTCGCCACCGATGTCGCCAGCCGCGGCCTGCATATCGACGGTGTCACGCATGTGTTCAACTACGACCTGCCGGAGGACGCCGAGAACTACGTCCACCGCATCGGCCGCACGGCCCGTGCCGGTGCCACCGGTGTCGCCAAGTCCTTCTGCTGCGAGCGCTTCTGTTTCGGCCTGCCGGACATCGAGACCTACATCGGCCACAGCATCCCGGTGCGCCACATCGAGTCGGAGTGGCTGAAAATCGGCAAGCCGACCAACCCGGAGACCACCGCCGAAGGACTGGGGGCCGACGAGCGCGCCGAGCCGGGCCGGCAGGAGAAAGGGGGGCGCCGGGGGAAACCGGGCGGCCGCGGCCATGGTGGAGAGCACCGCCAGGGTGGTGAAAAGGGCCAGCAAGCCAAGACTGGCGAGGGCGAAACAGCCGGCGACAAGCAGAAGCGCCGGCGCCGCCGGCGCCGCAAACCGGGAGGCGGCGACAAGCCCTCCGAATCCGCAGCACCACAGGAGTCCTGATTGGCCGGTTCACTCATCCTGAAGCGCGGCGAGGAGCGGCGCCTCAAGGCCGGCCACCTGTGGATCTATGCCGACGAAGCGGAGAAGCTATCCGTCGATACACCCGGCGGGCTGGTGCACGTCAGCGACTCCAGAGGCCATGCACTGGGTACGGCCTACGCCAATCCGGCCAGCAAGATCATCGCGCGCATGCTCTCCAAGAAGAACTTCAGCGAGCTCAAGCCCGCCTGGTGGCAGGAGCGGCTCGGCCAGGCGCTGGCGCGCCGCGACTGGGCGTTTGCGACCCCGCACTACCGCTGGGTGCACGGCGAGGGCGACAAGCTGCCGGGATTGATCGTCGACCGTTTCGGCGACGATGTCGTGCTGCAGGCGCACACCGCCGGCATCGAGCTCGAGCTCGACAACATCGCTGCCGCCATCGATGTACTGGTGAATCCCGCCAACATCTACATCAACAACAAGGCCAACTCCCGCCGCTACGAGGGGCTGGAGAGCTATACGAAAACATGGAAGGGCCGTGGCGACGGCATCGTCACCGCCAACGAAACCGGCATCCCGATGCAGTGCCATGCGCTGGAGGGGCAGAAGACCGGTTACTTCTACGACCAGCGACCGAACCGTGAATGGATCGGTCGGCTCTGCAAGGGCAAGCGCGTGCTCGACCTGTTCGCCTATGTTGGTGCCTTCGCGGTCAAGGCGCTGGAGCACGGCGCCGCCGAGGTCGTCAGCATCGATGCCTCGGAGATCGCTCTCGGCTGGGCGAAACGCAATATCGAGGCGGCCGGTTTCGCTGAGCGCTGGCAGGGAGTACAGGCCGACATCATGCGCGTCTTGCCGGAGATGGCGGCCAAGGGCGAGCGCTTCGACGTCGTGATCTGCGATCCGCCGGCCTTCGTGAAGAGCCGCAACCGCATGCAGGAAGGCTTGCGCGGCTACCAGAAGCTGGCCATGGAGGCAACGAAACTGGTGAAACCGGGAGGCATCTTCTGTGCCGCATCCTGTTCGGGGCTGGTGTCGGCCGACGACTTCCGCAAGGCGACGGTCGCCGGCATCCGTGAAGCGGGCCGCGGTGCCCAGATCGTCTACGAGGGCGGTGCGGGCGCCGATCACCCCTGGCTGCCGGCGATGCCGGAAACCCGCTACCTGAAGTTCATCGGCATGTTCCTCGACTAGAGAGAAACGTGTCGGAAATCACAAGCGCGCTGCCGACGGCCTTCTAGCTTCCCGCCATGCCGGTCATCCTGCATCTCACCGATACCCACCTCTATGCCGACCCCGAACGGCGGCTGAAGGGCATCGACACGCTGGCGAGTTTCAAGGCGGTGCTGAAGAAGGCACGGAAGCAGTTTCCGAAACCGGACGCGGTGATCCTCGGCGGCGATCTGGCGCAGGACGAGGCGGCCGCCACCTACCGGAAACTGCACAAGCTGCTCGCCGACTGGCCGGTGCCGTTCCTCGTCACTCCGGGCAACCATGCCAACCTGAACCGGCTGAAAACCGAACTGCTGCAGCCGCTCTTGCAGCATCGCCGGCACGAAAGCGACCTGCTGCTGGGCGGCTGGCAGGTGATCGCGCTGAACACCCACGACTCCGGCAAGGTGGCGGGCAAGCTGGGCAAGACAGAGCTGGAGCGGCTCGACGCGCTGCTCGACAACGCCCGCGGCAAGCATGCGCTGGTCGCCCTGCACCATCATCCGCACCCGGTGGGCAGCCGCTGGATCGACGAGATTCCGCTCGACAACGCCGGCGATTTCTGGACCGTCATCCGCCGCCATCCGCAGGTGCGCGGCGTGCTGTTCGGCCACGTGCACCAGGAGTTCGACGGCGACTATGAGGGCATCCGCCTGTTCGGCTCACCCTCCACCTGCGTGCAGTTCGCACCTCGCATCGACGATTTTGCGCTCGACGAACAATCACCCGGTTATCGCTGGCTGGAACTACTGCCCGATGGCGGCATCAACACGGGCGTGGAGCGCATAACGGGCTTCATCCCGCCCGATCTCAACGACAACGGCTTCTATTAACCGAACGCACAGCGCTCAGTGCTGCACGTAGCTGTCCAGCTGGCCGGCGAGGCCGGCAGCATCGACTACCGGCAGGTGGCACTGGAAATCCTCGCAGATGCTGGCCGTGACCCGGCTGCCGGCCTCCGGCAGGTCGCGCAGGAAAGGTGCCAGTTGTTCGGTGACCGCCTCGCGCCACACCACACTCAGCGTCGGCCGGAATTTTTCCCGCAGCACCTCCAGCATGGCGGCGGCATCCGCCGACTGCCGGTCCCCCGATAGTACGATCTCGCAACCGGAGGCTGCAGCCACCAGCAGCGCGCTGAGCATATGAGCCAGCCCCACTGGCACCTGCCCGGCCAGCCCCGCAAAACGATCGGCCAGCCTGGCGGCCCGCGACTCCATGGCGGCATCGCCGGTCAGCCGCGCCAGCCGCAGCAGGTTATGCATGGCGACACTGTTGCCGGAGGGGAGTGCGCCGTCGAAAGCGGTCAGCGGCCGCACGATCAGCTCATCGCTCGCCTCGGCCATGTAGAAGCCACCCTCCTCGGCAGCAAAACGGGCCAGCATGGCACCGTTCAGCCGCAACGCCGATTGCAGCCACTCCGGCTCGAAAGTCGCGCCATACAGTTCCAGAAGACCCCAGACCATGCAGGCATAGTCGTCGAGTTGTGCCCGCCCCCCGGCTTTGCCCTGCCGGCAGCTGTGCAACAGGGCACCGCTGTCGTCGCGCAGCCGCTCCAGCACGAAGCGCGCCGCGGTGGCTGCCGCCTCGATATAGGCCGGCACATCGAGGATACGGCCGGCGGCAGCGAGTGCGGCGATGGCCAGGCCGTTCCAGTCGGCGAGGATCTTGTCGTCGCGGAAGGGGCGCACACGCTTGCCACGCGCTGTCAGCAGTTTCGCTTTCGCCATAGACAAACGTTCGGCCGGCATCGCGGCGGTATCCGCCAGGTGGAGGATGTTGGTGCCACTGCGCCGGCCCGTTGCCTCATCATGGAAGTTTCCTTCCGGCAGTATCCCGAACGCCCGTTTAAAGGCCGCGGCATCCTCGTCCAGTAGCGCGTCGATCTCGGTCTCGCTCCAGACGTAGAACCTGCCCTCCTCGCCTTCGGAATCGGCATCCTCGGCGGAGTAAAAGGCACCGCCCGCATCGCGCATGTCGCGCAGCAGGTAATCGGCGATGCCGCGTGCCGTATCGGCGAAACCATCGTCGTGCGTCACCTGCCAGGACTCGCTATAGGCCAGGAGCAGCATCGCCTGGTCGTAGAGCATCTTCTCGAAATGCGGCACCAGCCATTTAGCATCGGTGGAGTAGCGATGGAAGCCGCCACCCAGCTGGTCGTGAATGCCTCCCTTTCGCATCGCGTCGAGCGTGCGGACAACCATATTGATCGCCTGCGACTGCTCCTTCAGCACCCCGTAGCGGAGCAGGAACAGCAACTGGTGGGGCGAGGGGAATTTCGGCGCTGCACCGAAACCGCCGTATTCGGCATCGAAGATGCGGGTCAATTGACCCCAGGCGGCATCGGCAAGCTGGGCATCGGCGCGGCCCGGCAGCGACCAGTTCGACTGCCCGATCACCGCATCGGTCAGCTCGCCGGCCGAGCGTTCGACCCGCTTGCGCTCATGCGTCCACAGCTCGGCGATCCGCTCCGCCGTTTCGATCAGGCCCGGTCGACCGAAGCGCGACCGCTTCGGCAGGTAGGTGAAGGCATGGAACGGCCGGCGGTCGGGGGTCAGCAGCACGTTCAGCGGCCAGCCGCCACTGCCCGTCAGCGCCTGCGCCGCCTGCATGTAGATGGCATCGAGTTCAGGCCGTTCCTCGCGATCAAGCTTGATGCAGACGAAATGGCGGTTGAGCACATGCGCAACCTCGGCATCCTCGAACGACTCGTGCGCCATGACATGACACCAGTGACAGGTGGAGTAGCCGATCGAGAGCAGCACCGGACAATCCCGCTGGCCCGCCTCGGCGAAGGCCTCTTCGCTCCACGGCTGCCAGTCGACCGGGTTGTCGGCGTGCTGCTGCAGGTAGGGGCTGGTCGCATGGATCAGACGGTTGGCCATAAGAACCTCCTTGCCCGGCATGGCATGGCGCCGGACACAAAGGCACAAGCCCGAACGCAGAAAGCCCGGAATATCGCGAGTGGCTACTCTGCGCCGTGCTCCGTCAGGGTCGACCATTGCCATCGTATGGCAATGGTCACGTAGAAAGCTTAGGCCAGATCCGGCCGTTTCGCCGAAGGCCGCCGTCTAGCGGGCGACGGCAGGATCGATGAAGGCGAAGGAGAGGGAGTGGCCGGGCTTGTCGTCGAGACAGAAGACCGAATGCCAGCAGCAGTGCTCGGTGGAAGCCTGCGGCAGCAGGATCACATCGCCGGGCGACAGCACCGTGCCCCAGCCGGCATCGATCAAGAGGCGGGTGAATTCGGGTACGGTGTTGAGGAAACGCTCCAGCACCTGCTGGTCATCGGCCTCGACCAGTGCCGCCATCTGCGCGGGATCGGCCGCCAGTGCTTCCAGCCGCTGGCGATCAGCCGCCTGCGGGAAAACGCGCGCCATGACCTGTGCATTGGCAGGATCGGCAATGAATGCGGCGGCGGCCTCCAGCAGCGCTGCGCGCGGCAGCGCCAGCCAGCCGGTATGGCCGTAAAGCTGGGCGTAGAGCACGCCTGAGTGCCCCTTCTCGACATCCTGGTGGAACTGCGCACCGCCCTCCGGCGCGTTGGAGAAGATGATCTTCTCGACGTATTCGGGGCGATAACCGAGCGATTCGTCGAGCAGGTCGTTGAGTTCCGGATGCTCGGTAACGATGGCGCATTCCGGAAAGACGCGTGCCGCCAGTTCGGCAGCCAACCGCTCGCGCAGCAGATCACCCTCGTGCGACTTGTACATCTCCATGCCGTAGGAGAAGCGGAAGCGGATCGATTCGTCCGGCTCGTGGAAGGAGAGGCAGGAGCACTTCATCCACAGGTCCTCGGCATGCACCTCGCCCGACTTCACGGCATCGAACACCACCTTCTCGATCTCCTGCTCGTCGGTTTCGTTGTAAACCGGAGCCAGCAGGTCGAAATCGGGCTGCAGGCGGCCATGGTAGGGCTCGTCGGAGAGAATGTCGGCGCAACTCTCGCCGTCGCGTACCCGCCGCATGATGGTCAGCGCATCGCGAATGGCATCGGCATGTTGCGGCAGATGCTCGAACAGGAGGCCCGGCAGGCGGATCGCTTCAGCCCGGTCCCAGGCGGAGCGGATCGCGGCCGACGACGGCATGACGCGGCTTTCGGTGCTCGGTGCCGCCCAACCGAGGTCGAAGCCGCGGCGGGTCAGCGGCCAGTGATCGGAAGAAAATGCGGCCGCTTCGGCCTCGGTCTGGAAATAGCGCATAAGCGGCAAAGCTATATCAAGGGCCGGCAAGGGAATAGCCGGTCGGCAGCGCTGGCCTGGCGACCATGGGCTGGGCTATGTTAAGGATACCGCCGGATGGAGGTTGCAACCGATATGTGGAAAATGCCCAAATCCCTGCTGACCGGGATGTTCCTGACGGCTGCGCTATTGCCTGCGGGTACTGCCCTGGCCGGCAAGGCCGAGACCCCGAAATACATCGTCGGCACGCTCGCCTGCAAGATCGTGCCTCACTCCGGCGTCGACCTTATGCTCCACTCGACGCGCGAGGTCCGCTGCGAGTTCACGCCCCGGGATGGCGGCCCGGTCGAACATTACAAGGGCGAAACGGGCATCGGCTTCGGTATCGACGTCAACCTCGACAAGCACACCAGCATCCGCTACTCGGTACTGGCTCTCCATTTCAAGCCTGGGACCTACCAGCTGGCCGGCAAATATTCGGGGATGGGCGGCGGCGTGACCTTCGGCCTAACCGTCGGCAATACCGCGCCCATCGGCAAGGATGACGGCAGCGTCTCGCTGCAGCCGATCGGCGGCAAAAGCAGCGGCGGCGGTATCGCCGCCGGTTTCACCTATCTCTACCTGGAAGCGGACAAGTAACCATATCCCCCAACGAAGCCGATCGTTCAGACCTTACGTCGTTTCGCGGCAACTATGTACCGTTCAGTTCATCGTCCCTGTAGTACTTGGTACCTTGGATCGTGGCTTGGAGCGCCAGTCCGTTCTCGGTGATCTGGTATAGGTCAACGCCAGGGGCAACCGTAATCGCGCCGGAGACGGCCTTGCCTTTCTTGCCCGATTTGGCGGCGACATCGGCCTGAGCGGTGGCTTCCCAGCCGCTGTTGACGAACTGATCGAACGCCTTGTCGGTATGGAACACGAACACACCGCGGAAATCCTTGATGCCCAGCCCCGGGCCGAAGCCGCCGGAGATCATCTTCATGTAGATGTCCCGACCCGTGTGATTGTCGTGCGCCACGCCCTCGCCGCCGCCGGCAGACAGCAGGATGATGTTGACGCCAACATCGCTGAAGACGGCATAACCGGCCGACTTATGGATATCGGAGCGGGCGGCCGGGTGATCCTTGTACAACTGCGCCAGCGTATCGCTGCGCATCTGAAGGACTGCATCGCGTTTTGCCGCCGGTGAATCCCCATTGGTATGTGGCATACACGAGGAAAGCATGCCGATGCAGGCAATAAGAACCGGGAATCGGAGAAAGGCCTTGCTCATGACGCACCTCCCTAGGGATTGAACCCCTGGAGCTTGAACGTATAAGCGAGGCTGATAGGGGTCAACCGCATCTATGTGACATGCGGCAGACGGCGACAGGGCGTGCTTATCCCCGGCGCAGTTTCAGCGCCTGGAATACCTCATCGGCGTGAAAGGATGAACGCACCAATGGGCCTGAGGCGACCATGCCGAAGCCCTTCTTCTCGGCCAGGTACTTCAGATCGTCGAACTCCTCGGGAGACCAGAACTTCATCACCGGATGATGCTTCTCGCTCGGCCTGAGGTACTGGCCGATGGTCAGGATATCGACACCCGCTTCGCGCAGGTCGTCCATCACCTGCAGGATCTCGTCGCGCTCCTCGCCCAGTCCCACCATGATGCCCGACTTGGTGACCATGCCTGCATCCAGCTCCTTGGCGCGCTGCAGCAGGCGCAGGGAGGTGAAGTAGCGGGCACCCGGCCGTACCGAGCGATAGAGCCGCGGCACGGTTTCGAGGTTGTGGTTGAAGATGTCGGGCTTCGCCGCGATCACCGTCTCGAGACAGGAGGCAGGCTTGCGCTGGAAGTCGGGGGTCAGCACCTCGATGGTCACCTCCGGCTGGCGTGCCTTCAGCTCGCGGATCACCGTCGCATAGTGGCCGGCACCGCCGTCGGTCAGATCGTCGCGGTCCACCGAAGTAATCACCACGTGCTTGAGGCCGATCTCCGCCACAGCCTTCGCCAGATTGACCGGCTCCTCCGGATCGACCGGGTCTGGGCGGCCCGTCTCGACATCGCAAAAGGCGCAGGTGCGGGTGCAGACCCGGCCGAGGATCATGAAAGTCGCCGAGCCGTGTTTCCAGCAGTCGCCGATATTCGGACAGGAGGCTTCCTCGCAGACGGTGTTCAGCTTCAGTCCGCGCATCAGCTGTACCAGCCGGCGGTATTCCGGCGACATCGGCGCGCGCACCTTCAGCCAGGAGGGCTTGCCGGCCAGCGGCTGGGCTGTCTGTCCGTTTGCGGCACTACCTTCGATCTGGATCGGAATCACTTTGCGGCTCATGGGCCAAATCTAGAGCGCTGCGGAAAAAATGCATCCATAGGCATTTTCATGGTGATCCGCATCGGTTTTGCGTGCGTTTTACAGTATTTGTTGGCAGTGTTGCGCAAATTTCCCTGGAGTTGAATCGAATGCGTTGTTCCGGTATTCCCAAACTGCTCGCTGTTGCCGCGGTGATCAGCCTGATCGGCTATTATGCCCAGCCCTATCTCGGCATGGGCGACGCTCCCGTCGCCTCGATTTTCGCCACCGGCCTCCTGGCGGGCGTGCTACTCGGCGGCCTGCTGGCCAACTGCCGCAAGGCAGCGGGCAGCAAGTCGTCATCCGGCAAGACGACGATCTATGTCGGCAACCTGCCGTTCGGCGCTGGCAAGGACGAGGTGAAGAACATCTTTGCACCCTACGGCAAGGTGATCGACGTGCGTATCGTCAAGGATCGCCGAAGCCGCCGCTCGAAAGGCTATGGCTTTGTCGAAATGGCGCCGTCCGAGGCGAAATCGGCCATCCAGCACCTGAACGGCACCGAATATGCCGGCCGCACGCTGCGCATCAACGAAGCGCAGGAGAAGGGCGAGCAGGACTGATCCCGATCGAATGGGCAAAGTAAGCCGCGGCATTTGCCGCGGCTTTTTTGTTGTCAGCTGATCGACTTGCGGCGCTTGTGGACCGCCTCGGCCATCACCCGCAACAGATCGGCCGAATCGTCCCAGCCCAGGCAGGCATCGGTGATACTGACGCCGTATTCGAGCTCTTCACCCGGCACCACATCCTGGCGCCCTGGCTGCAGATGGCTCTCGACCATCAGGCCGACAATCTTGCGGTTGCCGACGGCGATCTGGCCGGCGACATCGTATCCGACCTCGACCTGCCGCTCGTAATGCTTGCGGCTGTTGGCATGGCTGCAATCGATCATCAGGCCGGTGGCGACGCCCGCTTTCTCCATCTCGGCGACGGCTCGCCCCACGCTCTCGGTATCGTAGTTCGGCTCCTTGCCGCCGCGCAGGATGATGTGGCAATCGCTGTTGCCGCGCGTCGAGAAGATGGCCGACTTGCCCGCCTTGGTCAGCGACAGGAAATGGTGCGGATGGCTGGCTGCCCGAATGGCATCGATGGCCACCTGGAAGCCGCCGTCGGTGCCGTTCTTGAAACCGACCGGGCAGGAGAGGCCGGAAGCGAGTTCGCGGTGACCCTGGCTTTCGGTGGTGCGGGCGCCGATCGCGCCCCAGCTGACCAGATCGGCAAAGTATTGCGGCGTGATCAGGTCGAGGAACTCGCTGCCGGCCGGCACACCCGTCTCGTTGATGTCGAGCAGCAGCTTGCGCGCCAGCCGGATTCCCTTGTTGATCTCGAAGGTGCCGTCGAGGTTCGGATCGTTGATCAGGCCCTTCCAGCCGACCGTGGTGCGCGGTTTCTCGAAATAGACGCGCATGACGATGAGCAGATCCTTGCCGAGCTCCTCGCGCATCGCCTTGATGCGGCCGGCATATTCGAGAGCTGCCGCCGGATCGTGGATCGAGCAGGGACCGATGACGACCAACAGCCGATCATCGCGGCCGTGCAGGATACGCTGGATCTCCTCTCGGGTATGGAAAGTGGTGCGGGCAGCGTTTTCGCTGATCGGGTAATCGGCATGCACATCGCACGGCGCCGCCACTTCGCGGATACCGCTGATGCGCAGGTCATCGGTTAAATACTTCATCGACATGATTGAAATCCTTCGCCCGCTTGTCGCTTTGGCCCCCTGTATAAGGGCTAGAGGCGGCGCATTATCACAGAAAAGACGCCCGACTGTCAGCCCGCGGTTTTCCGGGGTCACCGGACGGGCTATGCTGAAACCGAAAACGGCAATGCGAGGTGATGCTTATGACCTTTGAAAATCCCGACGATGCCGAGATCGCCCGCCTGCTGAAGACGGCGAAAACCATCGCCGTGGTCGGCTGCTCGCCGAAACCCGACCGCACCAGCCACCAGATCACCGCCTTCCTGATCGACAAGGGATATCGGGTATTTCCCGTGCATCCGCAGGCCGACGTCATCCTCGGCCAGAAGGTCTATCCGGACCTCGCCTCCATCCCGGTGCATGTCGATATCGTCGATGTCTTCCGCAAGGCTGAAGCCACGCCGCCGATCGCCGAAGCGGCGGTCGGCATCGGTGCCGGCACATTGTGGCTGCAGCAGGGAATCGCCAGCGACGAAGCCGCCCGCATCGCCAAGGAAGGCGGCATCAACTGTGTCATGGACCGCTGCATCGCGGTGATGCACCGACTGCTGCTGCGCGACTAGCCCTATTGCCCGATCGCCACGCATTCCGGCGTTCGATCCAGATTGTAAGAACGGCTGCCCGGAGAGGACCAATGGACATGAAAGTCACACCCTTGATCCTGATTGTCGTCACCCTGCTCGCCGCCACCCAGGCGCTGGCGGGCGATCTGGCTGCCGATCCGCACTGGCAGCGTCCGTCCGATGCGATGCTGCAGCAGCAGTTGACGCCCCTGCAGTTCGAGGTCGTGCGCGAAAGCGCTACCGAGCAGGCGTTCCACAACGCCTACTGGGACAACCATCGCCCTGGCATCTATGTCGACATCGTCTCCGGCGAGCCACTGTTCAGCTCCACCGACAAGTTCGAATCGGGCACCGGCTGGCCGAGCTTCGTGCGGCCACTGGTGCCGGCCAATATCGTCGAGCATAAGGATCGCAGCTGGTTCGTGACGCGAACCGAGGTGCGCAGCAAGCATGCCGATTCGCACCTCGGCCATGTCTTCAACGACGGCCCGCCGCCGACCGGACTGCGCTACTGCATCAATTCGGCGGCATTGCGCTTCATCCCCGTGGCGGACCTGCAGAAAGAGGGGTATGGCGAGTTTCTGCCGCTGTTTGAAGGGGCTCCGGAACAACCCGCCAGATAATTACTCTCAGGCAACAAACAAAAGCGCCCGGCAATGCAGATCGCCGGGCGCTTTTCGATTTCCTATCGATCAGAAGAAGTGGTACTTCAGGCTGGCCGTGTAGACGCTGCTGCTCACACCCTGGAAGTTGGTGCCGATCGCGGCCGGCGTGATGCTCGGCTTGGTCAGCATATGCGACCACTCGGCACCGAAGCTGACATTCTCGTTGTAGCGGTAGTCGATACCCAGGCCGTAGGCGAAGCCGTTACGCGTCTTCTTCTGCTGCAGCGTACCGGGAGCGGCGTAGCTGGCACGAACCGTGGCCACGCCCAGCAGGCCGTAGACGGTGTATTGTTCGTTCAGCTCGTAACGCGGTTTCAGGTAGGCAGCCGCGAAGTAGTCGATCCGGGTCTGCGCCTGCAACGGGAATGCCTGGCCGGTACGGTCGCTGGCGCCGATGCGCACCTCGCCACCCAGATACTGGGAAAAGTCGTCACCGACCTGCAGGTAGGCTCCCGCTGCCATCTTCTTGCTCACGCCATTGTCGATATTGAAGCCGCCGACGCCGATACCGACGTACGGGTCCGAGGCCTGAGCTGCGGTAGCACCCAGCGTTGCTGCGGCCAGCGCCGCAATGATCCAGCGTTTCATGAAACTCTCCTGTCAGACAAATTGTGGCCGCAGGCTAGGCGACCAGGCGGCAACATAGGAAGCGTCACTGAATCAAAACTGAACAGAAAGGACGAAGCCAGCCAACGAACAGTCCTCAGTCGGACCCGGATGTCTGCAGTGTGGATACGAGTTCCTGCCGGATGGCTTCGACCCGCTGCCGGTTGACGCCGAGATCGGAACGGCCGACGCGCGAGGCCGAGCGGATATGGATCACCCCGGCTTCGGTATCGGGACGCGCCTCGACATCGTCGACGAAGCGGAACAGGCGTGACGTGAAGGTGGCATGCAGGTAGCCGGCATCGACGCTCTCGATATGGCCACCGCGACGCACGACGATCTGCTGCAGTGCCGCCCAGGCCCTGGCCAGCGGCATCTTGCCCGGCGACAGCGGGGCGATCGCATGCTGAGGGTCGGCATAGGCCTCGCTGCAGACGCAGTTGGGAGAGTCGGGACAGGGGCGCAGTTGCCCGTTCTGCAATCCGGTAGCCGGTGCCATAGCTTGCGAGCGGATGCCCAGCGCAAAGCCCGCAGCCAGCACCACCACGACGAGAACAGCGAGGGCCAGCAGCATCCGGCGCGCCACGTCAGCGGTGTTCAGAGATATTCGATGCCATATTCGGCCGACAGCGTATGCACGGCACCGGGCGCCAGTTCTATGGAGTCATCCGCTGCATTGGCCGTTTCCACGCACACCATGCCGAGATGGCCGTCCGGTCCGAAGTCGCCCATCTTCTCAGCTTTCTCGATCCACGGGTTCCACACTACTGCCGACCGGCTGCCGGAGCTGGTGATGCGGATGATCCGCTCCATGCCGGGATCACGGATCTCGAGCAGGTCGCCGCTTCCCAGATAGATGCGGTCCACCTCGTGGGCGATGGTCACCGGCCCCTGCTGGTGCTTGCGCGCGAAGCCCTCGACCTTGTCGAGGTAGTCGCAATCCTCCAGTCCCTCGATACTGATCCGCCGCACGTCGGCGACCGCGAAATAGGTGTGCAGCGCCTGCGTGAGCCGGAACGGCGTCTGGCTCAGGTTGGTCGTTTCCAGCGCCACGGTGAGCGTGGTGCCGACGGTGATCGTGTTGCGCAGCCGCAGCGGATGCGGGCACATCGCCTTGGTGGCCGGGGTCTCGATGAGCTCGAAGACGAGGCGGGTGCGACCATCCGCCAGCGCCTCGCTGGCCACCGGCTGCCAATCGACGGTACGGGCATAGCCGTGCGCGGGCAGCGCCGGATCGGAGGCGTGCGCGCCGAACCACGGCCAGCAGACCGGCACGCCGCCGCGAATCGACTTGCCGGGGGCGAACTTCGCGTAATCGCTGAGCCACAGGACAGGCTCGTCGCCGTGCGGCTCGAAGGTCATCACGTGCGCTCCCTGCAGGGCGACGGTGGCACGCCCGCCGGCATTGCGGATTTCGGCAACCGCCAGGCCGCCGGGCCCTTCGGCAAACTCCAGCTGCCCCTTGATACCGAACTGCTCATTCAGCGACTGCAAGCGTTCCATCTTTTCCTCCCCGTGTGTCTGTATCAATCTAGCGGCCAGCCTGCCGAAAACAATCGCCGCCTCTTGGCATGTCATGCGAATGCCTTAGCCTGCACCTATCTTGCCACTCTGTTTTCGGAGGAACCATGAATCGCCACCTTGCCATCAGCCTCGCCCTCGTCGGCCTGTGTGCCGCCGCCACCCCTGCCCATGCCGGGGGCAAGGTGCTCGAATACGTCATCGACCACGGCACCGTCGGCGTCATCGCCAGCGCCTCCGGCAAGGCCCGGCTGATCGTGCAGGCCAATGGCAACTGCCGCGCCATCCCGTACTCCGTCGTTGCCGACAGCGTACTGGCCATCACCGGTTCCTTCGATCTCTCGAAGGAGCGGGTCATGCCGCTCGATTACACCAACGTCACCCTCTCCTGCTCGGAGGCAGGCGTGAAGGTCAAAGTTGAACAGCCTGAAAAGTCCGGCCTCGGCTTCTGACGGGCGCTCCGGACACAGTCGCCTAACAAATCGCTTCCAGCCGCCTTCGCCGGCCGTCTAGAGTCATTCGATGGCTCTCCGGATTCTGCAGAAACTGGGCATCGGCGGCGCCACTGTGCTTCTCGTCACCGGTATCGTGCTGGCGGCGTTGCTGCTCGACTGGTCGAGCACCCTGCTGCTGTCCACACCGCAAGTCGAAGCCTGGATGCTGATCGATATCCTCATCGCCTCCGTCATCGCCACTCCGATCACCTATACACTGCTGAAACTGCTGCAGCGCTCCCACCGGCAGCAACTGGAACTTGCCGACGCGCTCGCCGAGGTACGCGAACTGAAAGGGCTGCTGCCGGTCTGCGCCGGCTGCAAGAGAGTCAGGGATGACGACGGCTACTGGGAACAGATCGACGTTTACATTCACAAACACACCCGGGCGGAGATTACCCATGGCCTCTGCCCGGCCTGTGTGGATCGATATTACCCGGGCCTGTTCGACAAGCGCGACTGAACGATCAGGGCAGGTTCAGCACCCGCACGCCGGCGAACCACGGGTGTGCCGCTACCAGCACCCCATACGCCACGGCCGTGGCCAGCAATACCCGCGCCTCCTGTTTGAGAGTCACGAGTCCACCCTGCGGCCTCGCCCCGCGCCGGTTGGCCGAGGCCATATCGAACAGCGCATAGATCAAAAAAGTGCTGAACAGCAGCACAGCCGCAAGGTCACCATTGGCCAGCAGGTGACCGGCGGCCCAGAAGACGACGCCCCAGAGCATCGGGTGTGCCGTCATCGAGCGCAGCTTGCTGGGCAGATAGGTGGCCATCAGGCTGTAGAGGGAGAGGAGCATCAGCAGCACGGTCGCCACGTTGCCCCAGAAGGGCGGTCGCCAGAGCGGCAGCTTCGGCGCCTGCACAAAGCCTGCGACGATCAGCACGAAGCCGGCCAGCGACAGTAGCGAGAACAGGCCGCGATAGAGGTTCGGACCCAGCCGTTCCTGCAACGCCTGACGCCAGGTCGGCCGTGCCGGCAACAGGTGTGCGGCGAAAAATAGCAGCAGGCCGCAGGCCAGCAACCGCATCGCCGGTCAGACCACCACGGCCGTACCGCAGGCGCTGACCATCATCATGCCGTTCGCCTTGCCGAGCACCTCGTAGTCCATGTCGATGCCGACCACGGCATTGGCACCCAGCTCGGCGGCGCGCTGCTCCAGCTCCTGCAGGGCGATCTGTCGCGCCTTGGCCATCTCCTTTTCGTAGGCGCCGGAACGGCCGCCGACGATGTCGCGGATACCGGCGAACAGGTCGCGGAAGATATTGGCGCCGAGGATCGCTTCGCCGACGACAACCCCCTTGTATGCCTTGATGGGTTGTCCCTCGAGGTTCGGTGTGGTGGTCAGGATCATGGTTACCTCCTCGGTCGCGCCTAGTGGATGGCGGATGCCGCTTCGCTTTCCTCTTGCTGGGCATGCTCGGTGGCCAGCAGCATGTAGACTGCCGGCACGACGAACAGCGTGAACAGCGTACCGATGGCGATGCCGCTGGCGATCACCAGACCCATATCGAAGCGCGATACGGCACCGGCTCCGCTGGCGGCGATCAGTGGCAGTACGCCGAGCACCATGGCGGCGGTCGTCATCAGGATCGGCCGCAGACGGATGGCGGCCGCCTCCTCGATCGCCTCGCGCTTGGACTTGCCCTCACGCTGCCGGTTGTTGGCGAACTCGACGATCAGGATGCCGTGCTTGCTGATCAG
>OBLQ010000002.1_pt1 | contig 60166 bp, 47 predicted proteins | sample 1519881 | NCBI WGS metagenome assembly OBLQ01 (sample SAMN01911456, study PRJEB22533) | soil metagenome | biome: Soil | place: Malaysia | collected 2012-04-30 | depth DG_metagenome m | reverse complement strand
TGCCGGCGTTCGGAATGCCCCACCAGCACCTGGCGCGCACCCGCATCGAGCAGCATCGCGGCCGATACTTCGCCGGTAAACGCGCCGCTCTCTTCCCAGAACAGATCCTGCGCTCCCACCGCCACCGGGGTTCCGGCCAGGGCGTCGGCGAGCACGCGCACGCAAAAGAACGAGGGGAAAATGGAAAGGTCGAGCGCGGACAGGCGCGGCAGTGCCGCGCGCAACGGAGGAACGAACGCCGCCGCCTCGGCGGCGGTCTTGTGCATCTTCCAGTTGGCGGCAATGAGACGGCGTCGCGATGTCATGGGGCGCTTGCGCAGGCCTCTAGCCCGCGACTTCGGCCACATCGCACAGCGCTTCCACGCCCGGGAGCGAGCGGCCCTCCATGAACTCCAGCGACGCGCCGCCGCCGGTCGAAATGTGCGTGAAACGGCTGGCGATCCCCATCAGGTTGACCGCTGCCACGCTGTCACCACCACCCACGATGGTCGAGGCGCCGCGCCCGGTTGCATCCGCAATGGCGCGAGCCACCGCGCGTGTGCCTTCCGCAAAACTCGGCTTCTCGAAGATCCCCATGGGTCCGTTCCAGAAAATCGTGCGCGCAATCGCGATCTGCGTCTTGAACAGGTCGACCGTCTTGGGGCCGATGTCCACACCCACCCAGTCTTCGGGGATGTCCGCAATCGAGACTTCACGCGTGGGCGCGGCGTCGTCGATTTCGTGGGCCACGATGGTGTCCACCGGCAGCAGCAGGCGCGAGCGGCCGGGTTTGGTGCGCGCCAGCAGCTCCTTGCACATGGGAAGGTGTTTCTCGTCCACGATGCTGCGCCCCACCTCCAGGCCCGAGGCCCGGATGAACGTGTACATCATCCCGCCGCCCACCAGCAGCACGTCGACGCGCTCGAGCAGCGACTTGATGAGATCGATCTTGCCCGAGACCTTGGCGCCACCCAGCACGGCGAGAAACGGGCGCGCCGGATTGTTGAGCGCATCGCCCAGCGCGCGCAGTTCCTTCTCCATCAGGAGACCGGCCGCACGCACGGGAATGAACTCGGCGACACCCGCCGTCGAGGCGTGGGCCCGGTGCGCGGTGCCGAACGCGTCGTTGACATAGATGTCCGCGAGCGACGCCAGTTCCTTCGCAAACGCGGGATCGTTCTTCTCCTCTTCCGGGTGGAAGCGGAGGTTTTCCAGCAGCAGGGCCTCGCCGTCGTGCAGCGCGGCCACTTTCTGCTGCACGTCGGGACCGATGCAGTCGTCCGCGAAACGCAGCGGATTCTTGACGAGCTCCGCCAGCCGCTGAGCCACCGGCGCCAGGGAAAGGCCCGGTTCGCGGCCGCCGCGCGGCCGCCCCAGATGGCTCATGAGGATCAGGCGTCCACCCCGGTCCAGAACATCACGGATGGTCGGGAGCGATTCCTGAATGCGCGTGTCGTCCGTGATCGACAGGTCGTTATCAAGCGGTACGTTGAAGTCCACTCGCACGAGCACGCGCTTGCCCTTCACGTCGCAGTCACGAATGGAAAGCTTTTTCATCTCCATCAACTTCCAATCAGTCGCAGCATGTCCACCATTCGGCCCGAGTAGCCGAACTCGTTGTCATACCAGGCCAGAATCTTGAAGAAGTTCTCCCCCACCGCCATGGTTCCCTTCGCGTCGAACACCGACGAGTGCGGATTGCCGATCACGTCGACGGACACGATCGGGTCTTCGGTGTACTCGATGATATTGCGCATGGCGCCCTGGGCCGCCGCCTTCATGGCGGCGTTGATCGCCTCCACGCTGGCCGGCTTTTCGGTCTCGAAGGTGAGGTCGACCAGCGAGCCGTCACTGGTGGGGACGCGCACGGCGGTGCCGTCGAGGCGTCCCTTCAATTCGGGCATCACCTTGGTCACCGCCCGGGCGGCGCCCGTGGTCGTCGGAATCATGGATACGGCGGCCGCCCGCGCGCGGCGCAGGTCCTTGTGGGGCGCGTCCAGAATGCGCTGGTCGTTGGTGTAGGCATGCACCGTGGTCATCAGCCCGCGGCGAATGCCGAAGGCGTCGTGCAGCACCTTGGCCACCGGCGCCAGGCAGTTGGTTGTGCACGAGGCGGTGGAAATGATGTTGTGGCTCTTTCCGTCGAAGAGCGAATCGTTGACGCCCATCACGATCATGATGTCGGGATCGGTGGCCGGTGCCGAAATCAGCACACGCCTCGCGCCGGCCGCGAGATGCTTCTGCGCATCGTCGCGCTTGGTAAACAGGCCCGTCGATTCGACCACCACATCGACGCCGAGCTCCTTCCACGGCAGCTTCGACGGATCCTTTTCAGCGATGATCTGGACGGACTTGCCGTCGATTTCGAGTCCTGATTTGGTGGCGCTCACCGCGCCGGGGAAACGGCCGTGAACGGAATCGTACTTGAGCAGATGCGCAAGGATTTCGGGACTGGTGACATCATTGATCGCGACGATGTTGAAGCGCGCGTCCTTGAACGCGTGCCGGTAAACCAACCGCCCGATGCGCCCGAAACCATTGATTGCAACCGTGATCGCCATCATGCCTCCTGAACTGCCCGTGCATTCACGACGTGTCGCGGCCGCGCACTGTGTAACGTGGCAGGTATCATTGAAAGATTATGGAATGTGCTGCTTCGACGCGTCGCAGCGCCTCCCAACCGCACCATCCCGCACTTCACACAGTTACGCTACGACGAAAAAGGCGCCCGTCGCAAATTCAAGACTCCCAGGCCCTTCGAACGCCTCCTGGTTGATGTTATTCCCACTGGAAGTCGTTGTCAAGATTGAAGAAACGCCGTTGTCAGCGAATGCCCGGCGTCGCGGTAACCGGCACAGACGACACGGACTTCGACGGCTCCGGCGTGGCGTAACGCGTCGGCGCACGCGCATGCCGTGGCCCCGGTCGTGACCAGGTCATCCACCAGGAGCACACGCGCCCCCCGGACCACACGGGCATCGGCCTGAAACGCTCCCCGAAGATTGACCAGCCGTTGGACGCGCCCCAGTTCCGCCTGGGGTCGCGTGGGGCGCACCTTGACGAGCGCGCAACGCAACGCCGGTACACGCCATCGGTCCGCGAGCGCACGCGCGATTGACTCCGCCTGGTTGAAACCCCGCCGTCGCCGCGCTGCGCGTTCCATGGGGACGGGAACCAGCACCGGAGTGTGAAAATGTTCCAGCGCCCGCGACGGGAGACCGCGGTCCATGGCCTGCGCCAGCCAGGGGGCAATGCGTTCGCGGCGGGCGAACTTCAGGAGGTGAATGAGGACAAGAAGCCGTTCGTCGGTGACGAAGGCGGGAAACACCGCGAGCGACGCGTCCATGCCTGCGATTGGACCCGCGACCCGGACCGCATGCCGCCATGTGCGCACGCGGTTTGCACACGCCGGGCACAACAGCCGGGTGGTGACGCGAAACGCGCCCACGCGCAGCACCTCGGCGGGTTCGCCCAGAGGAGCGGCCGCCGTCCCGGACGCATCGTCCAGCGACGCGCCGCACGCGTGACACCGTTCCTGAATCAGGAAATCGAGCGCGCAGCGAGCGAGCTCACCCACCAGTCCCATCCACCACCCACTTCCCCGCCCCTCAGGCAGTTGCCAGCGCCGCTCCTTTTCGCATCATGAGAAAGAGTCCGAGCCCGACCAGGAACACGCTGATCACCTGGTTGAACGTCAGCCCACCCAGTACGAGTGCATTCGGTGCGTAGTACCGGAAGAAATCGATGGTGCACCGGTGGATTCCGTACAGGACGAGCAGCAGGCCGAAGGTGGAGCCGCGCCGCGTCAACAGCGGCTGCGACAACATCAGCGAGACAAAAATGACCAGCCCGCCGAACGACGAGTACAGCTGGGTCGGATGCAGCGCCACGTGCTCGACTCCGCGCTGCTGGGCGATGGCCATGGCGGCCGATCCGGCGGGGGAGTTGGGCGGAAACACCACGCCCCACGCCATGTCCGTGGGCTTGCCGTAACAACATCCGCTGAGAAAGCACCCGATGCGCGTGAATACCAGCCCGAGTCCGATCGACGGCGCCATGATGTCCGCGATCTTCAGAAATGGAATGCTGTTCTTGTGCACCCACCAGTAGGAGGCAATCATGGCGAGAATGAAACCACCGTAGAAGGTGGCTCCCCCCTGCCACAGCGCAAGCATGTCGAGCGGGTTCGAATACTGGTCGAGGTGGTACACCACGTACAGCAGACGCGAACCGACGACGGCCGCCAGGATGATGATGACGCTGAGATCCAGCACCTTCTGCGGATCAACTCCGGCCCGCTTCGCGCGCCGTCCCGCCAGCCAGATGCCCAGCAGAAAGCTGACCGCCAGCATGAATCCGTACGAGCGGATCTGGAGCTTGCCCAGGTGAACGAGTATCGGGTGCATTCAAAAACTTCCTTCCATCGGGCGCCCGGCGCCACTATAGCGCGCGGGTGCGGATGTGTCTCTAGTACTCTGACCAGCGGGCCGTGCAGTTGAGCAGGAGTCCGGTCAAAAAGCAACTGACCAGCATCGAACTGCCGCCGTAGCTGATGAACGGGAGCGGAATGCCGGCCACCGGCGCGATTCCCGTCGTCATTCCGATGCTCACAAACAATTGAAACGCAAAGTAGGACGCAATTCCCACACACAGCGTGGCGGCGAACTCGCTCTTCATCTTTTGCGCGGCCATCAGCGCCCTCACGATCAGCACGCCGAAAACGAACAGCACCGCCAGCGCTCCGACGTATCCCAGTTCCTCCCCCAGCACGGAAAATATGAAATCCGTGTGCTTGGCGGGCAGATATTCCAGCGCTTTCTGCGTCCCTTCCAGGTATCCCTTGCCCCCGAAGCCCCCTGACCCGATGGCGATCTTCGACTGCAACACCTGCCAGCCCGCCCCCAGCTTGTCTGCGTCGGGGTCGAGGAAGTTGGTCACGCGGCGCTGCTGGTAGGGTTTGAGATGCTGCCAGACGTAGGGCAGCGCCATGCCGATACCCAGATTGGCCACGACCAGCGAGATGCTCTCGAGCAGGAACGCGCGCCGCAGGTAGGCCACCACCAGGATGATCACGATGAAGATGCCGAACGGCCAGGCGTTGCGCGTCACGTCTTCGCCGTAGATGATGAGAATGCTGCTCACGATCGGCGAGAGCAGGAACAGAATGTGGAGTCCCCGGAACCCGCGCCAGTAGAGCACCGGCAGCAGAATGCCGACGAACACCATGGCGGTGCCAAGATCGGGCTGTTTGAGCACCATGAAGAACGGCACCATGAAGCTGAAGAGAATCGGTATCAGCGTGCGCGGCGTGTTGGGGTTGGCGCGATGTGACGACAGCACGCGCGCCCACACCAGAATCACCGCCACCTTGGTGAACTCACTCGGCTGAATCGCCATCGGTCCCACAATCAGCCAGCGCTGGGTCTCGCCGCGCGCCGGAAGCACCAGCACCACGGCCAGCAACAGCAGGCAAACCCCGTACACGGCGTAGGCCAGCGATTCGAAGAAACGGAACGGAATCAGAATCGTGAAGAAGGTCAGCATCGCGCCCAGGCCGAGCCACAACAACTGGCGCTCGAAATACGACCCCTTCATCCACGGCGCGGTATCCGATGTGTGCGAGACCGAAAACACGATCGAGAGCCCGATGACCGCCAGGATCCCGGCGCAGATGAGTACCACCCAGTCGAAGTCGCGCGTGAGTTTCACGGGTGCTCACCCCCGAGGGTCATTCCCGCCACGGCGACATCCTTCGCGGCGGGGTGAGACTGCGCCTGCACCGGCGGCCCCTGCATCAGCCGGCCCGGACGGAAGTATTCGCGGACGAAGTCGCGCGCGATGGGCGCGGCGATCTCGCTTCCGTGTCCCGCGTTCTCGACGAGCACGGCCATCGCGATCTTGGGGTTGTCGGCGGGGGCATAGCACATGTACCAGGAGTGGTCGTCACCGTGGGGGTTCTGTGCCGTGCCCGTCTTGCCGGCCACCTGGATGTCCGGCAGCCGCGTCCAGTACGCGGTGCCACGCGGGTTTTCCACCACACCCAGCATGGCCCGGCGAATGAAGGCCAGGTTGTCGCCGTCGAGTCCTTCCACGCGGGTGCGTTCATGCACAACCGGCGGATCATCGCCGATGTGATCCACGAAGTGCGGGGTCACCAGCCAGCCGCCGTTGGCCACCGCCGCCGCCACGCGCGCGACGTGCAGCACCGTCGCCAGGTATTCGCCCTGGCCGATGCAGTTGTTGATCATGAGTCCCTGGGTCCATCTTCCCTTGCCGTGACGTTTGTCGTAGTAGCGGCGCGTGGGCACGTTGCCCGCGACTTCGATGGGGAGATCGATGCCCGTCTTCTTGTCGAATCCAAACGCTTCCGCCACCGACGCCAGCGCGTCCACGTCCAGCATCTCGCCCACGCGGTAGAAATACACGTCGCACGAGCTGATGATGGCGGACATGAGATCCATGCCGCCGTGTCCTTCGGGTTTCCAGCAGCGGAAGATACGATTTCCGAAGCGGTGCGTTCCGTCGCAGTACACCAGGATGCGATTGGGATCGACCAGCTGATTTTCGAGAATGGCCAGTGTCACCACGATCTTGAACGTCGACGCGGGCGCGTAGCGCGCCTGGGAAATCCGGTTGAACAGGGGCTTGGTGGGATCCTTCAGAAGCTCGCTCATCATGGACGGAGATACGCCCAGCGCGAATTCGTTGGGGTCGTAGAGCGGATGGCTGGCGGCCGCAATCACGCCGCCGTTTTCCACGTCGAGGACCACCGCCGCCGACGGGTTGGGCCGCACCGCCATGAGCGAATCCAGGAACACCTGCATGTGGAAGTCCATGTCCAGGTGCAGATCGTGGCCGGGAATGGGCGTCGTGGACCACTCACTCACCTCGCCCAGCGACTGGCCCGACGCCGTTACTTCCACGGCGCGTTGCCCGGGGATGCCACGCAGCTGGTCCTCGTAGACGCGCTCGAGGCCGGCCTTGCCCACGACATCACCCGATACGTACAGGCCGGACGAGTTCTCCATGTCCGCGGGCGTCACCTCGCCCACGTAGCCCAGCACGTGCGCGGCCACGCCGCCGTGCGGATAGCGCCGCCGCAGGTGCTGCTCCACCTTGAGATGCGGATAGTCCTTCCAGTTCTCACGCACGTACGAAATCACAAACTTGTCGGCGTCCGGGAAGAGTGGAAATGCAATGTGACCGTACCGCTTCTGCCATCCGTCGAAGCGCGTCATGGCACGCGTGGTGTCGATGGGAATGAACACGGCGAGGCGTCGCACCGTGTCCTGAACCTCGTCGCGGTTCTTCCACTGCATCACGACCTGGAAGTTGAGCACATTGTCGACGATGACCTGACCGTAGCGATCGCGAATGAACCCGCGCGGCCCCTGGATGCGTTCGCGTTCCAGCTGGTTGTCACGCGCGAACTGCGCGTATTCCTCGTGGTGGATGACCTGCAGGGCGAAGAGCCGGCCCAGCACGGTGATAAAACCGAGCGCGGTCAGAATCAGGAGGGTGCGAAGCCGGCGCGGACCCTCGTGGAGGCTCCTACTGTCTCTCTTGGCCAAGCGAAGTCACCACCTTCGCTCCCAGCAAGGCAAGCAGGCGCTCCACCAGGATGCCGGCCACGGCGGTATACAGGGCCGAAGGCAACGCCACCGTGAACATGCTCACGAACGCCGTGCCCAGATGCGGCCACATGTAGACCAGGAGATAGATCACGTCATGCATGAACGATGCGACCAGGAACACCACAAACAGAATCAGCACGCCCGGAGAGGTGGCGGCACCCATCCGGCCCGCGGCGTACCCCACGATGGACTTGGTGAGCCCATTCAGGCCCAGGGTTCCGGGGTGCCCGAGGTCGACCACCAGTCCCACGACGAAACCGAACAGCGAGCCGGCAATCGGTCCGCGCTGCAGACCGAAGAGCACCACACACACCACCACGAAGTCCGGTTCGACGGCCCCGATGGCGATACGATGGGCAACGGCGGCCTGCAAAGCCAGATACACCACTATCCCGACAATGGGTCCAAGCCATTTCATCGCCGCGGCCTCCGCATCAGCACGTCGCGCATGAGACTGGTGTCCGCATTGTCATAGAACAGCGAGCGATCCCACGGGATCTCCTCCGTCATCACGAACACTTCCTCGAGCGCGAGAAAATTGACCGGGCTGCGCGCGTCGATCTGCAGACTCAGCCCGTCGCTGGCGGGCCTCACGTGCGAGACGATGGCCACCACGTACCCCTTGGGAATGATGCCGCCAAACCCGCTGGTCAGCAGTGTGTCGCCCGCCGAAACATCTTCGACGGCGCTCACGTGTTTCAATTCGAAGAAATTACGCTGCCGCCATTCGAGAATGCCCACGACACGGCTGCGTTTGTCGATGCAGCTCACAGGATGGTTCTTGCTGGACAGCAGTTGCACCCAGGCGGTGTTCAGGAACACCTGCGAAATGCTGCCCACCAGGCCGCCGTACGTGAACACCGGCATGCGCTCGCGCAGCCCGGACGACGTGCCCTTGTCGATCACCAGGTTGGTCTGCAGGCGGTCGAAATCGCGGCCCACCACTTCGGCCGCCACCAGCCGGCGCGTCTGCTCTTCCTTGAACTCCGCCAGCCGGCGCAGACGCTCGCGCTCGTCGCGGAACTGCAGCAGACGCTCACGCTCCAGCGACAGCGTGGCCACCATGCGGGCCAGGCGCTCGTTTTCGGCATGGAGTCGCGTATAGTCGTGAACAAAGGTGGTGGCGCGTTCCGCCGGCAACATCAGACGGTTCAGCACGGTGCGCGCCGTATCCAGCTGCACCGGCTCCGGCAGCGCCATCAGCGCAAGAGACAGGATGATAAGGACGACGAGGACAGTACGGTCGCGGTGCTTCCGAAAAACCGTTTCGAACAGCTGCATACGCTAGTCGCGCGAGCTGTGCATCAGCACCCGTTCGTACTGGTGGATGTTGTCGAGCACTTTCCCGGCGCCCAGCACCACGCACAGCAGCGGGTCGTCTACGACGTTGATGGGCAGGTTGGTTTCTTTCTTCAGCAGCACGTCGAGCCCCTTGAGCATCGCACCGCCTCCGGTCATCACGATGCCGCGATCGACGATATCCGCCGCCAGTTCCGGGGGCGTTTGCTCGAGCGCGTTCTTGAGCGCCTCCACGATCTGCGAAATGGGTTCGCTGATAGCCTCGCGAATCTCCTCGCTGGTGAGCTTGAGGTTCTTGGGGATCCCCGCGACCAGGTCGCGCCCCTTGATCTCCATCTCAAGAGGCTTGTCCAGGCGCGCCGCGCATCCAATGCGCATTTTGATCTGCTCGGCCGTCTGTTCGCCGATCAGCATGTTGTACGTGCGCTTGACGTAGTTGACGATGGCTTCGTCGAGCTCATCACCGGCCACGCGGATGGAGCTGTCGGCCACGATGCCGTCGAGCGCAATCACGGCGATCTCGGTAGTACCGCCGCCGATATCGATGATCATGTTGCCCGAGGGCTTGTCCACCGGAAGCCCCACGCCGATGGCGGCCGCGATCGGCTCCGCGATCAGAAACACCTCGCGCGCACCGGCGTGTTCGGCGCTGTCGCGCACGGCGCGCTTTTCCACTTCCGTGATGCCCGACGGCACCGCGATCACGATCCGGGGCCGGATGAAATGTTTCTTCTTCTGTGACTTGCGGATGAACTCACGCAGCATCATCTCGGTGATCTCGAAGTCCGCGATCACGCCGTCCTTCATGGGGCGCACCGCCGCGATGTATTCCGGCGTCTTGCCCAGCATGGTCTTGGCCTCGAGGCCCACGGCGTAGACCTTCTTGGTGCGCTGATCGACCGCCACCACCGAGGGCTCGTTGAGCACAATGCCGTTGCCCTTCACGAACACGAGCGTATTCGCGGTGCCCAGGTCGATGGCCACGTCGTTGGTGAGATAGTTGTTCAGTCTGGCAAACAGTGACATGTGCTAACTCCACCGCGAGTTCAGAAATACCCGGCTTCCTTCAGACTCTGGAAACGATCGGATCCGATCACGATGTGATCGAGCAGCTCGATTCCAATCAGGTCACCGCACTTCGCAAAACGTCGCGTGAACTCGATGTCCTCGCGGCTCGGTGTCGGGTCGCCCGTCGGATGATTGTGCACCAGGATGATGGACGCGGCGCTGGCCGCGATGGCCGGCTTCAGAATTTCTCGCGGATGAACAATGGAAGCGTTCAGCGAGCCGATCGATACCGTGACGACGCGAATCACCCGATTCTTCGTGTTCAGGAACGCCGCCTTGAAGTGCTCCCGATCGTAATCCTTCATCTCGTCCATGAACATGCGCGCAATGTCCCGCGGCGCGCGGATGGACGATCCACTGGTGCGTGACTCGCGCGAGAGCCGCCGGCCCAGCTCGAAAGACGCCGATAGCTGGCAGGCACGCGCAAACCCGATACCCGGGACGCGGCGCATTTCATCCACGCCGGCCCGGCCCATCGTGATCAGATCTCCGAATTCTCCAAGCAATCTAAGCGCCAGCACCAGCGCTCCCGACCCGCGTGTTCCTCCTCCGACCACGATCGCGAGGAGTTCCTGCAGTGAAAGTTCCGCCGGACCCCGCGCGTAGAGGCGTTCGCGCGGCCGATCATGGCGCGGAAGCCCGCTCACAGACCCGTTTTCCACACATCCACACCTCCCCGTACCCACGTCCCGCAGGCCCCACGACCGGCGGTACGCTACCACCGGCCCACGGAAAATGGCAAGAATATTACCGAGAATTGCGGCCAGCGATGCGCCGCATGTGTGCGGAGATTGGCCGGATGCGTGTGGCTAGGAAACAGCCAGACGGCGCGCGTGCTCCATCGCGAAGTCAGCCCACTCGCTGGTGGGATAACGCGCAACCAGCTGTTCGTAACAGAGGCGCGCGCGGTCCAGCCGCCCCTGACGAGTGTACAGGTTGGCGACACGCAGCAGCGCGAACGCGCCTTCGCTGTGATCGTCGTATGCACGCAGAAAGCGTTCGTACGCGAGCAGCGCCGCCGCGGGTTTGAGGTTTCTTTCCATCCCAAACGCCAGATTGAGCTGATCGTCCGCCCCGAGCACAAAATCGTCGAACGCGCGCGCCGCCTCCTGAAACACGGTTTCCGCCTGCCCGCGCTTGCCATCCCGGAGGTGGCATTCGCACGCGTTGCGGTAAGCGGTCCGGGCACCGGCCCGGTCGCCACAGGGAAGGCTCACACGCGCCAGGGCCGCCTGGCCGTCGCCGTCGTGTGGCCGGGCCTTCGCGAAGCGCGCAAATTCGTCCTGGGCCCCGTAGTACTCGCCCTTGCGAAGGAACCGCTTGCCCCGGACCTGGTATCCCTCGAGTTGTCCCGCCCGCCATCCGCCGGCCGCAAGCATCGCACCCACTCCCAGTGTGAACCCGGTTACGTGCGTCAGGTAGGCCACGTTGGCACCGGCGCCCTCCAGCTGCACGAGTCCGCGCACGACCTGGATCAGCACCCACAGCGCCATCGCGAATACCACGTGCAGTTCGGAACGGCCGGCGCGGTTTACGGCCATGAGCGGGGCGAACACCCAGTACGCGATGCGCACGTTGTGGTGCCGCAACCGCACCAGAAACGCCCCCATGAGGCCGGATATGGCACCCGATGCGCCCACGATTCCCGCCCCGGTCTTCAGCACGTAAATGTTGTACCAGCCCTGGGCCAGGTTTCCGGCCACGGCAGCACCGAGAAACAACAGCAGGAAGGGCACGCTTCCGATGCGGTCCTCCAGATACCGTCCGAACAGGACGAGATAGATCAGATTCGAGATGATATGGAAGTAATCGTAATGAACGAAGGCCGCCGTGATGCTGGCCGTCCAGGGTGAGAACCCGGGAAAGTACACCCAGGTCCGGAAATCAAAGGGCACCGCGGACGGGAAGAACCTGTTGATGACGAACACAGCCACGCACAGGCCCGTGACCACGCTGGTAATCAGCGGAAAGCGCCGCGTGTCCGTGTCGATGCCCACGGGAAGGTAGTAGAAGAAGTACATCGCTGCGAAAACGCAGCAAAATCCAAGCCCCCCCGCGGGAAAACCGGGACACGATGGGAAACCACGGGGAAGAAACGGGAACGGCGCACGCCGGCAAAAAAAGCGCGGCCCCCTCTTTCGAGGGAGCCGCGCCGGAATCGTTCAACGACGGATGTCGTCGACCGAGACTAGTAGTTCCAGACCGCCGCGATGTGCGTGACCGGACCGGCACCCGTCGCATAGTTCGAGTAGCCAGTCAGCCAGTAGCCCACGTTGAACGGAGTCTCGCTGGCGAGCTCCATGTCGATGGTCCACTCGGCGATGTTGAACCCGCAACCCAGGAACCAGTCGAAGCCGTTCGGCGTGACCTGGTTCGGATCAAAGGTCGGTGTGCCCTGCGTAATCTTGTTCTTGTCACCACCGATGAACTTCTCTTCGGACGTGACCATGTACTTGGCCGCACCGACTCGCGTCGTGAACCAGGACGTGATCTGCGTCTCGAGCGCCAGACGAACCGTCGGCATGTACTGGGTCGTGATCTTGTCGATCTCGCCCGTCGCCGCAGCATCCGCGCCGTTCGAGTACTCGAACTGACGGTGCATGTACTCAAGAGCAAAGACGATCATGTTGCTCTGGTTGACATCCATGTTCATACCCAGTCCAAGCATGAAGTCCGTGTTCTTGTCGCCGTTCGGAATCGCGATCGGCGTCGACGTCGGCGTCGACTTGTCCTGCAGCGAGTAGTTGGACGTCGCAAACTCCGCGACCGGGACCAGCGTCACGTTGTCCTTCCAGTCATAGAACAGGCGCGCCGCGATATCGAACGCGGTCTTGCTGTCCCATTCCACCGCGGTGGTGGCGCCGCCGCCGGCATCGATCTTGGAGTCACCGCTCGCGCTACCGAACGTGGCCGACGCGTCGAACACGAGCTTGTCGTTGTTCGTCCACGAGAAGCCGGCACCGATGCTCAGGAACGAGTTGCTGGCCTTGAAGCCAACCGCACTCGACTCCGCGTTCCACTTCGACTGCGTGACCGACACGCCGAGAGCGACAGCGTCACTGAGCTCCCAGCCGCCGGCGATGTCCCACTTGTTCATGGGCGTGCTCTGGTAGCCGGGCGCCAGGTTGGGGTCGACTGCACCCAGGTTGGCCGCGCTACCCGGGAGATGACCCGAGTAGAACGGATTGCCCATCCAGAAACCCGGATGGTCAAGGGCGTTCTCATTCAACGAGATGCGATACGTACCCCATTTACCGTTTTCGCCGCAGGCCGTGATCCAGCTGAGTCCACGGGTGTCCGTGAGGCTCGCGCCGTCCCACATGCCCATCTCGGCGTTGACCTGATTACCGAACGACGGCAGCGTGCTGTACCAGCGGTTCACTGCCGAATCGTCGCTGATGTAGTCGCCGGTGTTGGCCAGCGAACGAACACGGGCCGTGGTCGCCGAGGCAACCGAAGCGCCGATCATCAGGACGAGAAACGAAGCCAGAGCAATTCTGCTCCACTTCTTCATCATTGTTGACCTCCTCTGGTGGGAATGGGCTTCCTTGCGAAATTCCACTCCCGTTGTCCACTGACTCTACCAAACAACCACCCGTCGGGTGCTCCGTCGGGGCTTTGCTGTACGGGCGCGTCGATCAAAAACCCGAGTCCATCACCCCCTTGTGCGAAGGTTCGCTGGCGGCGACTTCAGGGATCGCCTCACGAGTCATAATCGCGCGGCCATTCCGGCCAACGCCCCCCGGTTCCTTCCGGCACCCGCTGAGCGGGATAGAAGCCCCCGGGAAAACGCCCCTTTTGAGGACGCTTCCAGCTTTGGGGGGGAAAGGTATAGACGCCCCGGAAAAGCTGTCAACGTTTTTTTGGTCAGGGCCCGACGGGCCAATCACGTCCCGGGAGCGGGTTTGCGCCGTCGGGATGGCGACTTCGGGGCACCGGGACGGCGGGTGAACTGCCAGATGGAAGCGAGGCGATCACTGTACCTTGCATCTGACTTATCTAGCGAATTAACAACAACTTGTCCGTACGAATGGAGGAATCCCCCCCCGCTCAGAACCAGCCCCACGTGGGTGATCGCCTCACGGGACCGGCCGAAGAAAACCAGGTCCCCCGGCACCAGATCACCGGGCCCGGAAATCTGCCTCTCTTCCCCGAGCCGGGCCTGCATATCCGAGTCCCTGGGGAGCAGAAGGCCGTTTAGCCGGAAGACCCTCTGGATCAGGCCGGAGCAATCGAAGCCGTTCGGTGTGCTGCCCCCCCACAGGTACGGGATCCCCAGGAAGCGGAGGCCGGTGGCTTCCAGGGCGGCAGGCGTCGGACGCCGTCGGGAGCGTTTTTCCACGTCGGCGCGTCGCACGAAACCCTCGCGGCCGTCGGCCAGGGTCGCCGCGACCCATCCCCGGCCCGGCACCTCCCCGCATACCAGCGGCGTACCCACCACCAGTTCGGCAACCGGCATGGCGTTCGCGGCCGGTGCGGTCACCACCACGGCATGGTTGGGACGTACACGGTGTCCGGCCCGGGTGAGGAACGCATCGCGCGCCTGGCGGGACCACGGTCGCAGGTGCCAGTCGCGTATCCAGCCGATGTAGTCATCGTCCAGCCGTACCAGCGTCCAGTCGCCTTCCGCCTTGAGCGGCGTCACGGCATCGCCATGGATGGCCTGGCTGACCAGTTCCGAGCGATGCGACGGGTCGCGGCGCACATCGGCCACCGCGCTCGCCACCAGTGCTGTGTCCGGAAGTCCCGGAGCCGGCAGCACCACCAGGCGCACCCCCTCGGCGCCGGGAACGGAACGAACCCGCTGCTGCACCTCGGCCGCCACACGCGGGTCGCTGCATTCGACGTCCACCGCGGTACCATCGGGCGGCACCACCGTCACGCGCGTGTAGCACACGCGCTGATCCAGTCCCCGTTCCTGCAGCACATCCGCAATGGCGCGATGAATGACGTCCAGCATGTTACCTCCGCGCAGGCCGGCCCAGCTTCGGGTCGCTGACATCGCGCAGCGCATCGCCCAGCAGGTTGAACCCGAGCACCGTCAGCGTCACCACCACGCCGGGCGCAAGCGAGAGCCACGGCGCCACGCGCACGTAGTCGATGCCGCTGCTGATCATCGATCCCCAGCTCGCCGTGGGGGGCTGCGCTCCCAGCCCGAGAAAGCTCAACGATGACTCCGCCATGATCGACGCGCCCAGTCCCATGGAGAAGATGACGATGATGGGTGTGAGCACGTTGGGCAAGACGTGGCGCGCGATCACCGTGAAGTCGGCGGCGCCCAGCGAGCGAATCGCCAGCACGAATTCGCGCTCCTTGAGTGAAAGCACCTGCGCACGCACCAGGCGTGCCACGCCCGCCCATCCCACCACACCGATGGCGATGAACAGCGCCAGTTTGCTCGGACCCACCGCCGCCACCACGGCGATCAGCAGGAGAAGTCCGGGGTACGCGAGCGTGACATCCGCAAGGCGCATCACCCAGCGATCGACGGCCCCACCGTAGTAACCGGCCAGCAATCCCAGCACGGTTCCAATGAACAGGGCGATCAATCGCGACATCACGCCCACTTCCAGGGAGAAACGCGCGCCGTACATGACCCTCGTGGCCACGTCGCGGCCGAACATGTCCGTTCCCAGGAGATGGGTCGTGCTCGGCGCCAGCAACGCATCGTCCATGGCGATGGCGTTGGGATTGCGGGACGAGAGCACGGGCGCAAATACGCCCGCCACCACCACGCACAGCACCAGAATGATTCCGGCGCGCCCGCCCGCGTGGCCGAGAAGGCGGCGCCATACCGGCGGACGCGCATACGCGCGCGGAAGATCGCTCTGCGCCACGGCGCGAACGACGTTCATCCCGCTCCTCCCGAACCCAGCTTCACACGCGGATCCACGCGCGCATACAGCAGATCCACGGCCAGGTTGACGAGCATGAAGGCGGCGGCCATGAACAGCACCGCGCCCTGAATGGCGGGCAGATCGCGCTTGAGAATCGCATCCAGCGTAAAGCGGCCCAGACCGGGCCACGCGAAGATCGACTCGGTCAGCACCGCGCCGCTCAGGTAGCTTCCGAAATCGATGCCGACCACCGTGATGATGGGCAGGAGCGCGTTGCGCAGAGCGTGGCGAATCAGCAGCCGGGGTTCGGACAGACCCTTGGCGCGTGCCACCTTCACGTAGGTTTCGCCCACTTCGTCGAGCACGCTGGAGCGCGTAATGCGCGCGACGTACGCCGTCGACGCCTGGGACAGCGTGAGGGCGGGCAACACCAGGTACGCCAGCCGACCATCGCCGAAACCCGACGCAGGCAACAACCCCAGTTGCGCGGAAAACACGTAGATCAGCAGCACACCCAGCCAGAAGACGGGCATGGACACACCCACCACCGCGCCTCCCACCAGCAGGTAGTCAAACGGCGAGCCGCGCTTCCACGCCGCCAGTACGCCGATACCCATTCCCATCACCACGGCGATCGCCATCGCGGCCGCGGCCAGACGGAACGTGTGCGGCGCGCGTTCCTTGATCGAGTCCCACACCGGCACGCCGGTCACATAGGACGTCCCCAGGTCGAGTCGCACCAGATCGCCAAGGTAACGCGCGTAGCGTTTCGGAAGCGGTTCGTCGAGGTGCATCTGCGTGCGCAGACGCGCAATCGTATCGGCGTCGTAACGCTCCCCCACCATGCTCAACACGGGGTCTCCCGGCAGCACGTACAGGAGCAGGAACGTGACGGTGGCCACGCCGAGCAGAATCGGAACGAACCACGCGATGCGTCTGATGGTGTAGGCCAGCATGCGGCCGGAGCATATGCCAGCCGCGCACGGGCATCAACAAAAGCGGCGCCCCCCGGCGCCGATTTTCCCGCGGGCACGCGGCGCCTCAGGGAGTCTTGTGCACGGCGCTGAAGTCGTTGCCGAGATAGATGGCCGGCAGGCGGTAGCCGGTGACGCGCGGCGAAACCACGTGGAAGGTGGTGGGGAAATACAGGTAGATCCAGGGCGCCTGCGCGTACACGAGACTGTCGATCTGTGCGTAGGCGTCGGCCCGCGCGTCCGCATCGGTCATGCGGCTGGCGGCATCGAGGCGTCGGTCGACGTCGGGGTCACTGAAGCGGGCGCGATTGCCCCCGCCGCCCTGGTTGACGGTGTCGAACAACGGATACAGAAAATTCTCGGCCTCGGGGTAGTCGGCGATCCAATCGAGAAAGAATGCGTCCACCTTGCCGGCGTTCACGGCCTGCTTGAACGCGCTCCATTCGCGGCGCACCAGCGTCGCGTGCACGCCCACCGCCAGCAGGTAGCCCTGCACCGCTTCCAGCACGCGGTTTCCCTCCGCGCTTTCGCGCTGCCAGATCTCGAGGGACAGCCCGTCGGCATGACCGGCCTGCGCCAGGAGCTCGCGCGCGCGCGCCGGATCGTATTCGTAGCCCGGCCGCTCGCGGTACCCCGGAAGGCCGGGCGGCACCGACCCGTGCGCGGGAACCGCTTCTCCCGACGCCAGCACGCGGATCAGCGCCGGAACGTTGATGGCGTGGTTGAGCGCACGCCGCACGCGCACGTCCGTGAACTTCGTGTTGTTGAGCCCGATGTAGAACACACGCAGTTCGGGACGCTTCAGCAGGTGCCCCTGATATTTGCGGTCTGAGAGAAAACGCGGAACCTCCGCGTCGGGAATTTCGAGCACGTCGAGCGTTCCCGACTCGAACTCCGCGATGCGCGTGAAGGGTTCGGGAATGATGCGGTAACGAATCCCCTCCACGCCGGCGGCATCGTGGGCGCGGTAGGGGTTGGGCGTGAGCGTGATGCGGTCACCGCGCAGCCATTCCGAAACGCGCCATGGGCCGGAGCCCACCGGAATGTCCCCCTGTCCCAGCGTCGCCACGTCGATGACACGCGCCGCGGGAAGCGCCAGCAGCGAGAGAAAGGGGGCGAAGGGCGCGTCCAGTTCGATGACGAGCGTGGAGTCGTCGGGCGCGGAGAGTCCGGGGATGGAATCGGATTCGCCGCCGTGAAAAGCGCTCGCGCCGTGAATGCGATCCAGCACCCAGGCGCGCGGCGACGCCGTCGCGGGATCCAGCACGCGCCGAAAGCTGGCAATGACGTCGGCGGCGCGAACCGCGCGTCCGTTGTCGAAGCGCGCGGCGGTGTTGAGCTCGAAGCGGTAGTGCCGGCCGTCGGCGGAAACGGTCCAGCGGCGCGCCAGACCGGGGACCATGGAACCGTCGGGCGCAAAGCCCACCAGTCCGTCAAAAATGAGCGCGCACAGTTCGCCCTCCGCCGCGTCCACGACGAACGCGGGATCGAGGCGGTTGGGCGATGTCTGCAGCGCCAGTTCGAGGAAACGGGAGTCGCTGGCCGGATGCGAGCATCCGCCCGCCAGCCACGCGCATGCCACCGCAAGTATGGTCGCGCGGCGCGCGCGGCCCACCTAGAACTCTCCTTCCACCAGTTTGTAGTCCCCCACGCCCATCATGTCGTAGAACACAAAGGTCAGATTGCGCGCGTAGTAGCGCCAGATTTCGTACTCACCCTGCGAGCGGCTGTCCATGGCGGTGTCGATCTGTTCCGGCGGCCCGTAGCGGATGTAGATACGGCCGCGATCCGAGCGCCATCCCGGCCCGAACTGGGAGTACTCCTTGATCACGTACTGCACGCGTTCCAGATACGTGGTGAGCGCCTCGTTTTCGGTCGTGGAGGGATCGGGGTCGCGCTTGGCCCAGAACTTGGCCCACTCCGCGGGACGGTCCGCTTCGGGCGCATCCTGCAACGGTTTCAATTCTTCCTTGCTCGCGATCAACGAGAGAATCTCCATGGTGTCTTTGAAGTTCACCGTCAACATGGCACGCGTGATGTCGACGTGAAGATCGACCGACGCGGTCGCGTCGCGATCGGGGGCGTACGTGCGGGCGCGGAGATTGACGCGATACAATCCCGGTTCCCATTCGTCCACGCTGAAGGAAATCACAAAATCGTCGGTCTTTCCGTCCAGCATCACGCGACGCTTGCCGTAGTGCATCTGATGTTCGTTGAGGTCTTCCACCTCGTAGAATACGTCGCAGGGGACGGGGCCCGCCGCCGGATGGTCGAGGTAGATTGCGAAACGCACCGCCGGTTCGTGCTCGAGTCCGGCGCCCCCGGAGTCGGACGGCGTTTCCGCACCGGTGAGTTCATCCTTCACATCGTCCCAGCGCGCGAAGGTGCGCTTGTAGTCGAGCGGAACCGAAAGCACCGTCGGCGTTCCGAATCCGATTCCGGACGCCAGGAAGTTGGGGACACGCAGCGTTACCGAACGATGCATGGAGATCTGGGTGTTGTGAACGGTGAACTGCGCGTCGATCACGTAGTCGCCCGGTGGCAGCTTGATCTCCCGGTAGGTCCGGGACTTCTGATCGCGGCGCCGCGTTTCGTCGTACGACTGCACGGTGGCGAACCCGTTGAGCACATAGGTGGTGGGACGCGCCTTCTCGTCGGACGCCGGCCGGATGGAGATGTAGGCGGCGTACCGGGAGTCGTAGTAGCCCTCCTTCTTGAAGAACACCAGCGTGCGAAACGGAACCTCGACGGAAATCCGCGTCATGGGCACGCGTGTGGAATCCAGATAGGCGTTGGCAAACAGGCTGAACGCCTGGGCGCGCGCCACGGCAGGCACCGCCAGCACGGCGCCCAGCGCGACGATGCCGCACACGCGTACGGCCGCCTTGTGAAGTGCGAAGGAGCGTTTCATGGCGTCCTGGACTGCTGGTTTCAAGGTAGGTTACGCCCGCTGGCGGCGGCAAGTGTGAAAGCAGCGGCGGAACGCACGCGGGCGCTACTCGTAACGCAGGGCGGCGACCGGATCCATGTCGCCGGCACGCCGGGCCGGATACAGTCCGAACCCGACACCCACCATCACCGAGAAGAGCAGCGCGGTGAGCGTCCACGGCACGGAAAAGTAGAAGGGAAAGTGCAGCATCCGGGAAACGAGGTACGCAAACACGGTGCCGAAAACGACGCCCACGATCCCACCGATCCCTGTGAGCATGCCGGACTCCACCAGAAACTGCAGCATGATGTCCCCACGGCCGGCTCCAATGGCGCGGCGCACGCCGATCTCTCGGGTCCGTTCGGTCACGGAGATCAACATGATGTTCATCACGCCGATCCCGCCCACCACCAGACCGATGGAGGCGATGATGGTGAGCACGATGCCGATGGGAACGGTCACGCGCTTGACCAGATCGATGAACGCCTCGCTGGTGGTGACGGCGAAGTCGTCCTTCTGTCCGGGACGCAATCCGCGCGCCACGCGCATGGCGCGCGTGGCCTCGTCGACACCCTCGTCCAGCGTGATCCCGTCACGCACCGTGGCGCCGATGGACGTCACGTGGTTGTCCTTCTGGAGATCCTTGGCAAAGGTGGTGACGGGAACGGCCACGAAGTTGTCGGGGCGTCCGCCAAAGATGTGCCGCCGCGAGGCCAGTGTGCCGATGACCCGGTACCGCTGGCCGCCGACGGTGATGTAGCGGCCCACGGGATCCAGCAGTTTGAACAGGTCCCGCGCCGGCCCCGCCGCCAGCACCACCACGCGGTCGCGGTGCGCCACGTCCGATTCGGAAATAAACCGCCCGCGGTCCACCTGCAGCGTGAATATCTCAAGGAGGCCGGGGCCGCAGCCGATCACGGCGGTGGGGGGCGTCTTCTCGCCCTCGTAGCGGAGTACGAATTCGGAGTCGGTTTCGATCATGAATTCCACGGTGTCGAGATCGGGGCACAGTTCCGCCACTTTCTGCGCCTCTTCGCGCGTGAAGTTGCGCCGGCGGGCCTGTTCTTCGCCCTCATCCCCTTCCACCAGCAGGTCGTATTTCGACACGTAGATGTAGGGACGGTTTGCGGACGCGAGATCGTGGTAGATCTTGCGCGAAAGCCCGGAGAGCACCGTGACGATCATCAGAATGGTGGTGATGCCGATCGCCACTCCCAGAATGAGCAGGCCCGAGCGCATGCGGTGCGCCCGGATAATCTGCACCGCCTGGACGACGTTCTCGCGCCACAACGATTCTCGTTTGCGGTGCAGTTCCACGGTTACTCGTAACGCAGCGCTTCGACCGGATCAAGGCGCGCGGCGCGCAGCGCGGGATAGGTTCCAAACGCCAGCCCCAGAACGATGGTCACCGTCAACGCCAGCACCACGATGACTGCGTTCACCACATAGGGCAAAACGGACAGTGCCGATACGGTGGCGGCGATCAGGAATCCGATGACCATGCCGACGACCCCGCCGATCACGGAGAGCGTGGCCGACTCCACCAGAAACTGCCACACGATGGCGCCGCGCGGCGCCCCGATGGCCTTGCGCACGCCGATCTCGCGCGTGCGTTCGGTGACGGACACCAGCATGGTATTCATGAGCACGATGCCGCCCACCACCATGGATATTCCCACCAGCGCCACCAGCGCCAGCATCACGCCCTGGCTGATGGAACGCCACAGGTCGATCAACTGCTCGCTGGTGGACACGGAGAAATCGTTGTCTTCGCGCGGATGCAGTCCATGGCGGATGCGCATGGCGACGGTGGCTTCTTCGATGGCGTCGTTCAGCTGGCGGATGTCCGCCGCCGCCACCTTGATGTCGATCGACTGGTTGGGACCGAATACCTTGCGGTAGGCCCCGATGGGAATGATGACAAAGCGGTCGCGGCTGGCGCCCAGTACGCGCCCGCGTTTCGCGGCCACGCCCACCACCTTGAAGTGCGTGTTGCCAACACGGATGGTGCGTCCGATGGCGTAGCGGGGCGCGATCAGCGTCTCGTACACGTCCCAGCCGATCACCGCCGCCTGGGCGTTCTCGCGGTCGTCGATCTGGGTGAGATGCCTCCCCGCCGCCAGGGGAATGTTCTCGATGAAGGGATACACGGCGTCGCGCCCCTGCACTTCGATGTTCCCGACGCTCTTCGCGTACGCGCTCACGTGCGCGTTGCTGGACACTTCGCCGCTCACGTAAGACGCCAGCTTCAGCTGCTCGCGCAGCGCCACCACGTCTCCCCGGTTGATGCTGGGGTTGTGCTGCAGTTTCTCGATGAACTTTTCGAAGTCTTCGATGGCGTCGAGGAAATTGACGCGCTGGATGGTGAAGAGATTGCTGCCTTCGGACGCCACTTCCTGGCGCATGTAGGTGTCGATGCCGCCCAGCAGCGAGACCACGGCGATCACTGACATGATGCCGACGATGTTGCCCAGCAGCGTGAGGAAGGTGCGCAGTTTGTTGGCCAGCAGTCCGCTGTAGGCAATCCGGACGCCTTCAAACAGCACGCGAAGCGACGGCCGCACGGGCTACTTCTCCTTTTCCTTCTCCTGCTTGATGCGCACGCGCGCGCCGTCACGCAAATCGCCGATCACCTTGAAGGGCCCGGAAACCACCTGCTCGCCCTTCGTCAGTCCGGATTTCACCACGAAGTAGCTCTGCCCCGCGATGCCCACGCGCACGGGGCGAAAATGCGCCACTCCGTTTTCCACCACGAACACGCCCTCGATGTCCTTCGGCTTTCCCGGCGTGGACGAGGTGTCGGCCGCTTCGGCGCCCTTCTGCTTCTTGCCGTGCGCGCGTTCGCGCCGCAGGCGCGCCTCGTCCCGCACCGTGAGACTCTGGATGGGCACGGCCAGCACGTTGTTCTCCGTTGCCACCGTGATGTCGACGGACGCCGACAGGCCGGGACGCACGGCCGGGATGGAATCCTTGAGCGCGACCACCACCTTGAAATCGACGGACTCCTGGCCGAGACCGGCCTGCGTGCGGATGGCGCTGTTGCCCACCTCGGTCACCACGCCCTTGAAGGTGGTATCCGGGCTGGCGTCGAGGCGCACCACCGCGGGCTGGCCGGGTTTGACCATGACCACTTCGGTTTCGTCGACGCGAACCTCGGCTTCGATTTCGGAGAGGTCGGCGATGGTGAGCAACACCGTTCCGGGGTTGTTGATGGTCCCCATGATGGCGCTCTCGCCCTCTTCGACGTTGAGCGCAGTGATCACGCCTGTCATTTCGGCGGTGATGCGCATCTGCCGCAGCTCGTGCTGCGCCTTCTGAAGCGATGCGCGCGCCTCGATCAGGCTTTCGTTGGCGGACTTGGCGCGCGCCTCGGCCATATCCAGCGACGCCTTGGCGTCGCGCATGTCGGTATCCGACATGAACCCCTTGTCGAAGAGCTGCTGGGCGCGCTGGTAGTCATCGCGCGCCTTGCGAAGCGAGGCGGTCTCCAGATCGACCGACGCCGCAGCGCCGCGCACGGCGGCCTGCAACTGATCCACCGACGACTGGTACGTCTCCGCGTCGATCTCGAGCAGGAAGTCGCCCTTCTTGACGTGGTCCCCTTCCTTGACCGCCAGTTTCGTCACCTTGCCGATGGCCTGGGCGCTTACGTTGACGCGACGCTTGGGCTGAATCTCACCCGACGCAGTGATGATCTTGGTCACGTCGCGCGTGGCCACCGGGGCCACCTGCACGTCGATGCGGTGCCCCTGCCTGGCCTTGAGGTTGATCAGCGCCAGCGCGGCCAGCACCAGCACACCCGATCCGATCAGAATTACTTTCTTCTTGCTCATGGTGATGTTTCCCCTCCGGCCGCGGAACGGCGCCGGTCGGACTCCACGCGGCCATCGTGCAGCCGCACCTCGCGCAGCGCGTGCGACGCGATGGCATCGTCGTGGGTGACCACGATCAAGGTGTGCCCCTGTCGGTGCAAGTCCTCGAACAGGTTCATGATTTCGGCCCCTGATTTCGAATCCAGATTACCCGTGGGCTCGTCCGCCAGGATCAGCGACGGCCGGTTCACCAGCGCACGCGCAATCGCCACGCGTTGCCGCTGTCCGCCCGAGAGTTCGTTGGGACGGTGATGCGCCCGGTCTTCCAGGTCGACGGCGCGCAACGATTCGATGACGCGCTCCCGCCGCTGGCGGGCGTCGACACCGGCGTAGATGAGGGGCAGCTCGACGTTCTGGAGGGCGGTGGCGCGCGGCAGCAGGTTGAAGGTCTGAAAGACGAAGCCGATTTCCCGGTTGCGGATGTAGGCCAGCTCGTCATCGGTGAGGTGCGTGACATCTTCACCGTTGAGGACGTAGCTGCCCTCGGTGGGTGTGTCCAGGCACCCGATGATGTTCATGAAGGTGGTCTTGCCGGAACCCGAAGGCCCCATCAAGGCGACGTACTCATTGGGCTCGACGTCGAGATCCACCCCGGCGAGTGCGTTGACCACATGGTTACCCATCTGGTAACGCCTGACGATACCGCGCATTTGTATGAGCATGAAACAACACGACGCCCCGGACCGTCGTGCTGCAGCGACCGGCCGGAGCTTCCTTTCGTCAGTGAGTGGTAATCCGGCGGCCGGTTGCGCGCTGCAGGTCCGCGCGGTTGATCAGATAGTCCACGCGCGCATCGATCAGCTGCGCCTGTGCGGAAACCAGTGACGAATTGCTCTGAATGGTTTCGAGAATGGTCCCTGCTCCCACACGATAGCGCTCTTCGGCCAGGCGCTGGTTTTCTTCGGCAGCCGCTACGGTTTCCTCGGCCAGCGACAGACGCTGCATGGCCTCATCCAGATTCAGCATGATCTGCTTGAGGTCCAGCACCGCGTCGATCTTGGCCTGCTGCAGATCATACTCGGAAATCCGCCGGCGCGCTTTGGCATCCTGGATGCCCGACTTGGTCTGGAAGCGGTCGAAGATATTCCAGTCCAGGAACACACCCAGCGACCACACGTAGTCGCGCTTGAACATGGCCCCGTCGTCGGGAAACGTGCGGTCGCTCCAGCCGTACGAGAACCCGGCCCCGATGGTCGGATAGCGGCCCGCCTTGGCCACCGAGAGGCTGGCGTCGGCGGCTTCCACGCGCTGCTCGCTCGCCAACAGATCGGAGCGGTGCTCGAACATGAACGCCACCTCGTTGTCCATGTTGAACTCGGCCGGCGAGACATCGATCGACTCGTCGATCTCGACTGCGGAATCCTGCGGCAGGTTGAGGATGGATTTGAGCCGTGCTTCCGCCAGCGCCTCGGCGTTCTTGCGCGTGATCAGCAGGAGCTCGCTGTTCGACATGTCGACGCGCGCCTGCAGGAAATCGGCCTTGGTGCGCGAACCGATCTTGTAGAAGGCCTCAACCTGTTCCAGGTTGCGCTTCTTGGCTTCGAGATCGGATTCCTGCACCTCGCGCAATTTGCGCTGGCGGACCAGATCGTAGTAGTCGCGGATCACGAGCGCCTTCACCACGTCGCGGTTGTACTCGAGGTCGAACGCGGCGGCATTTGCGCTGCGCCGGGAGCGGGAGATGTTCTTGTAGTTGGCGCCCCAGTCGAACAGGTTGATCGAGCTGGAAAGCGAAAATCCATACGTCTCGTAGTCGAAGCCGCTGGGTTGGATGGCGCGGCCCTGGGAGTCGAACACCAGGCCGGTGGTGGGACCCGCCCAGTTGTGGCCGCCGCGCATGCTCATGCCGAAGTTGGGCATGAGTCCGCCGTAGCTGCGCAGCACGTCACCGCGGGCGCTGACGAGGTTCTCGCGCGCGATCCCCACGCTGGTGGACGCGTTCAGCGCCAGATCCAGGCACTTTTCCAGATCGAATTTTTCGGCCCGCGCGGTCAAGGGGCTAAGGCACGCAACCACAGCTAGGGCCAGGGTCGCCCGACGGATACTCATCTTGGCTACCTTCCGTTGACAACAAAGCGCTTGGAAACTCCGCGCCCGCTTCAGAAACGCGCGGGTTGGTCGGTAGTACGGCCAACTCGGGACGAATGTTCCGGCATTATAGCCGCCTGCGGCAGGTCCGGGTAAAAAAAAGCGGACCGCCGCCTCCCGGATTGGGAACCCGGTCCAGCGGCGAAGAAAAACACGCGCGCCGGGAAGTTTTCGTTACTGGACGGGTGCGGGCGCGTGGGCGGTGGGCTCGCTGGTGAACGAAACCCGCGTGGCATTGGCCTCTTTGAGTTCTTCCAGCACCGCGGCCACCGCCCGGTAGGGGGCGCGCTCGTCGGCGTTGAACGCCACCACGATGGCGGGTTTTCGGGCCGCCTCGCGGGCCACCCACTCGTTCAGCCGGTCGGTTTCGACAAAGCGGTTGTTGATCCACACGCGCCCGGTCTGGTCCACCCACACGTGCATCACATCGTCCTTCTCGTGCCGCCGCGCCGTCTCGGCATGCGGCAGGCGCACGTCGATGCCCTCCTCGGTCTTGAAGATGGTGGTGGCCATGAAGAAGATCAGCAGCAGGAATGCAATGTCACCCATCGATACGGAAGGAATGTGGGCGGCAACACGATGCCGGCGTTCGAACATCTCGCGGCGCATCGGTCACTCCAGAGTGCGCAGCGAGATGCGCCGGCACCGGGCCAGCTTGATCTGGTCGAGAACCTGCACCATCACGCCGTAGCTGGCATCGGGCGCAGTCGCAAGCACCACCACCGTGTCCGGATCCCGCGCCAGGCGCGCTTCCACCAGCGCGTGTACCGCCGCGGCGCCGATGCGCTGCCCGCCGGCTTCCACGGTTCCGTCGGCGTGGGCGCGAATCTCGAACACGTCTGCGGGTTTGAGCCGGGTAATCGCGTGCGCACGACCGGGGAGCACGAGCGGAATACCCTGCTCGATGGCGAACACCGTGGTCACAATGAAGAAGATGAGGAGCAGAAAGCCCAGGTCGGCCATCGACGCGGCCTGAAATTCGCAGGCGCCCACGGCGAATCTGGGCTGGCGGTGTTTCACGGCTGCACCACCGGCGCGGCGGGTTGCCCGGTGGCCCTGCGGTATTCCTCGTCAAGAAGCTCGTCCACAAGCTCGGCGCTCGCCTCTTCCATTTCCAGCACGAAGCGGTCGATGGAAAGGACAAAATAGGAATAGAACGCGGATACCGGCACCGCGATCATCAATCCCACCGCGGTCGTGATCAGGGCTTCTTCGATACCGCGTGCGACGATCTTGGCGCTCACCTGTTCGGCCGCCGCGATCGCCGCAAACGCCTTGATCATTCCCGTCACCGTTCCGAGGAATCCCAGCAGCGGCGCCACGTTGGAAATGGTGGCGAGCGCCAGCAGCCCCCGCTCCAGGAACGCCATCTCGATGGAACCTGCGGTGTGAATGGCTTTCTCCACGGCTTCGGGACCCCGATGCGCGCGCATCAGTCCCGAATGCAGGATGGCGGCGATCGGCCCGCGCTGCCCTTCGCACACGTGCATGGCGCCGCGCGGGCCTTCTTTGCGCAACGTCTTCAGCACGTCGATCATGAGCGAGCGCGTATTGATGCGCGCACGCCACAACGTCCACAGGCGTTCGATGATGAGCACCAGGCCGACAATGGCGCACAGCAGCAGCGGATGCATGCAGATGCCACCCTTGACGTACATCTGGCCGATGTAGCTGTTGCGGAGGTTGCCGAAAAAGCCGCGCGGTGCGTCCCGCGTGGCGTCCGTCACGGCGCCGGAAGCGGGGGCAGCGACCCGGGTGGTATCGGAGTCAGCCGCGGCGGTCGTGGATACCGGCGGGGCGGAGGGTTTCTGCGCCCACCCCGGCGCCGACAACATGGCGGCGCACGCCAGGCACGCCACCGCCACGGCGGCCAGGACACGGGGTCGACGTCGATTGCATCGTGTTTCCTTCATCAGGGGGCTCCTGCGTTCCGGAAAGGGTACGACGGATCGGCCTACTTGTTCGAGATCGAAGAACTCTTTTCGAGTTTGTACACGCCGTGGCCGTCACGGTCCAGAAATAGAAATCGTGTAATCGGTTCCAGCTCGGTCACGCGGTCGCGCTCCAGAAGGGGCTGACCGCCGCCGTTGTAGATCCATAGCTCGTAGGGAACGCTGGTGTTGTCTTCCGGTCGGTAGCGGGCGGTGGAGCCCTCGCCGGCCAGCGTGTTGCGCGTCTTGGGAACGGAGTACAGCTTCTGGCCGCTCGAGCTCATGTTGAGGGGGTGATATGGGTTATCAATCACTTTCTCCGCTTCACCCAGAGTCTCGTAGTTGCTGGGGATCACGTCCTGAATGATCTCGTCGGGTGGACCGTAACGCAGGTAGATATCCCCGCGCTGCGAGTAGATGGCAACCGGCTCGTCGGAGTAATGAGCGTTCACGTAATCGAGCCGCTCCATGAATTCATCGTACACCTCATTGTTGCTGGTGGTGGTATCCGGATCGAGCGACTTCCACATTGCGTCCAGCTCGCGCTCCTGTTCTCCCGGTGCCTTGCTCACAAAATTCTTGTACTCGCGGTCCCCCAGCAGAAAACGGGCCTCGGCCAGATACTCACGCCGCGGGGTCTCCCAGGTACGCAGATCCCATGCCACCGAGAAATCTCCGCTGTTCACGCGCGTGAGCGTGTTGCCGTCCAGAGAGAAGGTCAGGTACAACGAGTATCTTCCGGCGCGCACCTTCGTGAGATCCTCGCGCAGCACCACCGGATAGGTGGCCATTCCCTCGCCGGCCGGCCTGGGATTGGAAAGCGACCGCTCCGTCGCGTGCACCAGGTCGCCGCCGGGCGTCACGATCTCGGAACGGAACCCGAACGTGGGCGATGACGCCATGCTCGCCGGGAGATACAGTTCAACGTACACGGTGAGCGTGTCGCGGTAGAGCCCGTAGATCCGCGACGGGTTGGGCCGGTACTTGAGCAGGCCGCTCTCGTGCGCATTGACGTCCCAGACAAACATCGCGTTGCTGAACGACGGCTCGTCGTCCGGGATTTCGGGGACATTGAGACGCGCGCGGCTCACGATTGACGTCTTGTTCTTGCTCTTCACCAGGCCCATGACGCTGAGTTTGGGCGCGTTGAGGTCTTCCACCTGGTAGGAAATCCAGTAACCGCCCGGCGCAAGCAGGAACTGTTTGATCACCGTCTCGAAACTGATGGGGTCTTCGTCGCCCTGGGGATTGGGCTCGGTGAAGGTTACCTTCTCACCCCGGCGCACCACGTCCTTGCCGGCGTCATCCTTGATGAGGATCGACAGCTCGACGTGGCTCTTCCACTCACGGTTTTCCTGGCTGAACTTGAGCATGCGACCGGGAATCCGGATCGACACTTCAGTGAGCGTCTTCCCGTCCTTGCCCCGAAATGAGGCCGAATCCAGGAAGAAGTCGAAATCGCCGCGCCCGGAGTGGTTGCCGGCGCGCGCGGACGGCGCGACCAGCAGCATCAGGCAGACGCCGAAGAAAAGATAGGCGCCCCGTGAGGCGCCTATCGCAACAAGTCTCCCGTGTCGCAACATTATATCAATACGTAAACCCGAGCGAGATCCGGTGCACTTGACCGAGGTAGCCCAGGTCGCACCACGAATAGTCAAACGTCAGGTCCGACGTCTGGCTGGTGTCGACGCGCAGGCCCATGCCCGCCGCGAGTCCTTCGCTGTCCGAGTTGAAATTGTATCCGCCGCGCAGGAAGAAGAACTGGTTGAACCCGTACTCGGCGCCCATGTGCACCACTTCCTGGTTGTCGGAAGGGTGTGCGAACTCGAATACACCCTGCACGCTGTTGACGCCCTGCGAATACGGTGTCGCCGCCATCGCCACCTTGAACACGGTGGGCATCTTGGATTCGCGGTCGTCATAGTTGACCTTGGCGCCCAGGCTCTGGATCAACATGCCCAACCGCATTCCCCACAGGCCGATTCGATACACCAGGCCGAAGTCGACGGCGAAGGTGTTGACGCTCTTCTCCGCGAGGCCCGAGTGAATGAAGTGCACCGTCGAACCCGCCGAGAACTTGTCGGTGAAGAACTGAGCGTACGACAGACCGAACGACATGTCGCCGGCATCAAACGTCCGCCCGGTTCCCTCGGGAAGGAAGATGGTTCGCTCCGTCTGCGGATCCATGGTGAGAGCACGCGCGCTCACGCCCCAGGTGCCGGGGATGAACGGCAGCGTAAAGGCTCCCGCTGCATAGTTCAGAGCGATGTTGGCCGGCCACCACGTGTACGAAAGACTCACGTCGGTGCGGGTCACTTCGACCAGTCCGGCGGGATTCCAGTAGGTTGCCGACGCGTCGTTGGCGAGCGCGGTGAACGCGTTGCCCATACCCGTCGCGCGTGCCGACACGCCGATCTTCAGGAACTGGAGCGCGTACGTGCCGACCTTGGCGAAGGGCTGCGTCGCATACGCGTGCGCAGGGATCAACGCCACAAGGACCGTCGCCGCGATACCAAGTCTCAAATGTGATCTCACGTTCTCGAACCTCCTGAAAGATTCCAGCATCTTCGGCTAGAATTCGAACCCGAGCCCCAGGCGCCACTGCCGGTGGGATTCCCAGATGGTCGGGTCATAGACGGGAATGAACTCGTTCAACCCGTCGTCGTTGATATCCTGAAGATAGGCACCACCATACTTGCCTGTCTCCGTCAAATACGAACCGCCGTCCATTTGCGCGGCTTCGAGCCCCGGGAATGCGCCGGGTGAGGTACCGCCCGGGAGCAACACGTTGTCATCGAGCAGGTTGCGCCCCTCGAAGAACAGCGTCAGTTCGCGGCCATACACATTGAACAGTTTGCGGCCCTGCAGGCTCAGCTTGTGCGTGGGCTCCAGACGTCGCGAGTTCTCCAGCGTCGGGTCCTGCTTGCGGGCGTAGCGGTCGACCGGCGTCCAGGGCAGGCCGGAACCATAGGAGTAAATCGCGGTGGCGCCCCACTTGTTGCGGTCCGCCAGACGCAGCGTCACGTTGAACGTGTGGCGCTGGTCCCAGTCGAGCGGCAATTCTTCCGTGGGAAGGTGCGTCAGCCCGGCTGCGGAGCGGCCGAAGTCCGCGTCCGACGCCACGCCGTCCGCGAACGAGTACGTGTAATACACCTCGAAGCCCAGACGCCGCGTGAGCCGCTTTTCCAGCGAAATCTCGACACCACGCGAGCTGGCGTAGGTGCGGTTGATGTAGCGGAAGCCCTGCACACCGCTCGAATCCGTAAACTGCGTCGACGAAATCAGGCCGTAGATGTCCTTGTTGAACACCACGAAGTTGCCCGCGATGTCGTCGGTGAACTGGTGCGAGATACCCGCCTGGTACGAAACCGTGAGCTCGGGCTGCAGGTTCGGGTTGCCCAGCGTCCCCAGCGAACCCACGGGATCCTGCGTCTTGAACAGATAGGTGCGGCTCGGCCACTGCGTGAAACGCCCGTAGTGGAAGAAGAACTTGTCGCGGTCGGTGATCGGGAAGGCGACGCCCAGCCGCGGCGACAGGTTCTGCTTGAAGGTTTGCACTTCGGGGCTGATGTCAGCGCTGGATACCAGAATCTTGTTGTTGTTGCCGACCGTGAACCATTCGTAGCGCAGGCCCGCGTTCAGCACCATGCCCTCGTACTCCCACTTGTCCTGCAGGTACGCAGCGCCTTCGGCGTTGTAGTTCTCGTAGATATTCACGTTGAGACCCTGCTGCGGGAGCCCGGTCTCCGAGTTGATGCGCACCTGAGCCGGCTGCGTGCGCTGATCGTCGCTCAGATCGTTGTAGAGAACCTGCACGCCGGTCTTGATACGGTGTCCCTTGAACTGCTCGGACGTCACGTCGCCGCGCATCAGCCACTGAATGGACTGCTGGTTGGAATAGAACGGATAGTCGTATGCCGTGATGAAGTACGGCACACTGTCGTCCGTGTACCAGGTCGGCGTGGTGATACCGCCGGGAAGCGTCGACCCGTTGGGCAGCGTGGTCGGCAGGCCGGCGGTGTCGAATTGCGACGGATCTTTCTGGTTGCCGTTTTCGTCCAGCACCGTCGCCTTGGTGCGCAGATCGAGGCGGCTCACCTTGATCTGGTACAGCAGCGTTTTGGTGATGTTGTGGCTGAAGCCCAGTTTCAACTGCAGGTTCTCGGACCGCGTTTCCGGCGTCTTGGTCGCCGAGTTGAAAGGCACGAACGACGAGTCGGCGCCGTTGGGGTCATTGAGATACGCCTGGAACTGGCTGAACTGCCGCTGATATCCCTCGAAGAGCGCCCATGGTTTGTAGTAGAGCACCGTGCCGTCGGATGAGGTTACCGCCTGGTCCCACACCACGGTCACCACGGTATTGCCGGTCTTGAGATCGGCCGCCCGGAACCCCGTGCGCTGAATCGGCGTCTGCGAGCCATCGGGATTGTGGACCACATCATTGATAATGACGGGACGAATGTGCAGCTGGCGCACCCGCGTCGCTTCATCCTTGATTTCCGCCCACGGCCCGTTGTTGAACACGCGGATGCGGCCGAATTCGTACTCGTTGCCACCCGTGGCCGAAGGAACCAGCTGCTGGTACTCCCAGATCTTGCCGACGTATCCGGAGATGTTCCAGTTGTTGATGTAATCGTCGGAACGCGTCGATGAATAGATCGCTTCGCCGTCGACCTTCATCTTCTGCATGTTGTACGTCAGCTTGCCCTGCATGTTGTAGGACGCCGACTGGCGCTGCCGGAATTTCAGGAAGTCCGTAATCTTGTGTTCGGGCCGCGGCTCGATGGTGGTGTTCTCGCCGTCGGTCCAGGTGGCTTCGCCCGACGCGTAGTAGCGAAGGTTCTTCCACCAGGTGGGACCGCCGAAGCCAAGGCTCAGTCGATCCATGTTCGTGTAGGTCTTGTCCGAGCGGCCGAAGTCGTCGGTAAAGTAGCGCAGCTCACCGCCGAAGCGACGGCCGCCTTCCTTGGTCGCAATGTTGATGACGGCGGACTGAGCATCGCCGTACTCGGCGTCCATACCGCCCGACACGATTTCGGAGCCGGATGTGCCCAGCATGCCGACGTCCACGGTGCCGCCGCCCAGCGGGTCGGAAACCGGAACGCCGTCGATCTGCACCTGCACCTCGCCGCTTCGTCCGCCACGCACGTGCATGTCATCGCCGGTCTTGACGATACCCGCCTTGAGACCGACGGCTTCGAGAACGTCGTCCACGGGCATGGATTGGAGCTGTTGCGAGGACACGGCGGCGCTGGTCTTGGACTCGGTGACCTCCACCATGGCGCGTTCCGCGGTCACGACGATTTCCTGCGTCTTGGCCACGACGGTGGTTTCAAGTTTGAACTCGAGCTCTTCGGTGGAGCCGACGCTGATCGACACGCTGGGTTTCTCAACGGCCTTGTAACCCATCATCATCGCGCGCACGGTGTAGGTGCCGGGAGGAACCGCCGTGATGGTGAACTTTCCATCCGCAAGCGTCATCGCACCCATGGTCGTGCCAACCAGAATTACGTTGGCATAGCCGAGCGGAGTCCCGTCGGCCTTCATGACTTTTCCCTTCACCGTGCCGGTTTGTGCGAATGCAGCGGAATGAACGAGACCCAGGCATGCAACCAAGATCAGTGCGATCTTCGCGCCCCGGTAGTCACGTGGGAACATGTCGCGAACCCCTTTCAATCCCAACACGAACCCAGCGCACGGGTCCCGTGTTAATTCCGGCCTTAAACTGTTGTGGTGGGGACAGTTCGGTCACGGCGCCCTAGATCGCCGTAACCTTCCGATCAGGTGGGGTCACTCTATCACAAGCGTTTGAAGCAGTGCCAGCAATATCACCGACTTCGTCCGCAATATAACGTGGGGCCTAACGGGTTGTCAATACGCGTCATGCGTTCCGTCAGGGGGTCCAGGTGGGGTTACGGCCGGGACCCCGCGACCGGGTTTCCAACGACCCGGGCCGAAAGGCCGCCCCGGGGGACCGCGGGAAACCTGGGGGAGGGTGCTCCAGCAGTGGATGCACCCGAAAGTATGTGCAGCTTCTCCCCGTTCGTCAATCTCCCGCGTGCTCAGAATTGAAATCCGGGGCCCAGGGGCCATTCGCGCTGCGAATCCCAGAAGGTGGGATCGTGCACGGCATGGAACTGGTCCTGGCCGTCGTCATTCCGGTCGTGGAGGCAGGCCCCGCCGTGGTCCCCCGTCTCCGTCCGCCGCTTCCAGGCTTGGGAACCCGCCCGGTGCCGTACCGCCCGGGAGCAGCAGGTTGTCGTCGAGCAGGTTGCCTCCCTCGCAGAACCGGGTCCGCTTCCGGCCGTACATGCCGAACGATTTCCGTCGCGTCGCGTGGGGTCCGTCAGCCGTGTGGGGGCGGTTACTTCTCGTACAACCAGCACGCGGTCCTGTGTCCCGGCTCGACGTCCTTGAGCGCCGGCGTTTGTTCGCGGCAGATGGACATCGCGTGCGGGCAGCGCGTGTGGAACGCGCATCCTCTGGGAACGTTGGCCGGGCTGGGCACGTCGCCGGGAAGCAGAATGCGCTCGCGGCGCTTGGACGGATCGATGCTGGGCACGGCGCTGAGCAGTGCCTGCGTGTAGGGGTGTTTGGGCGCGCGGTAGAGATCGGGCGCAGTCGCGATTTCCACGATGCGTCCCAGGTACATCACCGCCACGCGGTCGCTGATGTACTCCACCACACCCAGGTCGTGTGCAATGAACAGGTACGTGAGGCCGAGCGCCTCCTGCAGATCCTTGAGCAGGTTGATGATCTGCGCCTGAATCGACATGTCGAGCGCGCTCACCGGTTCGTCGGCGATCACGAGGTCGGGATTCACGGCCAGCGCGCGCGCAATGCCGATGCGCTGGCGCTGTCCGCCGGAAAATTCGTGCGGGTAACGGTTCATGTGCTCCGCGGGAATCCCGACCCGGTCGAGCAGATCGGCGACGCGCGCACGCACGGCGTCTCCGGTGGCGAGCCGGTGAATGCGCACCGCCTCGGCGATCATGCTGCCCACGGTGAGACGCGGGTTGAGCGAGCCGTAGGGATCCTGAAACACCACCTGCATGCGCTTGCGCAGTCCGCGCATTTCGTGCGGCTTGAGTGAGAGCACGGGAATGTTGTCGAAGAAGACCGACCCGGATGTGACCTCGGTGAGCCGGAGAATGGCGCGCGCCAGCGTGGTCTTGCCGCAGCCGCTCTCGCCCACCAGCCCCAGTGTCTCGCCGCGTTTGACTTCGAAGCTCACGCCGTCGACGGCGCGCACCTGTCCCACCACGCGCGAAAGCACGCCGCGACGAATGGGATAGTGCTTGGTCAGGTCCTCGACGCGCAGCAACGTGTCGCCGCGTTCGGGCGGCGCGTTGCGGTCGGCGCGGCTCTCCACCAGCGTGTCAACCACGGTGCACGTCCTTCCAGCAGCGGATGGCGTGATTCGGACTCACGTCGCGCAGCGCGATGTTCTCGTTGTCGCAGCGGTATTCGGCGTACTTGCAGCGGTCGGAAAAACGGCAGCCGCGCGGCAGGTCGAGCAGGTCGGGCACCTTGCCCGGAATCACCTTGAGACGCTCGCCGCGGGGCGCAAGGCTGGGAATCGATTCGCGCAGCCCCATGGTGTAGGGATGGCGCGGATCGTTGAACAGGTCCTGCGTGGTTGCGACTTCCATCACCTTGCCGGCGTACATCACGATGACGCGCCGGCAGGTTTCCGCGATCACGCCGAGATCATGGGTGATCATGAGAATCGCCATGCCCAGCTTTTCCTGCAACGACAGCAGGAGATCGATGATCTGGGCCTGGATGGTCACGTCGAGCGCCGTCGTGGGCTCGTCGGCGATGAGCAGGCCGGGGTTGCACGAGAGCGCCATGGCGATCATCACGCGCTGGCGCATGCCGCCGGAGAGCTGGTGCGGATACGAACGCGCCACCCGCGCGGGGTCGGGAATCTTCACCAGCGAGAGCATTTCCAGCGTGCGCTCGTGCGCCTCGCGTTTGGAGAGACGCTGGTGCAGCACCACCGCTTCTTCCACCTGGTACCCGCACGTGAACACCGGGTTCAGGCTCGTCATCGGCTCCTGGAACACCATGGAGATTTCGTTGCCGCGAATGCGGCGCATCTCCCGTTCCTGCAGCTGGAGGAGGTCCGCGCCCTTGAAGAGAATCTGTCCGCCCTCGATGCGTCCCGGCGGGGTCTGAATCAGACGCATCAGCGCCAGCGCGGTCACGGTCTTGCCGCATCCGCTTTCGCCCACCAGCCCCAGGGTTTCGCCGGGACGGATGGAGAAGCTGGTGTCGTCCACCGCGGGCGCACGCCCTTCCGGCGTATCGAAGCTCACGGTGAGATTCCTCACCTCGAGCAGCGCCTCCACCGACGAGGCGGACGTTGCGGTCTGCTGCGAGCCGGGCTCGCCGCGCGTGCCTGTCATGCGTCGATCGTACGTCTCAACCATGCCTACCAGCAACCAGTTCCTTCATGTCAGCGCGCGGCGCCGGACGATGCGCGCGCGTTGAATGCATCGCGCAATCCGTCGCCCACCAGATTGAACGCCGCGGCCGCCAGCGTGATCGCCAGCGCCGGCCATGCACTCACCCACCACGCGGTGTGCAGTGCGTCGCGTCCCTCGAAAACCATCGCACCCCAGCTCGGTGTGGGCGGCTGTACACCGAAACCCAGAAACGAGAGCGATGATTCGAGAAGAATCACCGTGCCCGCATTGAGTGTCGCCGCCACCACCACCGGTCCCACCGTGTTGGGCAACAAGTGCCGCCATACCAGTCCCATTTTTCCCACACCCGACGCAATGGCGGCGTCGACAAATTCGCGTTCGCGCATGCGCCGGACTTCACCGCGCACGATGCGCGCAATTCCCATCCATCCGGTGGCCGCCAGCGAAATGCCGAGCGTCCACACGCCGGGGGCCGCCAGCGCCGCCACCATGAGCAGCAGCAGGATGCGAGGAAACGACAGCATGCCGTCCACGACCCGCATCAGCACGTCATCGGTGCGCCGGCCCGCCGTTCCCGCGGCGGTTCCAATCAGCACACCCAGCAGCGTCCCCAGCCCCACGGCCATGATGCACAATGCCAGCGATACTTCGCCGCCATGCGCGACGCGCGCCCATACATCGCGTCCGAAGCGGTCGGTGCCCAGCGGATGCCCGCCGCCCGGAGCCGCATACCGTTGCCCCGCCCCCATGTCGGCGGGATCGCCGCTGATCACCGGCGCGAGCACGACCATCGCCGTCATCGCAACCAGCACGACCGCTCCCGCCACCGCCGCGCGATTGGCCGCAAAGCGGCCGGCAAAGCGTGCGCGCGGTGCGCGCGAACGGCGTGTGGCGATCACCAGCAGGACCAGCAGAGCGTCGAACGCCACCGCGGTCACCGCCTGCAGCGGTGTAAATCGGGTCCACGCGCCCGCCCGCAGGATCAGCACACCGGTGAAAAGCAACGCCAGCACTGCAAAAACAACGCCAACGCCGCTGAGACCGCCGGCGCGCGGTTCATCGTGCGCGTCGTGCGCGGAAAAATGTGCCGGAGGCCGGGTCATGACCGCTCCGATTCTGAAGCCGCCCGTGGGTCGGCGCGCAGCGTGACGATGTCGGCGGCCAGGTTTCCGGCGATGACCAGCACCGCGGCCAGCGTGGTGATGGCGAGCACCGTCGGATAATCCCGCGCGCCCACCGCTTCCACCATCAACAGGCCGGCCCCGGGCCAGGCGAACACGCTCTCCACCACCACCGCCCCGCCCAGCAGAAACGGCGCGCTCAACCCCGCCACCGTAATCATGACGGGCAGCGCGTTGCGAAACGCGTGGCGCCACAGGATGCGCGACTCGGCCAGTCCTTTGGCGCGCGCGGTGCGCGTGTAATCCTCGGCGAGCGCATCGATGAGACTGCCCCGTACGAAACGCGCAAACCCGGCGGCGCCCGCCACCCCCAGCACCAGCACCGGCATCACCAGATGGCGCGCCCGGTCCACCAGCGCCGCGAATCCGTGCACGGGCGCACCCGGCGACATCATGCCCGCGGTGGGAAGCCAGCTGTGATCGACTGCCAGCCATGCGATCAGCAGGTACGCGAGATAGAACGGGGGGATGGAATACAGCAGAACCGTCGCCGTCGAGAGCGCCCCGTCGGTGCCGCGGAAGCGATGGCGCGCCGCGAACGCACCCACCACCACACCCAGTCCCATCTGCACCATCAGCGCCAGTGCCGTGAGAAGCAGCGTGCGCGGCAACGCCTGCGCCACCAGATCGCGCACGGGACGCTGGTGCAGAAAGCTGGTGCCGAAATCACCGGTGATGACGCGGCGTATCCAGTCGACGTATTGCCGGTAGAGGGGCTGGTCGAGACCGAGTGCGTGGCGCATGCGCGCGATGTCGGACGGGCTCACACCCGGCTCGACATAGCGCGACAGCGGATCGCCGGGAACCAGGTGAAGGACCAGGAAGGTGAGGGTGACCGTGATCGCGACCAGGACGATCGCGTTGAGGAACCGGCGCAACACCAGTGCGGCCATCATACCTTCCGCGACATGGGTGAAGAACTCCGAGCGCCTGTCACTGCCCGTCTGGCAGCGCGGACCGAATTCGGGATGGTTACGCCGCCGGCACCGTCACAACCGGGCTGCGGTTCGCCGTCGTCTCGTCGAGGCGCCGCACCGGCGTCTCCGTGGGCGCACTGTGCAGCACGTCCGGCGACGTTTCCGCTTCGTGCGCAATCGCCAGCAGCGCATCGGCGAAACGATCCAGCGTCTCGCGGCTCTCCGTCTCCGTCGGTTCCACCATCAGGGCCTCGGGCACCGTGAGGGGGAAATACACGGTGGGCGCATAAAACCCGTGATCGAGCAGCCGCTTGGCCACGTCGAGCGTGCGCACGCCGTACTTCTTCAGCGGCTCGCCGGTCGCGACGAACTCGTGCATGCAGCGCTGCCCGTAGGGAATGGGATATTTCGAAACGATGCGCGAGGCCAGATAGTTGGCGTTGAGGATGGCCGTCGAGCTGGCGCACCGGATTCCGTCGGATCCGAGCCGCATGATGTAGGTGTACGCGCGCAGGTAGATGCCGAAGTTTCCGTAGAAGGAATGCAACGCGCCCACCGACTGGGGCCGGTTGTACTCGAGGCGCAGCGCGCCGTTCGCCTCCACCACGCGCGGCGTGGGCAGAAACGGTTCCAGATGGGACTTCACCGCCACCGGACCCGAACCCGGGCCGCCGCCTCCGTGCGGCGTGGAGAACGTCTTGTGCAGGTTGAAGTGCATCATGTCGAAGCCGAAGTCGCCCGGCCGCGCCTGCCCCATGAGCGCGTTCATGTTGGCGCCGTCCATGTAGCACAGCGCACCCGCACGGTGCACCATGTCGACGATTTCGCCGATGTTCTTTTCGAACAGCCCGAGCGTGTTGGGGACGGTGAGCATCAGCACCGCCACGTCGTTGTCGAGCACACCCTTGAGCACATCGAGATCGACGCGCCCGTCCTTGCCCGACCGGAAGGTCTGGGTTTCGAAACCGCACACTGTGGCCGACGCGGGATTGGTGCCGTGGGCCGAATCGGGCACCAGCACGCGATGGCGGGTCTCGCCGCGGTCGGCGAAATACGCGCGCGCCAGCAGCAGTCCCAGCATCTCGCCCTGGGCGCCGGCCGCGGGTTGCACGCTGACGGCGTCCATCCCCGAGATGGCGGCCAGCTCGCGTTCCAGTCCGAACATGACGCGCAACGCCCCCTGTGCGTCGGCATCGTTCTGCTCGGGATGCAGGCCCGCGAACCCGCTCATCGCCGCGACATCTTCGTTCACCTTGGGGTTGTACTTCATGGTGCAACTGCCGAGCGGGAAGAGGTCCTTGTCGACGTGATGATTCTTTGTCGACAGCCCGATGTAGTGGCGCATCACCTGCGGCTCGCTCACTTCCGGCAGCCCGATGCGGCCGCTGCGCAGATACTCGGAGGGAATGTCGCGCGGCGCGTCCGCCGGCTGCGACGAAATTCCGTAATCGTGCCGCCCCGGCCGGCTCTTCCCGTAGATGGTCTGTGAAAAATCGTGGCCGCTCACGTTCAACCCACCTTTACCAGCGCCGCGCGCTTGAGCACGGCACAGAATTTCTCGGCGTCTTCGTCCTGGTTCTTCTCCGTCACCGCGACCAGCAACAGGTTGCGCGCGGACGCGCCGTAGTAGCGTTCCAGCGGGATGCCGGCGAGAATTCCCTCACGGCGCGCGGCGTCCACCACCGCCTGCGCGTCGGTGGGACACGCCACCACGAACTCCCGGAAGAAGGGCGCACGGTACCGGAGTGAATAGCCGTCGCACGCGGCGATCGCCGCCGCCAGTTTGCTCGCGCGCTGGTGGCACACCCGCCCCAGTTCGGTGAACCCTCCTTCTCCCAGCAGGCTCACGTAGATGGTGGCACGCGTCGCCAGCAGTCCCTGGTTGGTACAGATGTTCGACGTCGCCTTCTCGCGGCGGATGTGTTGCTCGCGCGTCTGCAGCGTCAGCACGAATGCCTCGCGCCCCTCGACGTCGTAGGTGGCGCTGACGATGCGCCCCGGCATCTGCCGGATGTATTCCTGTTTGCACGCCATGAACCCGACCAGCGGACCGCCGTAGGCGATGTCGTTGCCCAGCGGCTGGCATTCGCCCACCGCGATGTCGGCGCCGTACTCACCGGGCGGCCGCAGCAGCGACAGTGAAATCGGATCCACGCTCGCCACCAGCAACGCGCCGGCGGCGTGAACCTCCGCCTCGAACTCCCAGGGGCGCTCGAGCGCGCCGAAATAGTTGGGCGTCTGCACCACCACCGCCGCCACCGTTTCGTTCAGCTCTTTCGTGAGCGCCGCCGCGTCGATGTCGCCCGCATCCGACGCACCCAGCGTGCGGATTTCGATTTTCTGCCCGCTTACGTATGCCTTGAGCACGCGCAGGTAGCGCGGGTTGAGCGCATACGGAACCAGCAGCACATCGCGATGCGTGATCTTGGCGGCCATCAGACACGCCTCCGCGAGCGCGGTGGCGCCGTCGTACATGGACGCGTTCGCCACCGGCAAGCGCGTCAGGCGTGAGATGTGGGTCTGGAACTCGAAGATGACCTGCAGCGTCCCCTGGCTCGCCTCGGGCTGGTACGGCGTGTACGCGGTGGCGAATTCGGGACGGCCGGTGAGGTTCTTCACCACCGACGGCACCGTGTGGTCGTAGATCCCGCCCCCCAGATAGCTGACGAGATGCGCGGCGGGGCGGTTGGTGCGCGACATCGCGCCCATGGCACGCAACGTCTCCGGTTCGGTCTTGCCCTTCTCGATGGGCAGCAGCGTGCGCAGGCGGAACTTCTCGGGTATGACGTCCAGCAGTTCTTCCTCGGACGTAACGCCGAGCGCGGCCAGCATGGCGGCGCGATCTTCGTCGGTGTGATACGTGTACGGCATGGCTACTTTCCGATCATCGACTGATACGCCGCATGGTCCATCAACGCGTCGAATTCCTTGCGGTCTCTGAGTGTCACGCGCACGAACCAGCCGTTGCCGAACGGATCCTGATTCACGAGATCGGGATGCTGCTCGAGCTCGGGGTTGACGGCGCTGACGCTTCCCGAGACGGGGGCAAACAGATCGGCCACGGTCTTGACGGCCTCGATGGTGCCCATCGACTGCGTGGCCTTCACGGCCGCGCCCACCTTCGGCAGCTCCACGTAGACGATATCGCCAAGTTCGCCGGCGGCGAAGTCGGTGATGCCGATGGTCGCCTCGTCGCCTTCGACGCGAACCCACTCGTGCTCTTTCGTGAATCGAATGTTTTTGAAATCCATATGTTGAATCCTTTGAATCCTTCTTGGTGTGCGGACCAGATACGGTCCTCCGCTCCTGCTCCTCGCTCGGAGCGCAATTCTGAAATTCAACGCGCTCGTCAAAGTCGCGTCAGACCGCATCTGGTCCGCGACGCGAATTCAACAGCGCTCGCATCTGCTCGCTCTTGCTCCTGCGAGCTCGGATCAATTCGTCCGCCATCGCCTCTCAGGCGCGTGCGCGGCTGGGATAAAACGGAATCGGCACGCGCTTCGCGGGCACGGAATGGGCCCGCACCTGCACGCACAGATCCGCGTCCACGCTGTCGGCGTCGACGTACGCAAGGCACAGGCTCTTCTTGAGCGTGGGCCCGTAGGTGCCGCTGGTGACCTTGCCCACCATCGCGTCTCCGCGCATGATGGCGTACCCCTGCCGCGCCAGGTTGCGGCCGTCAAGTTCGAAGCCGAGCAGCTTCTTCTTGAGTCCGGTTTCTTTCGCGTGCACCAGCGCGTCGCGCCCGATGAACTCGCTCTTTCCCAGCTTCACCAGCCAGTTGAGTCCGGCTTCGAGCGGCGAGGTTTCGTCGTCGAGTTCGTGTCCGTACAGGCACAGACAGGCTTCGAAGCGCAGTGTGTCGCGCGCGCCCAGACCGGCCGGCGCCACGCCGAACGGTTTTCCCGCGTCCAGCAACTGATCCCACAGTTCGCGCGCGTGTTCGGGCCGGACGAATACTTCGAATCCCAGCTCGCCGGTGTACCCGGTGCGGGACGCAATCATCTGCTCCCGGCCCGTTCCGAACGTGCGCCAGCGGTAGTACGCAACGTCGTCGATCGCGTCGCGCAGCGGCGCCAGCATGGGCGTCACCTTCATGAGATCGCGCGTCTTCGGACCCTGCACCGCGATCAGCGCCCAGTCGTCGCTCTCATTGTGGAGTTCCAGGCGTTCGCGCGGAAAGGTCGACGCGGCCCACTTCATGTGGTCCCAGTCCTTGTCGATGTTGGACGCGTTGACCACGATGAGCGCGCGATCCTCGCCCATGCGCGCCACCAGCAGGTCGTCCACCACGGTGCCGTCGTCGCGGCACATCACCGTATACAGCACGCCGTCGGGTGGAAGTTTGGAACAGTCGTTGGTGACCACGTGGTCCAGGTATTTCCACGTATCGGGGCCGGACACGGTGAACTCGCCCATGTGGCTCACATCGAACAGTCCCACGCGCTCACGCACCGTGGTGTGTTCCTCGATGAGACCGGCGTAGCTCACGGGCATGTCGAACCCGGCAAACGGCACCATGCGCGCGCCCGCCGCGATATGCGCGTCATATAATGGAGTGCGCTTGTGCGTGGTCATAGGTCGTGACGTTCGAATCGCGGCCTGTGCCGGGGATGACCGGCTTCAGACGCGGATGAGATCAGGCAACGTGTCCGTCGCGTGGTTCCTCACGGGTTTGCGCAGCGGGTGGTTCGCCCAGCTCACGGAGCATGGCCCCGGTGTGGGAATCCTCGCGCTGCATGATGTCGTACGGAGATCCGGTCGCCACCACGTGCCCGCCCGCCTCACCGCCCTCCGGCCCCAGGTCGATGATGTGATCGGCAGCCAATACTACATCCGGATTGTGCTCGATCACAATCACTGTATTCCCTTTATCCACAAGCTTGTTGAGAACCTCCAGCAGCATGCGGACGTCCTCGTGGTGGAGGCCCGTAGTGGGCTCGTCCAGGATGTACAGCGTCCGCCCGGTGGCGCGCTTGGTCAGCTCCGACGCCAGCTTGACGCGTTGCGCCTCGCCGCCGGAGAGCGTGGTGGCCGACTGCCCCAGCCGGATGTATCCCAGGCCCACGGACGTCAGGGTTTCGCAGGTCCGGCGGATCAGCGGAAAGCTGGAAAACACCTCCACCGCTTCCTCGACCGAAAGGTCGAGCACGTCGGCGATGCTCCGTCCTTTATAGGTGATCTGCAGCGTCTCGTGGTTGTAGCGCCGGCCCTTGCACGCCTCGCACGTGACATACACGTCGGGCAGAAAGTGCATCTCCACCTTGATCACGCCGTCGCCCTGACACTTTTCGCATCGCCCCCCCGCCACATTGAAGCTGAAGCGGCCCACCTTGTAGCCGCGCGCGCGCGCCTCCGGCAACTGCGAGAAGAGATCGCGGATGGGCGTGAACACGCCGGTGTAGGTGGCCGGGTTGGAGCGCGGCGTGCGTCCGATGGGCGACTGGTCGATGGCAATCACTTTGTCGATGCGTTCCAGTCCGTCGATGCGGGTGTGCGCGCCGGGGAGTTCGGTGCCGCCGTAAATGTGGCGGTGCAGGGCGCGGTGCAGAATGTCGTTCACCAGCGTGCTCTTCCCCGAGCCGCTCACTCCGGTGACGCAGGTAAACACGCCGAGCGGAAAGGCCACGTCGATGTCCTTCAGATTGTTCTCGCGCGCGCCGCGCACCACAACCTTCTCCGCCAGCAGTGGCCTGCGCACCACGTCCCGAATCTCCGGCGGAGAGAGGTTCAGATACCTCCCGGTGGCGCTTTCGGGAACGCGCCGTATCTCCTCCGGCGTTCCCGCCGCCACCACCTCGCCACCGTGCACCCCGGCGCCGGGCCCGAGATCGATCACGTAGTCGGCGGCAAGAATGGTATCGCGGTCGTGTTCGATGACCAGCACCGAGTTGCCGATGTCACGCAGATCCTTGAGGGTGCGAATCAGGCGCGCATTGTCGCGGTGGTGCAGGCCGATGCTGGGCTCGTCCAGAATGTAGAGCACGCCCATCAACTTGGATCCGATCTGCGTGGCCAGGCGCAGGCGTTGCGCTTCCCCACCCGCCAGCGTGGCCGCGCTGCGATCGAGTGAGAGATAGCCCAGCCCCACGTCCCCGAGGAACTTCATGCGCGAGACAATCTCGTGCAGGATGGGCGCGCCGATCACGGCCGCGTTGCCTTCCAGCTTGAGCGCGTTCAGTTCGAACAACCCGCGGCTCACGCTCCACCTGCACACCTCGGCGATGGTGTGTCCGCCCACGCGCACCGCCAGCGCTTCGGGGCGCAGGCGCGATCCGTGGCACGACGAACACGGCTCGATGGTCATGAAGGTCTCGATCCACTTGCGCACGCTCTCCGACGACGTGCTCTTGTAGCGGCGCCGCAACCAGGGAATCACGCCCTCCCATGCCGTGCGGTATTCGCCCTCCACTTTCGCGAAGTCCATCTTCACGGAGATTTCTTCGTCGATGCCGGAGAGAATGGCGTGGCGCGCGCGCGCGGGAAGTTTGTTCCACGGCGCATCCAGCGCAAAACCGACGTGGCGCCCCAGCGCTTCGAGCTGTGAACGTCCCCAGTCGCCTTTGAGCTTGCCCATGGGCGCCAGCGCGCCGCCGTCCAGCGTGAGCGTCTCATCGGGCACCACCAGCGCGGGATTGAAATCCATGCGCGTGCCCAGACCGCCGCATTCCTCACACGCGCCGTACGGCGAGTTGAAGGAAAACATGCGCGGGGAGAGTTCGCCGAAGCTGATGTTGCAGAACGCACAGGCGAACTGCTGCGAGAAGACGAGCTCTTCCGGGTTCGCGCCCGATCCCACCAGCACCGTGATGGTGCCGTCCGCCAGCCGCGACGCCGTTTCGAGCGAGTCCGCGATGCGGCGCGCGTTCTTGGGGTCCACCTGCAGGCGGTCCACGACGGCGTCGATGTCGTGCTTCTTCTGCTTTTCCAGGGCGGGCACGTTCTCGACGTCGAGAATCTGACCGTCCACGCGCGCCCGCACGAAGCCTTCCTTCTCGATGCCCTCGATGATCTTGCGATGCTCGCCCTTGCGGCCGCGCACCAGCGGGGCCAGGATGGCGACGCGTGTGCCCGGCGCCAGCGCGAGGATACGGTCCTGAATCTGCGCGATGGTCTGCTGCGAGATCACGCGCCCGCACCTCGGGCAATGGGGCGTTCCCGCGCGCGCGAAGAGCAGGCGCAGATAGTCGTAGACCTCGGTGAGGGTGCCCACCGTGGAGCGCGGATTGCGTCCCGTGGTTTTCTGTTCGATGGAAATGGCGGGCGAGAGCCCGTCGACACGATCGACGTCGGGTTTCTCCATCTGCCCCAGGAACTGGCGCGCGTACGCGGACAGGCTTTCCACGTAGCGCCGGTGTCCCTCGGCGTAGATGGTGTCGAAGGCCAGCGACGACTTCCCCGAACCCGACAACCCCGTTACCACCACCAGGCGGTTGCGCGGGATGGTGACGTTGATATTCTTGAGGTTGTGCTCGCGGGCGCCCCGGACGACGAGATCACGCTGGGTTTTCATGCCCGCGTAAGGTAGCAAAAGCGCGACGCCGCCCGCAAGGCGCCTGCTGGCTCAAGCGTGCGAGCGGGTGGCACCGGACGGAGTCCCGGCAACGAGCGGAGCGAAGTTGTTCCCCGGTGGCCGGTGTCAGGACCCGCGAGCGGTAACCAGTGAAAAAGAGAAGCCCCGGGATTGCTCCCGGGGCTTCTGCGCAATCGCCGCGATGCGGTGGCGGTTACTTCAGCATCACCATTTTCTTCGTGGCGCTGAATTTGCCCGCATTGAGGCGGTAGAAGTACACACCCGAGCTCACCGTGTTGCCCGCGTTGTCGCGGCCGTTCCACGTGACATCGTGCGCGCCGACATCCATGGAGCTGCTCAGCAGCGTGCGTACCAGCCGTCCATTCACGTCGTAGATGGAAAGTGTGACGTCCTCACGCGCGGCCAGCGTAAACCGGATGGCCGTGATGGGATTGAACGGATTGGGCGAGTTCTGCTCGAGACGCGTGACCGCCGCCGGCATCGTGAACGACTCGATGGGCGAAACGAATTCGCCGTCACCGTCGGCCACGCCGATCATGTAACGGTACGACTCACCCGGAACCGTGCCTTCGTCGACGTACGTGAAGGTATCCTTCCCGTTCATCGACGCCGTGGTAATGCTGTTGAGACCACCCTCGGCACCGTCACCGCGATACACACGCACCAGCACATTCGGGAACGTGGACGCGAAGCTCGCCGTGATCTCCGCGCCGCGGTCCACCGCGCGCACGTGGAAGGACGAGATCGCCACTGCCACCGGGCATTGCAGCGACCAGCCGATGTCTTCGAAGGCTTCGCTGGCCAGACCGCGGTTGTGGTTCACGCCCGTATACGAGGGCTCCATCAACTGGTCGGGCGTGCAGGTGGTGTTCCAGTGCAGGTACGTCGACCCAACCTGGATCGTGGCGGGCGCGTACAGCTGCACGTGCGTTCCCGTCTTGCCGGCGCTCAGGATCACGCTGGCCGCCTGGACATTGGGGCCGATGAAGTGCAGGTTGGTGTCCGTCGTCATGGCCGCCACGCGCTGGGCGTTGGTCATGACGGTCAGCGCCGACGGCGTCGCGCCGTGGCTTTCGCTGTTGGCCTCGAACACATCGTCGTAGCCCAGGAACTCGGCCCCGGTCGATACATTGATGAACGACGAGAAGCCGAGACCGTGGCAGATCTCATGCTCCGCCACCGTCACGAAATCGATGTAGTTGCCGACCGGCGGAACACCGTCGAGTCCATAGTACCAGTTGTAGCCCGCGAGGCAGCTGGCGCCGCCGTTGATCGAGCTGTTGAACTGCGCAATGATGTCCGAGTTGACCGGATCGTTGTCCACACCGGTGATGGCGTTGGCCAGCGCAATGGGATACCACGTGTTTGCCAGCGGCGCGCCCGCGAAATCACGCAGCACCGATACCGCGCCCGCCGACCCCAGCACGGCGCTGGTTGAGTTGCAGGCCAGCGGAGTCATGGACGCGTTCACGAGAATGGGGACGTTGCTCGAGAGGCACATGCCGGCGAGATCCGCGGCGTACTGAAGTGCAATCAGTCGCTGTTGACCCAGCGTGGTGCCGGCGTTGCCACCCACCGGGGCCACCGGCGTCAGATCATTCAGCCCCACGCCGGAAGGATCGATGTTCACGATGGTAATCGTGGCGGCGCCGGCGCCGGTCGTCATGGCCAGCATGGCGAAGACCGCCACGAGGACGAACATGGTTCGCAGATGCTTCATGATTCGTCCCCCCTTACTTCCGGCTCGCCGACTGGTCGGCAGCGGTGTTGAGGCCCTGTGCGCACGGTGTGGCCAGCGCACCGTCGGTGGTGACGGTTCCAACCATGCCGCTCGCATAACGACCCTGCAGGTTTACGTAGACACCCTTGTGACCGGACGGATTCGGCTCTTCGACGAGCCCGTCGTCGTTGGTGCTCCAGCTGTTGGCCAGCTGCGCGGGGATCTCCAACTTGGTTCCACCGGGCACGGCTTCCGGCACGATCGCGCCGGTCGTGGGATCAATGTTCACCGTCATGCCGGCCGGTGACGGCGTCACCAGCGGCGACGACGCGGTCGTGTGGGGTGCGTCGGCCTGGAAGGTGAGGCCCACGAGCGCACATGCCATCACGATCGAAAGCGCCCATAACTTCCGATTCATCGGGATACTCCTGGATCTGGTGTTCACTGCAATCGCTGTCGAGCGGTTGACCCGACGGGGAACGCGGTCCAATAGTGCAAGCTATTTTACCACATGCGCCCGCCCGCGTGAACTCAGCATTTGGATGCGGTCTCCCGGCTTCCACCGGCCCCGCGCGCCCGTCATTTCCCGGCCCCCGGCCACGCCCCCGGGGGTGACCCGAAAACAGGACGGGCCCCGGGTGTCACCTGACCCGGAGCCCGTCCGTGAAAATGCCCGGTGATATCCCCTACAGGCCGGCCACCGCCTGCTTGCGTCTGAGCTGCAGCACCCGGACATCGGGATCCACCACGATCTTCTTCGGCTCGAAATCGCAGTGGATGGTGACCGGTTTGGATTCCCCGGCACCCAGCACGATGGTTTCGCGCGCGTCCCGGTACCCGGGATCGACGGTGTAAACGCCGTTGCGATCTCCATTCGCCGGCTTTTTCCAGCGTTCACCCGCGGTCGCGGCGATTTCCACCGGCATGGTCCCGGTGCCGACGTTGGTCACGGTACACGTGACGTCGTAGCCGCTGCCCTGCGGCGATTTCTTCGCCTTGCTCACCTGGTACTGGGGCACCACCCTGTCCTCGAACCACTGTTTCGCGAACGCGTCGAACGCGACCGGATCGTCGGCGTAGGGACGCATGGCGGCCACGAAGTCCTGCAACGCGGGATGGTCACGGCTGGTGCTCCAGGTCTGGAAGAAGTGGTGATACGCCTCCATGGCCCGGTCGTGTCCGAGATAGTCGTAGACCATCCAGAACACCCAGCCACCGCGGTCGTAGATGACCGAGGTATCGTAGCGGCGCTTGCCGTCCACGTCGTACATGGCGCGCTCGTCGTCGGGCCGGCGGCGATCGTTGTAGCGCAACTCGATTCCCTTCGCGAATTCCATACGCCCGCGCGGACCCTTCACCTTGTCGAAAAGCAGCATGGTGGAGAAATGCGCGGCACCTTCGGCCAGGAAGTCTCCTCCCGGGCCGTTGGCGGGCGTGAGAATATTGCCCCACCACTGGTGCGCGGTTTCGTGTGCGGTCACCAGGAAGGTGGCATCGGTCTGCGCGGTGTTGCGCGTCAGAAATCCGATGTTCTCGCTGAAGGTGATGTCGGTGCCGAAGCCCTGCGCGTACCCGGCCAGACCGGGAAACTCCGAGAGCTTGAGTTCGCGCCACGGATAGGGCGTGAACCACTGCGAATACCAGTGCCGGGCTTCGTCGAGCACGTTCGATATTTCGTCCACGTTGTACGGGTGTTTGGGATTGTAGAAGACCATGGTGCTGTCCTTCCCGGTCTTCTCCACCCAGCGCCCGCACACGATGTTGAGAATCTTCACGGGGTGATCGGTCTGCCACACCTGCGTGCGCCAGCCGTCCTTCACCGTGTTGCTCGTGCACACACCCACCGAGTTCAACGTGTACGCCTCCGGGCCCGTAACCGTGACGCGAGCGGGAAACCACGCCGTCGCCGCGTAGGCTGCGCGTGTGATGCCCTTGTAGTAGTCACGCCGGTAGTGCCGCGGCTCGGTGCGGTTCTTGTCGGTCTCACCCACCTGCTCCATGTATCCCAGCACGGGCATGAACGACGGCGTGAAACCGGTCAGCACGACGCCCGACGGAAGAACGAACTCGTCGGTATTACCGCCGTTCTTGGTGATGCCGGGAAGGAACTTGCCCGCAAACTTCCATCCGATGACCACACTGTCACCCTTTGCCAGCGGATGCTCGGGCGTGAACACGTACAGATGCTGGCTGTCCTCGGGCTTGTATGCTTTGCCGTCCATGGTCCACTCGAGGTTCTTCCAGTGGCGGCCGCCGGTGAGCGGAATCTGCACCATTGTCGAGTCGAGCGGATTGACGAGCGTGAACTGTCCCTCGCTGCGGATCCAGTGTTTCGCGGGATCCAGTTTCACCGTCACATCCACGTTGCTGATATCCGGCGGCGGGACGTCGAGCCACGTCTTGAGGTTCTTCGCCCAGTAGTTCTTCTCCATTTTGTGGGCCACGCCACCGTCGATGCCGTCGTAGACCAGGAACACCAGCGCAATTGCACACGCCAGGGGCACGCCGGCATACGGCAGCATTCCCCCCACCGACCGCCACAACCGCCCGGGCGCCAGACGATGCATGGTGCGCACGGCGTCCGACCCGCGGCGGCGGAACAGGCGCACCGCGAGCACGAAGAAGAACACCGCCAGCCCCAGCACGCCGACGCGGTTCAACATCAGCGCCATGCGGTCGTTTTCGAAGAATCCCAGGTCGCTCCAGCGCATCGCACCGAACAGGGGCCAGTTCCCCGCCCAGGAAATGCCGCCGGTCAGCGCCTTGTAGCCGGTGTACATCATGGCGCCCAGCGAGACGGCATAGGCGCCGTAGCGATTGCCGGTGGCGGCGTACGCCGCCACCACGAATGCGCTCCACGCCAGGAACGTGGGGATGAGCAACAGTCCCCAGACTTTCAGAAACGGAACCAGCGTGGGTGTCACGGTGTGTTGAACCAGGATGGCGATGACGCAGGCAAGTAATGACGCTGCCAGCACCACCAGTGCGACCATGCCATTTGCAACCGCCTTGCCCATCAGAAACGCGCCGGTCCGCAACGGTGTGGCGTAGAGAATCTGCGCGAAGCCGGTGGAGCGCTCACGCTCCAGCGACTCGATGGTGTAGAACATGAGCAGCAGGCACACGAATACCGTGCACTGGTTGGCCACGGCCACGGCCGTCATTCCCGATGTGAGCAGGAGCGGCGTGTCGAATGCGCCCACCGCCAGCAGCACGTTGCCCAGACTCTGCAGCAGGATGATGGGGACAAAGATGTACATCCCCGGCTGACGCCACAGTTCCCGAATCTCGGAACGCGCTACGGTGGCGACACTGGCGAAGAACGACGTGGCGCCGACCTGCATGCCCAGCGAGCGCAACGAGCCGGCCGCTTCCGCCCATTCCGGCGCCTCGGCGGCGCGGCGCCGGCGGCGCCAGCGTGAGGGCTTTGCCAGAACGGGCCCGTGCACCGACTTCGCCACCGAACGCTGCGTCAGCACCACGCTGGCCAGACCGAATACCACCAGCCACAGCCGGTTCAACCAGAACAGGCCGTCGTACGGCACCGGCTGCGTGTTGTAGAACTTCACACCCTTGTCGACCTTGAGGTGCGTTTCGTTGAGCCAGCGATACCCGGACACGTCGACGATCTGCAGCACTTTGTTCCAGCCCACCGTCAGCCACGACGGCGACCACGTCCACAGGAAGAATCCGCACAGCAGCAGCGTGGTCACCGGCAGCACGAATACCATCACGGCGCTGCGGGTGCGCTCACCGATGTACATCGAGAGACCGGTGTAGAAGACAATGAAGGGAACGCCGATGGTCAGCGCGGGCATGAGATAGTTGCGGAACGCAAACGGCCCGCGGATCTCAATGGCGCTGGAATTGGGAACAACGTGATTGAAGAAGGAGAGCATGGCGGCCTGCCACACCATCACCACCACGAAGCTCAGGCACACGGCGAAGAAGCGGCCCCACACGTACTCGCCCGGCGTCATGGGAGTCGAGTGCAGAAGCACATCCACGCGGTTTTCGCGGTCACGCAACAGCGCCATGCCCGCCGCGACGGCGATGAAGAACGAGTAGTAGAGAACGACCAGATAGGCCGTCATCTGCGTCTGCGCGAACTCGGATGTGATCCACGCCTTGGTGCCGCCCACCGTGCTGTCGCCGGACGAGATGGACATGTGTCCGGTGGAAAGTCCGAAGGCCGTCAGCCCGAGGAAGATGGCCAGCGCAATGAACAGCGGGCGCTTGAAGGAATGCCAGAACTCGACGTCGAAGGCGGCACGCAGCCGCGCGATGCTCATCGCTCGACCGCCTGCACCACCGGGGGCTCATGCCCCGGAAGCACACCCAGCCGCATGAGCACCAGGTATGCGTCCTCCAGCGTTACGGTGACGGGCGCAAATCCCGGCGGCGGATTGCCGCTCGGATCGTACACACGCGCGCGGTTGCGGCCCTCCACGAGCATCGACTGCGTGACGGTGCGCTCGGTACGCAGGCGCGGCAGGTCCGCCACGTCCAGCGTTCCCTCGAAGATGTGGCCCGCGATGGCAGCACGCGCTTCTCCCGGCGTGGTCACCGCCAGCAGCCGTCCCTCGCGAATCACCGCAAAGCGCGGGCACAACACGGCCACGTCCTCGACGATGTGTGTGGAGAGCAGCACGATACGATCGGCCGCGAGTTCGGAAAGCAATTGATAGAAGCGCAGGCGTTCTTCCGGATCGAGACCCGCGGTGGGTTCGTCGACAATGATCAGACGCGGATTGCCGGCGATGGCCTGCGCGATGCCGAGGCGCTGGCGCATGCCGCCCGAGTATCCCTTCACGGCGCGTTTGGCCGCGAACGTGAGGTTCACGCGATCCAGCAGCTGAGCCACCAGTTGCTTGCGTCCACCCGGTGCGTCGACACCCTTGAGCGTGAGCAGATGGGAGAGCATGGCTTCACCCGAGAGATGCGGGTAGAAACCGAATTCCTGCGGCAGGTAGCCGAGGCGTGGCCACAGTGACTCGGGATCCTTCAGAGTATCCGCGCCATCGAGGGTGACCGACCCGGATGTGGGCTCCAGCAGTCCCGCCAGGATCTTCATGAATGTGGATTTGCCGGCGCCGTTGGGACCCAGCAGGCCGAACATCCCTGGCGGCACGTCGAGGTCAACGCCGTTGAGTGCGGTAACCGGACCGGGATAGATCTTGGTGAGAGCGCGCGTGCTTAACACTGGGGAACCTCCAATATGTGGCAGACGGCCGGCCATCGGTCCGGGCGACCGTGTGGGTTCGTGACACTCCCGCAGTCTACGGTGAGCGGGTAGCGTATGTTTCGACGGATGTATGGACGGCGGGGGCGGCCCAAACCGGGCCGCCCCGCGAAGCAGATGTGAATCTAGGCCGCGGCCGGAAGCTCGTCGGCCTCGGGATCCTGTACGGCGGCCTTGCGCGTCCTGGCCACCACCATGTAGATCGACGGCACTACAAACAGGGTGAAGGCCGTTCCGATGATCATACCGGTCACCAGCATCATACCGATGCTGTTGCGTGCGCCGGCGCCGGGACCGCGCGCAAATACCAGCGGCAGGTGACCGACCACCGTGGCGGCCGTGGTCATGAGAATCGGACGCAGTCGCGTGCCGGCGGCTTCGATGACAGCCTCCAGCTTCTCGCGTCCTTCCTCCTGCAGATGGTTGGCGAACTGCACAATCAGAATTCCGTTCTTGGCCACCAGTCCCACCAGCGTAATCAGACCCACCTGACTGTAGATGTTGATGGTGGTGAAGCCCAGGAACGAGAACAGCAGCGACCCCGAGATGGCGAGCGGAACCGATCCCGCCAGCACCACGAACGGATCGCGGAAGCTTTCGAACTGAGCCGAGAGCACCAGGTAGATCAGGATTGCCGACAGCAGGAACACGCCGAAGAACTTGCTGCCCTCGGTGCGCAGCTGGCGCGACTCACCCGCGTAGTCGATGGTGAACCCCTTGGGCAGAATCTCGTGCGCCTGTCCCTCCAGGAATTTCAGCGCCTTGTCGAGGGACACATTGGGCGGAATGGCGCCCTGCAGCCGCACCGCATTGAGCTGCTGGAAACGCTTGAGCTCGCGCGGTTGCGTTGACGTCTGGATGGTGGCAAACGTCGACAACGGCACCAGTTTTCCGTTGGCGCCCGTGATGTAGATGTCCTTCAGCTGATCGGCAGTGAGACGCTCGCTGCGCTTGACCTGCGGGATCACCTTGTAGCTGCGTCCCTGAATGCTGAAGCGGTTGACGTAGTTACCGCTCAACATGGTGGAAAGGTCCGCGCCTGCCTGCGCCAGCGACACGCCTTCGGCCCGCAGCTTGTCCCGGTTGAACACCACCTCGGCCTGCGGCTGGTCGTACTTCAGGTCGGAGTCGATGAACATGAACATGCCGCTCTGATACGCCTTCTGAATCAGCGTATTGGCGAACTGCACCAGTTGCTCGGGTTCCGCCGTGGATGCGATCACGAAGTCCACCGGGAAAGTACCACCGCCCGGCAACGGCGGCGGCACGACCGGAATGATGCGAATGCCGGGAATCTTCGACAACGCCGCGGATGCCGCGACCCGCAGATCCTGTGTACTCCGCTTGCGCTCGTTCCACGGCTTGGCCACCATGCCCGAGAACCCGCCGCTCGGGAACGTAATCTGGAACACGGCCTTGGTCTCCGGGAACGACTGGTACACCTTGTTCACTTCGTTGGTGAAAAGCGTGGTCTGGTCGAGCGTTGCATTGGGAGCGGACTGCACGATACCGAACACCACCGACTGGTCTTCGGTGGGCGCGAGTTCCTTGCCCGAGAACATGTAGAACGGGAAGATCAGCAGCACCGCGGCCGCCCACACCACGAAGACCGCCGGCCGGTACTTCAGCGTACTGCGCAGCATCTTCAGATAGTTGCGGCGGTGCATATCGAACTGCCGGTTGAGGAATCCGGCGAAGCCGCGGTCTGCCTCCCCCACCGCGAGCAACTTCGAGCCCATCATGGGCGAGAGCGTGAGCGCCACGATACCCGACACCACCACGGCGCCCGCCAGCGCAAAGGCGAATTCCTTGAACAACGTCCCGGTCAGGCCGCCCTGAATGGCAACGGGGGTGTACACCGTGGCCAGGGTAATGGTCATGGCGATGATGGGACCCACCAGTTCGCGCGCGGCGGCAATGGCCGCGTCAAACGGTTTCTGCCCCATGTGCAGATGCCGCTCGATGTTTTCCACCATGACAATGGCATCGTCCACCACCAACCCTACGGACAACACAATGGCGAGCAGCGTGAGCAGGTTGATGGTGAAGCCCATGATCAGCATGATGAAGACGGCGCCCACCAGCGAGAGCGGAATGGCGACAATCGGAATGATGACCGCGCGCACCGAACCCAGGAACAGGAAGATCACCACGATCACGATGAGGACCGTCTCGGTGAGCGTCTTCAGCACTTCGTGAATGGCGTGCTCGATGTACTCGGTGGAGTCGTAGGGAATGCCGACATCCATGCCCGTCGGAAGCTGCGCGCGAATCTCCGGAATGAGCTCGCGCACGCGGCGGATGACTTCGAGCGAGTTGGCGGTGGGAAGCACCCAGATGCCCATGAAGGTTGCGTTCTGGCCGTTGAAGCGCACTTCCTGCTCGTAGTTCTCCGCGCCCAGGACGACGTCGGCAATGTCACCCAGCCGCACCACGGTGCCGTCCGACTCCTTGACCACCATCTTCTTGAACTCATCGGTGGTCTTGAGGTCGGTGTTGGCCACCAGGTTGATGGAGGTCATCGTTCCCTTGGTGGCGCCGAGTGTCGACAGGTGTTCTGGGCCAGCGCCGTGCGCACATCCGAGGGCGAAATGCCCAGCGCGGCCATGCGCTCCGGTTTGAGCCACACCCGCATGGCAAACGTGCGGCTGCCCAGGATGTCGGCGCGCTGCACGCCGTCCACCGCGGAAAGCTTGGGCTGCACCACACGCGTGAGATAATCGGTGATCTGGTTCTGGTGGACGATGCCATTGTCATGGTGGAAAACATCGAGCGGTTGTCCGCCGTCTGCAGATCGATGATGGGGGCCTCGGCCTCCGGCGGCAGCGTATTGCGCACCTGCGCCACCTTGGCCTGGATCTGGGTGAGCGCCGCATTGGTATCGTAGTTGAGCTTGAGGTGCACCGTGATGGTGCTCATGCTCTGCGCGCTCGACGACTCGATATAATCGATGCCGTCCGCGCTCGCGATCACGCGTTCGAGGGGAGTGGTAATGAAACCGCGCACCAGATCGGCGTTGGCGCCCACGTACACGGTGGTCACATTGATCACCGCGATATCGCTGCGCGGGTACTGGCGCACGCTCAACGACCGGATCGACTGAATGCCGGCGATCAGGATGACAAGATTGACGACGACCGCGAGAACCGGTCGCCGGATGAAAATATCAGTGATCTTCATTTAGCTGTCCGCCGGTTTGGGTTCGGTGGTGTTCGACGGTGTAATGTCGTTGTTCACCTGCACGGCCGCGCCGCTGCGCAGCTTGAACACACCGGATGAGACAACTTCCTGCCCGGGGTTGACTCCCGACAGCACGGCCACCTGGTCGCCGCGCGAATCGCCCAGCTTGACGAACTGCTGGCGCACGCCCTTGTACTTCTTGCCGTCGGGGCCGTCCATCTCCTCGACGATGTAGACCGAATTGCCGTACGGGGCATAGGCCACCGCGGACGCCGGTAATGCCACCACGTGGGAATCGTGGCCCGTCAGCACGTCCACCTCGACGAACATACCGGGATGCAGCCTGTCGTCCTTGTTGGCGAACTCGGCCTGCACCTCGATGTTACGCGTGTCCTTGTCGATGACCGAGTTGACCGCATTGATCTTGCCGGTCGCGATCGCGTCCGACGTGCCCTCCTGTACCACCCGCACCTCGGAACCGGTGTGAATGTTGGATGCGTCCTGCTGCGGAACCGAAAAATTCACATAGATGGGGGCCGCCGACTGCAGCGACACCACCGGATCGCCGCCGGCGAGGTATTGTCCGAGATTCACCTGCCGGATTCCCAGCACACCGCTGAACGGCGCCCGGATGGTCTTGCGTTCGATCACCGCCTGCAACTCCGCCACGGCGGCGTCGGCCTGCTTGGCTTCGGCGGCGGCACGGTCGAGGTCCGCCTGGGAGTTGGCATTCTTTTCGCGCAGTTCGGTGACGCGGGCCAGGTCGAGCTTCGCCAGATCGCGGCGTGCAATCGCGGAGGAAAGTTGCGCGCGCTCCTGGCTGGTGTCGAGACGCACCAGCACGTCGCCCTTGTGCACGTGGCGGCCGGACTCAAATTCAATGCTCGCCACCACTCCGGGCAGGTCAGCGCTCACCGTCACGCCCTGGACCGCTGCAACCGTCCCGATGGCCTGGAGGATTCCCGCCCACTCCGACTCGGACGCCACCACGGTGGTAACCGCCTCCGGCGGAGGATTCCACGCGCCGCCCTTGATAGCGGCCTGGATCTGCCGGTACTTCACGAACGCCAGAGCCGAGACGATCACAACCAGTGCGACGATGACGATCAGCAAACGCTTTTTCATGGCTCTGGAACTCCCTCTAAATGACAAAAACGCGCGTACACGCAACGTGACTGGCGCGAATTGAATCCGTTTGAAAAAACTTTCGGGCCGCGACGCCCTCCGTCCCCCCGGGGACGGGGCCGGACCGAGGCATGTACGGTGCGGAATGCGGCTCCAACAAGATACCGCGAATCGTTTGCGCTGGCAATTACGGTGGCTTTTTTTGTTGGAACCGTGCCGGATTGCGGGTGCCCGGCCGGGGTGCTAGACTGTGCCTTTTTCGGCGCCACCGATATGACTGCAACCTCCTCTGGGCGTTCGCTCCACGCGTGGCTGGCCGCGCGTACCGACGCGTACGCGCGCGCCATCCTGGTGCTCGGCCTTAACATCCCCTTTTTGTTCTTCGCCCTGGGCCGGTACCTGGGCGGTATCTCCCCGACCAGCATCGAAGGGGTCTACGCTCTGCTGGTGGTGCTGGGCTACTACGTTCTCGCCATCGAGATCGTCATCAGTTTGCTCTTCCTGGTGCTCGGGTTCGTCCCCCGGGTTTCGTTGACAATCACCGGGGTCCTGCTGGGCGCCTGGCTGGGGTACCTGGCCATCGACGGTATCGTCTACCATCTGTATCGCTTCCACATCGACGCCTTCTGGATCACCTATCTCATCGGATCGATCGGCGATATCGGGCTCTCCCCCGTCATGATATGGACGGGAATCGGCCTCCTGGTCGCCGCCGGGGTGGTGGAATGGTTGCTGGTCAGGTTATCGCGGCACCTGCCCGCCCGACGGCGCTGGGCGCTGGGGCTGACGGTGGTGGCCGTCATCGCCTACTGCGCCAGCCAGGCCATTCACGTGCTGGGCTACGAGCGCAATGACACACGCATCACCCAGATCACGCCGCGCCTGCCCTTCTATTTTCCCATCGTCTCGCACCGCGACGCCGTCAAATACGCGCACGTGCTGCCCGCTCTCTCCGAAGAACGCGCCGTCGAAACCAACGACACGCAATCGCTTGCGTATCCCCTGCACGAGAAACGCTGGCGGGTTCCCAGCGGCGGGCGGCGCCCCAACATTGTGCTCATCCTGCTGGAGAGCTGGCGCTTCGACACCATGAACCAGCGCGTGTCGCCGGAAATGTACGACCTCTCGCAGCGCTCGTCGGTGTTTCTGAATCACTTCAGTTCGGGCAACTCCACCCCCAGCGGCGTATTTGGACTGTTCTACGGCATCCATCCCACGTACTGGACCGCCGTCAAGGCCAACAGCGCCGCCATCGACAACCCGGTGCTGATCGACGTGCTCCAGGACAACGGCTACGCGTTCGGGGTGTTTGCGGACTCGCACTTCGAACGCCACAAGATAAAAGACGCCATGTTCAATGGAATCGAAGTGCACGAAAAGTTTGCGGGAAATACACCCGACGCGCGCGACGCAGACATGACCCGTCGCATGATTGCGTTCATATCGCAACAGCAGGCGGTCAACCGTCCCTTCTTTGCATTTGCGTTCTACAAGTCGACGCACTTCAACTACTACTATCCCAAGGACGACGTTCCCTTCCAGCCGGCGTACAAGATGAACCTCGCCATGACCGCCGTGGGCGGGCACGAAAACCGCAAGGCGTTCTTCAATGACTACCTCAATTCGGTCCACTACACCGACGAGCTGGTGGGACAGGTAATCAAGTCGCTGGAGAACTCCGGGCTGCTGAAGAACACCATCGTGGTGGTGACGTCGGACCACGGCGAGGAATTCGACGACAACCACGCCGATTACTGGGGCCACACCGGCAACTTCACCGGCTACCAGACGCGCGTTCCCATGTTCATCTATGTCCCCTGGCGCGACCATCGCGAGGTCAAGGCAACCACCACGCACATCGACCTTCCTCCCACCCTGCTCGAGGAGGGCCTGGGGTATCCGGAGCCGGTGCGCAACTACAGCAACGGGCTGGACATGTTCGGCCCCCTGCCCGCCCAACGTCCGGTGGTCGTATCGAGCTACGTCAATCACGCCATCATTTCCGGCGACAACGTATACGTGGTGTACCCGATGTACGTGCAGAAGTACCGTCTGTGGGACATCAAGGGAGAGGCGTCCACCATGGCGCCCGACGTCATGCGCGAGGTGATGGACGAGATGGCCTGCTTCTACCGCAACGAATCCACGGCGGCGCGCTGAAGCGCGTCGTTCTCACAGCGAATCCGGACGAACAGCGCCACCGAGTTGAGCGCGCTGAACACCAGCGCGGTGCGCCACGCGCCCAGCAGCATGGGGATGGCCGCGAACTCCAGGGCCACGCCGACATAGTTGGGATGCCGCAGACGGCGGTAGATTCCCGAAGTCACCGGCGCCGCGCCGGGAATCACCCACACGCGCACGTGCCAGCGTGGACCCAGCGCGCGCATGGCGGCCAGCCGCAACCACTCCGCCAGCAGCCACGCCGCCAGCCACAGCGGCCACATCCGTCCCGGACGAGCGCCGAAATGCATCGCCTCCACGACCAGAGCGGCCGGGAAGAGCGCATGCATCGCCGCGATCCAGGGAAAGTGCCGCGCGCCGTATTCGCGCCCGCCACGGGCAACGATGTGCGCCTGGTTTCGCGCCGAGATCGCCAGCTCAACCGCGCGCTGCACGAGCACGACACCGATGACAACGAACAGCCAGATTCCCACGCGCGCCAACATCCCGGTTGATCAGGACTCGCCGCGCAGCAGGACGTACTCGGCGGAAAATCCCGGACCCAGCGCCATGACCACCGCGTGATCCCCCGGCGCGATCTCGCCGCCGTCGACGTAGCGCTCGAGCACGAACAGGCAGGATGGAGACGACATGTTGCCGAACCCGCGCAGCACGTCGCGCGCATGCGCCAGCGCGGACTCCGGGAGTCCCAGCGCTTCCATGTAGGCGCGCAGCACCTTGATGCCGCCGGGATGCGCGACCACGTGGCGCACGCCGTCCAGGGTGAGGCGGTTGCCGCGCAGGAACGCGTCCAGACTCGGCCGCACGTGCTCGATGACGATCGACGGAATGCTGCGCGAGAACACCACCCGCAATCCTGCGTCTTCCAGCTCCCATCCCATCACGTCCAGCGTGTCTTTCCACAACGTGCCCGCCGAGGCGCGCAACGAGAGCGGACGGTGGACATGGCCGGTGGGCGGGGTGCGCGCGCCCGCCACCACCACGGCCGCGGCGCCGTCGCCGAAGAGCGATGCCGCCACCAGGTTGCGTTTGGAGATGTCTCC
>OBLQ010000001.1_pt1 | contig 61843 bp, 48 predicted proteins | sample 1519881 | NCBI WGS metagenome assembly OBLQ01 (sample SAMN01911456, study PRJEB22533) | soil metagenome | biome: Soil | place: Malaysia | collected 2012-04-30 | depth DG_metagenome m | reverse complement strand
GGAACGGCCATCGTGCTGCTGTCAGCGGCAGGCAAGCTTTTTCGGCAGGAGACAGCGCGGCAGTTCGCGGGGCTCGAGCGAATCGTGCTGCTCTGCGGGCGCTATGAAGGGGTGGACGAGCGCGTGGCCGAGCACCTCGCCACGGATGAAATTTCCGTCGGCGACTTCGTGCTGTCTGGCGGCGAGCTGCCTGCGGCGATGATCGTCGATGCGGTGACGCGGCTGATTCCCGGCGCGCTTGGCAACGAAGATTCGGCGATCGCTGAATCGTTCAGCGAAGCAGAAGAGGGCGTGGCAGCGGGGCAGCCAGCGGCGCCGGCCGCTGAGGCGTCCCGTGCGACGGGCCGCGGTATTCTCGATTATCCGCACTACACGCGGCCGCAATCGTTCCGCGGATGGGATGTTCCTGAAGTGCTGGTGAGCGGAAATCACGAGGAGATTCGCCGCTGGCGCCGCGCAATGGCCTTGGAGAAGACCCGGCGAAATCGCCCCGACCTGCTCGAAGGCGCGGCGCTCGGCACCGAAGACGGGCGGGAGCTGAAGGGAAGACGAAGCAATTTCGTCTAGGCAGGCGACGCAGAATTCGTTAGAATTAGCGATTGTCCGTTGTGCGCTGGCCCCACCCGAGCGGGTCTGCCGAGAAAAAGAGCCATGAAACCGATTATCGCCAAGCTGCAGGAGTCTCAACTTCGCAAGGATCATCCGGCGTTCCGCCCCGGTGATACAGTGCGCGTACACGTCCGGCTGAAGGAAGGCGAGGGCGACAAGGAAAAGGAGCGCATTCAGCCCTTCGAAGGAGTGGTAATGAGCCGCCGCGGCGAACTGCTGGGCGAGTCGTTCACGGTGCGGCGAGTGAGCTTCGGCGTCGGGATCGAGAGGATTTTCCCGGTACACTCGCCGATGATCAGCGCGATCGAAGTGGTGCGCCAGGGCCGCGTCCGGCGCGCCAAACTGAACTACTTGCGCGCGCGCAAGGGCAAGGCCGCGCGCATCAAGCGCGCCGAGAGGGCTGAGGCAGCACCCGCGAACGACTCCGGCGAATAAGCGCGCAATTCATTCTGGATCTTCGGCCCGCTCCGAGAAATTGGGGCGGGCTTTTCATCTTTTCGCGGGTTCTTCTACGGGCTCATTGACGCTTGACGCGAATCCCCCCTGCCTCCAATTGCGCGACGACGCCCTCCGGTCCGACGAGGTGATCGATTCCCATGCAAACGAAGTACACTCCGGGCCGGGAAAGCATGTCTTTGATGCGAGCAACCCATGACGCGTTTCGGTCGGTGGCAACCGCTCGAAACGCCGCTGGAGAGCGTTCCCGAAAACGCTGAACGGAGGAGACTTCCATGCGCAGGTCGCCTCTCTGCCAAGCAGCGATTCGCGCGTTGAATGCTGGAGCACCTTCGTCCAGCTCGTCTAGCGCTTTCCTGATGAGCCCGGCCTGCACTGCATCGGGCTGAGAGGCTCCCCATCGGAGTGCAGCCTCCGCGCTCCCCCATTCGGAGTGGATTGGTTTTCCGACCTCCGCGGCCCGCTTCGCGAAGACTGGCTCCGGAAGGTTTCCGGGATCGAGCCCTCCTTGCCTCTCAAGCACGCCTTCGAGCAGAAAATATGCGTTCGACGAATTGACGGCGCTTATCGGAACGTCTGCTGTTTGCAAGAATGCCTGCAGTCGCGCCATGTCGTTCGGGCTGAGCAGATCAGAAACGGGCTTGGAGTTCCGATTGATTTCAGCGAGGAGACTAGGGTCCAAGTTTCCCCGCTCTTGCGGATTCTCAGTCCACAGTTCAACGCTTTTGTTGAAGGCCGCCCATGTCTTAGAGGATTGCCAGTGTGTATCGGCTTTCACCCACATTTGTCCGAACAGAAATACCTCGGCCTTTCCGCTCTTTACAACCCACAGCGGCGGGTCCGCGAGCGTGGGGCACGCCAGAACAACGATAAAAACCGCGGCCAGAGCCATACGGACTTTGAGCATAGAACCTCCCAACTCGCTATCGGCAGGCCAAACTGTGGCCGCTGGATTAAGCGCCCTTATGCTACGGTACGCAATTTGACAGGAAAAGTTCCATGCATCGGATGCGCCGTTCCCCTGGAGACCTTCGCAAGTGCATTACTCCCGCGTTGCGAGGAGTGCTCCGAAGTGAATGCCGCTATGGAAGCCATCGCTGTGGCGTGTGCTAGAATCTCGGGCCGATGGGACGGCTCTGCTCGTCACGCTACGAACGCGAGGCACGCCAGCGCGGGTGGCTGCGCATCGCCGGGCTGGACGAGGCGGGACGAGGGTCGCTGTTTGGGCCGGTCGTCGCGGCGGCCGTGATTTTGAATCCGCGGCGGCGCATCGTAGGTCTGGACGATTCGAAGAAATTGACGCCCGAGCGGCGCAGCGAACTTTCCGAGCGCATCCGCGAGCACGCGCTGGCGTGGGCCGTGGCGGAAATCGACGCAAGCCGGATCGATGCGTGGAACATTTATCAGGCGAGCCGCCAGGCGATGGTGGCGGCCGTCTCGCAGCTGCGTCCCTTGCCGGACTATCTGCTGCTCGACGCCATCGAGCTCGATTTGCCGATCGAGCAGAAGGCGCTGATCCACGGTGACGCGCGCTCGGTTTCGATTGCCGCAGCTTCGATTCTGGCGAAGGTCGAACGCGACCGGCGCATGGAGGAATTCGACCTGCTCTACCCGCAGTACGGGCTCGCACAGAACAAGGGCTATGGCACGCCCGACCACCTGGAAGCGTTGCGGCGGCACGGGCCTTCGCCGCTGCACCGATTTTCCTACGCGCCTGTTCGCGAGGCGCGCTGCTGGGCAGCCGGAGCAAAGCAAGCCCCATTGCCGCTCGGAACCTGATGAAGCACAAACTGCATGCCCATATGGGAGGAAGTGGAAATGATCAGAGTCAGCGTGTTCTATCCGAATAGCGCGGGCTGTAAATTCGATATGGATTACTACCTGCAGAAACATATCCCCATGGTACGGAAAAAGATCGGAGCGGCGCTCAAAGCCGTAGCGGTCGAGCAGGGGCTGTCCGGTGGCGCGCCCGGCACGCCACCGACCTACATCGCCATCGGCCACCTGCTGTTTGATTCCGTCGATGCATTTCAGGCCGCGTTTGGGCCTCACGCAGAGCCAATTGCGGCGGATGTTTCCAACTACACGAATGTCCAGCCGATCATTCAGATCGGCGAGGTGAAGATGTAGCTGCGGCGGCCTGTCTCGCCGCCATGGCGCGTTGGCCTGCCGCGCCGCGAAGACCCCCCGGCTGGACCTGCGTCAATAGATAGGGGCGGGGCGGCTTCCGCCCTGTTATCCCCTTCGTCACCTCGCCCGTGGCGGTTCGTAGACCCTGGTTTTTCGCGCGTGCTAACCTTCCAATCTGAACCGCGCCTGCGACCTCAACACACCTGCCAGGTGAAACGGGGCTGGAGCACGCGGAACCGTCCATGGGCTTCAATAAGAACAAAGCGCTGGAAAGCGCCCTAAAGTTCCTCCATCAGGGCAAGGTTGCCCAAGCGATCGGGGAGTACAAGAACATCCTTCGGAACGACCCGAAGGACCAAGCTACCCTGATGACCGTGGGCGATCTCTTTGCCCGCCAGGGAGACATGCCGCAGGCCATCGAGTATTTCGAGCGGCTCGCCCAGGTCTACCTGCATGACGGATTCAACAGCAAGGCGATCGCGATCTACAAGAAGATCGCCAAGCTCGCGCCCAACGAGCTGGCACCCCTCGAGCGGCTGGCCGACCTGTACGTTCAGCAAGGCGTGTTGAGCGAGGCCCGGCCGCTTTTCCTGCAGATCGCGGAGGCACACCTGAAGGCCAACCACGCTCCGAAGGCCGTGGAGGTGCTGCACCGTTTGCTCGAAGTCGAGCCGGACAGCCCGCGCGTGCAAATGCGCCTAGCGGAGCTCTATAACGTCATCGGCCAGAAAAAAGAGGCGGCGCAAACCTATTTCGGGTACGCGCAGCGGCTGTTCGAGCGGGGCGAAAGCGACGAGGCGCAGAAACTGATCGAGCGGGCGCTCGAAGTGGATTCCGGCAACGCTCCCGCAATGCTGTTGAAAGCGAAGATTCTCAGCGCGGCGCACCACGATGAGAAGGCCGTCGAAATTCTCGCGCACCATCCGGAGGCCGAGGCGGGCGGCGAGGTAACGGACCTGCTCGTGGAACTCGAACTCAAGTGCGGCCAATTCGAGAAGGTGGCGGACCGCGCCCGGCATCAATTGGCCCAAGGGAGCAATCGCTTTGGGCTGTTGTATCGCGTGGCCGATTCTCTAATCGCGAGCGAGCGCGCAAGCGAAGCGCTTCCCTTGCTCCGGGAACTGCGCGAACCCATGATCGAGGTGGGCGAGCAGGATAAGTTTGTGAAGTCGCTTTCGAGCGTTGCGGAACGGCTTCCCGGCAACACCGAGGCGCTTGAAATGCTCGCCGACTTCTGCCGGAAGACGAGCGATCCCTTACCCTTGAGCGCCGCCCTGAGCCAGCTCGCAGACGCGTACGCTGAAGCGGGAGATTACTCGCGCGCCGAAGGGGCCTTGCAGGAGCTGATCGAACGGAACAAGGACGACGAACGCCTGGCCGCGCGGCTCGAGAGGCTGCGCGCGCGCGCCAATGGCTCTCCCCTGCCCCCGGAGGAACCTGTAGCGCTCGAGCGGACCGTGGAAGAGGATTCGCCGCAAACGGCACCGGAAGTCACGTTGAGGAGAGAGGAACGGATCGAGTCTGAGTCGCCCTCGGCAGCGGCAATCGCCGAAGAACCGCTCGACGAAGAGACGCAGCGTTATGTCGCGCAGGCGCTGACCGATGTGGACCTCTTCTCGAGCTACGGCTTGACCCAGAAGGCCACTCACCTTCTCGAAAATGTGCTGGAGCGCGCTCCGCGCCATACGCCCACGCTCGAGCGATTGCTCGACATTCATCTGGGCGCGGGCAACGATCGCCGCACCGCCGAGCTGGCCGCTCAGCTTGAACAAATCCACCGCGAGCGCGGGGACACGGCCAACACCGAACGCTTCACCGAACTTCGACAGAGATTCCAGAAGGTGGCCGGGTTGACGACCGACGAACTGGAGACCGCCGCGGCGTCGTCTCCCCAGCCCGTCGAATCACAGGCATCTGTCGAGGCGGCGCCGGAGGAGGTCAGCGCGGCTGAAGCGACGCCCGCTCCCCAGGCGCCAGCCGGTCGTGTGGAATTCGAAATCCCCCTCGTGGCCGCCGAAACGGAAACGCCACCCGCTGAAGCCTCCGCCGCGCAGGAACCGGCCCCGGTTGCGCCGCCACCCGCCGAGCCACAGCCCGTGGCCGCGAGCGAAGAAGTGGATCTCTCCGACGAGTGGGAGGCAATGGTGCAGGAAGTGGAGGAACCGGACCCAGCTGCAACTCGGGAGGCCACGCCAGCCGCTGAACCGGTTCCTTCGGAAGCCGAAACGGTCGAGTTCACTGCTGAGCCAGAACCGCAACCCGTTGGAGCGCACGAACCGGGCCCGGCCGCCGAGCCACCGGTTGAGAAGGTCGAGAAGCCCGTAGAAGTGACGCCGGCCGCTGAGACGGTGGCTGCCGGGAACGGCGACTTCGAGCTCGAATTGAATCCCGAGCCAGCGGGCGTTCAAGCGAAAGCCGGTGCTGCGACTACCGACGATTTCCTCAGCGACCTCGCCGCGGAAGTCGAAGACATGGAAACGCCTGCGGCGGCGTCCGCGAAGGCGCCTGTCGCCGCGGCGCCAGCAACGCCGGTTGTCTCTGCGCCCGTGCCCGAGGCGACGGTGGAAAGCCTGAACCAATTGGCCGAGGTCTTCCAGGAATTCCGCAGCGAGCTGGATGAAATGGCGGACGAGGACGAAGACCTGGAAACCCATTACAACCTGGGCATCGCCTACCGGGAAATGGGCCTGTTGGACGAAGCCATCGGGGAATTCCAAAAGGTGGCCAAAGCGGTGCAAAAGGGAAAGCCGTTTGGTTACGCTATGAATTGCTCGACGTTGCTCGCGCTTTCGTTCATGGACAAGGGCGAAGCCAAGATCGCCTCGCTATGGTATCAGCGCGCCCTCGAAATGCCGGGGCTCGACCAGGAGACCATCCTGGCGCTGCGCTACGACATGGCCGTGGCGCTCGAGAAGGCCGGCGAATCCTCATCCGCCCTCGACAGCTTTCGCCAGGTCTACGCGATGAATATCGACTATCGCGACGTCGCCGACCGCATCGCCATCCTGCAGAAGCACTGATCTTCTCCCTCACGAAGCTGTTTCGTTCCAGCGTCTCCGCCGATGAACCGCACTTCACCGGCGGGCCGGAAAGCGGGATCGGCTGTTGCCACATCGGCGGGAATCTCCCATAATTCTAGTTCCATGATCAGCCGCATTCTGCGCCTCCTGCTCGCGTTGCTCTGGCTCGCGCTCGGACTGGCGCTGATCCTCGTGCCGTGGTCGGATATCTGGGATACCAACTTCTTTCTCTACCAGTATCCGGCGCTGGCTCTGTTCCTCAACAATCCATTTTTGCGCGGCGCGATTTCGGGACTGGGATTCGTGAACGTTCTGCTGTCACTCGAAGCATTCCGCCACCGGACTGCCACCGTTGCGACGCGAACCTGAAGCGGCGCCTGAAGCGCGGTTCGCAAGGCCGATCGTGTGCTACGTCACCGACCGGAAGTCGCTCGGCTCCGCTTCGTCTGCCGCAGGAGTGCTCGCGATGATTCGCCAAGCCTTTGCCGCAGGCGCCGACTGGGTGCAAGTGCGAGAGAAGGATCTGCCGGCGCGGGAGCTGCTGGCGTTGTCCCGTGATGCCGTTGCGGCAGCGAAGAGCGCGGCCGGCCGGGAGCGCGCTGGCGAGGCGTGCCTGATCGTCAACGACAGGCTCGATGTGGCTCTGGCGGTGGACGCGGCGGGCGTGCATCTCGGTGGAGAATCCTTGCCGGCCGGCGAAGCGGTTCGCTGGTGCCGTAGCGGGAATGCGCCAGCCGAATTCCTGATCGGGGTTTCCTGCCACAGCTTCGAGGACGCGCGCGAAGCGGAGGCCGCCGGAGCCAGCTACGTTTTCTTCGGGCCCATTTTCGAAACGCCTTCCAAAAAACGCTTTGGGCCTCCGCAAGGGATCGCGCGGCTCGCGGAGGTATGCCGGGGCGTGCGGCTGCCGGTGATTGCCATCGGCGGCGTGAACGAAGAAAACGGGGTGCAATGCCTTGGTGCGGGGGCAGCGGGAGTCGCGGCCATTCGCATGTTTCAGGCGGCGCGCAATGCGGCATCGCTCGCAGAACGGATTGCGCGCCTGCATCGCCGCAGATGAGACAGCCTGGCGTTAGCGCCTAAGCGCTGAGCCAGCGGCCTATTGGCTGCCAGCCCTCGACGTGCTCGCAAATCACTTTGATGACCGCCGTGATCGGAATGGCGAGCACCAGCCCCATTGCGCCCCACAGGAATCCCCAAAACAGCAAGGACACCGTCAGAGCCAGCGCGTTGAGCCGGACGCGCCAGCCTACGAGCGCCGGAACCAAGAGGTTCGCCGTGAAGACGTGGAACAACGTCAGCACGGAGAAGATGAGGATGAAGGGCCCTACCGTGTGGAACTGCTTCAGCCCGATGAGCAGCGGCGGAAGCCACGACATCACGGCCCCAAGGTAGGGAACCAGATTACACACGCCGGAGACCAGCGCCGTCAAAAACGGGAAATCGAGCCCGAGCGCCCAGAAGAAGAGCCAGCTCGCCAGCACCAGAATCAATCCGACCAGCGCGGTCCCAAACACATACCCGCGCAGCACCTGCGTCACATCCGCGAGCGCTTCCTTCGCTTGCGTGCGCTCGGCTGGGGGGAACAATTGCATCGTGGCATGCCACACCTGCCGCTTCGCGGCCAGCATGAAAAACACGAGGAAAGGCACGAAGGTCGCCGCGAGCAAGAATAGGTAGAGAGAGCTCAGCCGGCCGAGCAGCGCATCGCGCACCGGGTGCGCCTCGGCCACCGTGACGATGCGCTCTCCGATGCGCTGGGCCGGAGTAATCTCCGAAACGCGCGCTTCCAAACTTTCCAGCCTGGCGTTGATCGCCTGGGCCGCCGAGCGCAGCGGGGCGCGGTATTTCGGCCAGTCGCGGCCGAATTGATCGACGCGTTCCACCAGCAGCCAGCCCAGCACCGCGATCAGCGCCAAAGTGACCAGAAGCACCAAGAGCGAGCCCAGCGCTCGCGGGATGCGCACTCTCTCCAGCCAGGTGACCACGGGATCGAGAAAATAGGCGGTCAGCACGGCGACGATCACCGTCACAAGCACCATGGAAGCCCAATAACAAAAGGCGATTACGATCCCCGCCGCGATGATTCGGGCGCTGGTGGAGGCAGCCGTGACGATCCTGGTTTCCTCAGCTGGCATTTGCTAACGATAGCACAGTCGCCGATGCTCAGACGGCCGCGTGTCCCTCAGGGCAACAAGGACGCAGGTTGGCGCCGGCTCTCGTGGGTAACGATTCGGGTGAGCGGCCCTGCGGCGCCGCCGACGCAGCGAAACCACGCAATGATAGAATCAGTAGCCTGCTTTTGCGCTACACAGGTCTCGACCCAGATGGCGAAAGAACTTTTCGGCACCGACGGCATCCGCGGAACTCCCGGAGATTATCCTCTCGATGACGCGACGCTTGACCGCGTCGGCATCGCGCTCGGCGAATACCTTCGAGCGCACGGCGAGCGGCCGCGCGTCCTGATCGGCCGCGACACGCGCGAATCAGGGCCGCACATCGCTGAGCGCATCGGGCGCGGTCTTTGCGCATCCGGCGCGGAGCCCGTCTCCGCCGGCGTGCTGACGACGCCGGGTGTGGCCTGGCTGGTAAGGCACGAGAGATTCGCGGCCGGGGTGGTCATCTCCGCGTCTCACAATCCCTACCACGACAACGGCGTGAAGCTCATTTCGTCTTCGGGGACGAAATTCCCGGACCTAGTCGAAGCGGCACTCGAGGGCTCTATCCTCGCGCCGAGCAGCGCAACACCGGGGACGGTTGTCCCTGGCGCTTTCAACGACAGGAGCGGCGAGAAACTGCACGAGAAATACCTGGCGGGATTGCGCGAGGCTGTCTTCCCGGGTGCGAAGCTCGCAGGCATGAAAGTCGTGCTCGACTGCGCGAACGGCGCGGCGAGCAGCTTGGCGCCCGCGCTCTTCCGCTCGCTCGGCGCGCGTGTGATCGCGATGAACGACGCGCCCGACGGCCGCAATATCAACGCCGGCTGCGGCTCGCTCCATCCGGATGGCATGCAGAGGAGAGTCGTTGAAGCCGCCGCGGCGCTGGGTGTGGCGTTCGACGGCGACGCCGACCGCGCCGTGTTTTCGACCGCTGCGGGAAAGCTGGTGGATGGCGACGGAGTGCTGCTCGTGGCGGGCCGCTACCTGAAATCGATCGGCAAGCTCAAAGGCAGCGTCCTCGTCGGCACCACGATGGCAAATCTGGGTCTGGAGCGCGCGCTCGAAAGATCCGGACTGAAGCTGGCGCGCACGGCCGTGGGCGACCGCTACGTCCTCGAAGAGATGCAGCGCATCGGAGCAAACCTCGGCGGCGAGCAGTCCGGGCACATCTTGTTTCTCGATGATGCCACCACCGGCGATGGCATGCTGACGGCTGTAAAAATGGCCTCCCTGATATCGATTTCCGGGCCGCTCGAGGGGCTGGTCGCTGACTTGAAAGTTTTCCCGCAGAAGATCGTGAACGTGCGCGTGAAATCGAAACCGCCGCTCGATTCGCTGCCCGAAGTGAGCCGCCTCCTCAGCGACGCCGAGCGCACGCTCGGCAATTCCGGACGCGTAGTGCTGCGTTATTCGGGCACCGAGCCCCTGGCGCGAGTGATGGTCGAAGCCGAACGCGAAGAGGATGTGCGCCGGTGGACCGAGGCTTTGGCGGCCGCCCTGCGCTCAGCCATCGGCGCCTAGCACTGCTCTCCACCTTCGCTCATGCCGTGCGATCCATCCCGCGGTATTACTGAGGCGCGGGATTCTTCCAAAGAATGTAGAAGAAAACCGCACTGGATTTTAGAAAGTGGATTGAAGGATTCTCGCGGAGCCTATCGGATACACTGTCACTCAGTTAAGTCCCGCATCCACAATAAGGTAACCAACGCTTCCGAATATCCACGAAGGTGGCATGGCGCGTGCACGTTAGTCCAGCGGCTGTCTCTTACTCCCGGGGTGGGCCGGTTTCGTCGCGCCGAAGCCGGAGTTCTAGGGGTAGAGCGTAGGGGGCCCGGGTGGGCCCCCTAATTTTTGTCTAGGTGCTTAGTACGGGCGCGAGAGCGACGGCCCACCCTCCCGATTTCTTGCCCGAGTTGGCCTTCCCCGCGTCGCGAACTGGCGCCTGGCACAGCAAAGGATCTACTGCCTCGCACCCAGCAGCGCTTGTGACTCAGATCGAAGACCGACGGAATCACGCCTCGGCAATACGATGGCGTTGTGCCTCACGATCAACTGTGCTGTAATACCCGCGGCTTCCAGGCGTCCCCTCATTTATGGAATCCGGCATAGGGTTGCTGATCCTCCTGGTGCTCGTGGTACTGATCGGCGGTCCGATCCTGGCGATCGTTGCGTTCGTTCGGGTCGGGAACCTCCAAAAGGCCGCCGAGCAACTCCCTCGACTAACGGCCCGAATTTACGATCTCGAGCAGCGCCTTGAAGCGCTCGATCGCAGGCTGCGTACCCAGGCGGCGCCAGCACCGGCAGAGAAGGCGCCGGAGACACCGCCGCCGCGTCCGGCAGCAGTTCCTGTTACGGCGCAGCCTGCGGGGCTCGCGATACCTCCCGCAGAGCAAGCTCCACCGCCTTCGCCGCCGATTCCTCCGGAGACGCGCTTCTCACCGCTGCTTCCGCCTTCGGTCCCGCACCCGCCAGCCGACGTCGAGAGCGTGATCGCCGGAAAATGGATGTACTACGTCGGAATTCTGGCGCTCGTTTTCGCCGTCGCCTATTTCCTGAAATACGCGTTCGACAACAACTGGATCGGCCCCTGGGGAAGGATCTCGATCGGCGGCCTGATCGGCGCCGCGATGTTTCCCCTGAGCGACTGGCTGCTGCACCGCGGCTATCGTTATTTCTCGGAGGGCATCACGGGCTTCGGCGCGGCGGTTCTGTACCTTTCGATCTGGTCCGGCTGGCACTACTATCTGCTGTTCCCGCAATCGACGGCGTTCGCGCTGATGATCGTCGTCACGGCCACCACGGCAAGCATCGCTCTGGGAAGAGACTCGCAGCGCATCGCCGTACTCGCCTTGCTTGGCGGCGTGCTGACGCCGGTCCTCATAAGTACCGGGCGCAACCAGGAAGTCGTACTCTTCTCCTATCTCGCCATTCTCGGCGCCGGGATGCTGGCGATTGCGTTCCGGCGAAATTGGACGTGGATCCCGCCGCTGCAGTTCGCTGCGACGCTCGTCTACTTCTGGGGATGGTACGCAAGGTTTTACTACGATAGCGAACTCCAGACGACCCTTCTCTTCGCCACCCTCTTTTTCGCCTTGTTTGCCGTTCTTCCCGCGGTGCGAAGCCTGCGGGCGGGGGAGCTTTCGGGCCCGGAAATGGCGATTGTGCTGGCCAACGCGTTTCAGTTTCTCGCCGCGCTGCGCTCGATGCTTTGGCCGGAGCACCGTTGGGGTCTGACGCTGGCGGTGCTCGGCCTTGCCGCGGCGCACCTGCTGGCCGAGCGCGTCCTTCCGCGCAAGGACACGCAAGCGAGCCGCGCCGCAAGCATGATCTATGCCGGGCTGGCGCTCCTGTTCGCAACGCTTGCCATCCCGATCCGCCTCGATGGGAAGTGGATCACCATCGCCTGGGCGATCGAAGGTCTGTCGCTGGTCTGGAGCGGCTTGCGCATCCGTTCGCTTGCGGTGCGGGGCGGCGGCATCGTGCTTCTGGTGGTAGTGGTGATTCGCCTGATCGGTGTGCCGTTTCAGCCTGGCCCTGCGTTCCTATTGAACGAACGCTTCCTCACGCTGGCGCTTTGCGCGGCGTGCTTTCTGGCAGCTTTTCTCTTTGCAGGGCGCGCGGAAGTCGAACTCGAAATCGCGGAAACGCGGATCTACTACGCATTCGCCATCGCCGCCAACCTCTGCTTTCTCGCCGCACTTTCACTCGATGTGTGGGACCTCTACGGCCGGATGCCCTCGCTCGGGATCGACCGCGGCCTCGCGCAAAATCTTGCGCTGTCGGTGCTTTGGCTGGTGTACGCGCTCGCGTTGCTGGCCGTCGGCGTGATCAAGGACTCGGCCGCGCCCCGCTGGCAGGCGCTGGCGCTGTTGGGCGCCGTGATCGTCAAAGTGTTCTTTTTCGATCTTTCGTTTCTGGCGCGCTTTTACCGGATCGTGTCGTTCCTCCTGCTCGGGCTGGTGCTGCTGTTCGTGTCGTTCTTCTACCAGCGGCGTTCCAAAACAACGGACGGCACAAAGGAACCGTGAAGACGAAATCTCGATGGGAGAACTTCTGTTTGACCGCGGCGATCTTCGGCGCGCTCGCGGCGCTGGGGGCCGCTTCGCTGCCGAGGGCTTGGACCCACTGGCGCTACTCGCGCTCGATCGGGCTTCCGGCGGCGGATACGACCCGACTGGCGGGCATCGTGGTGCCGCCGGATGCGTACGCTCATTTGCAACGCGGACTCGGCGACGTTCGCGTGATCGATGATGCCGGCGCCGAGGTTCCTTACGCCCGCTTCCTTCGCCTCGGCTCCGAAAGTTCCGTATCTCTGCCGGCCACTCTGCTCGAAAACAGCTTCTCGGCCGGCCATTACACCCAACTCGTCCTCCATATTCGGCAGCCGGCGCCGTTCCACAACGCCGTCCGCATCCAGACGAGCCAAGCGGAGTTCATCGAGTGGGTGAAGGTCGAAGCCAGCGACGACGCTCGCGTCTGGCGCGTCGTGCAGGAGCGCGCGCCCATCTTTCGATTCCAGAAGCAACGACGCGAGGGCATTCAGACTGTGTCGTATTCGGAGAATAACGCGTTGTATCTGCGCGTGCGAATTCTCGACGGCGAAAAGTCGTTTCCGGTCACCGGAGCCGCGGTCCTATATCAAACATCCGAGCTGCCGGAACGCATCCCGCTTGAGATCGGTGTCGTGCCGGACTCCCATCCGCCCCCGGGCCGCAGCGGTTGGATCGCGGACTTCGGCACGCGGTCGATTCCGGTGGCGGAGGTGCGCTTCGAGGTCCCTGGACAGGCAGAATTCATTCGCCCGGTCGAGTTGTCCACCAGCGACGACGGCAAGGAATGGTCCGGATTCGCCCGGGGGGAAATCTATCGCTACCACCAGGCCGAAAGGATGCAGGAGCACCTCGCCGTGTCCCTCCCCTACGAAGAACCGGGCGGGCGCTACTGGCGCGTGGAGATTGTCAACGGCAATGATGCGCCGCTCGAGGGCGCCACGCCGCATTTTTACGCCACGCCGCGGCACATCATTTTCGAGCAGCAGCCGGGAAGAAGCTACCGCCTGATATACGGCCAGTACCGGGCCGAAGCGCCGCAGTACGATCTCGAGCGCCGGCTGAGCGCGAAGCAAGAGGAAGCAGCGGTAGCCGGTCAGACAGGCCCCGAAGAAGAAAATTCCGACTATTCCGATCCGCGGCCGTGGACTGAACAGCACGCTATTTTCCTGTGGATCGTGCTGGGGATCGTCGTGGCGCTGCTCGGCTACTCGGCGATTCGGTCGCTGCGCCGCTCCGCGCCGCCGCCCGATCCCAGCGGGTGATTCCCGCCCCAAAATGAAAAAGGGCGCCCGCCTCGGCAGGCGCCCTTTGAGGTTTCGATCTGAATTTCCTTCGTCTAGCTGCAGCCGGAAGTCGAGCCGCAGTTCGAGCACTTGTAGCAGCTGCCGTTTGGTGTCATCAGCATGCCGCACTCGGAACAATACGGCGCGTCGTCGATGGCGGCGCGAGGACGAGTGGCTGTCTCTGCTTCCGGCGTTTTCGTCGCCGCAACGGCCACCGGCGCGGCGGGTTTCGCGGGCGTCTCCTCTTCAACCGCTGCGGTATCGCTATCCAGATAATCCGGCGAGATGAATTTTCCGCCGAGCCACCGTCCGATGTAATCCACGATCGACTTGGCGTAGCGGATTTCCCGATTGCCGGTGTAACCGGAGGGCTCGAACCGCGAATTCACGAACTTGTCCACCAGCGCGCGGAGCGGCACGCCGTATTGCAGCGCGATGGAAACCGATAGCGCGAAGGCGTCCATGATCCCGGAAAGCGTCGAGCCCTCCTTCGCCATCTTGATGAAGATTTCGCCCGGAGCACCGTCTTTGTACTTCCCGACGGTGAGGTATCCCTCGTGGCCGCCGACCGAAAACTTGTGCGTGATCGAATCGCGCTCGTTCGGCAGTTTGCGGCGCTTGGCGCGTGCCGCGGTAAACAGTTCCTGCTGCTCCGGCGAAGGAATCTCTGCGGGAGCGGGCGCTGCGACAGTAGCCTTGGGCACGGGTGCGGCGGCTTTCTCACTTTCCTTCTTGCCGGCGGCGGAAAGCGGCTGCGAGCGCTTGGAGTTGTCACGGTAGATCGCCACGGCCTTGAGCCCGAGCTTCCAGGACTCCGTGTAGGCATCCATGATGTCCTCGGCCGTCGATTCCTCCGGCATGTTGATCGTCTTGCTGATCGCGCCGGAAAGGAACGGCTGCGCCGCGGCCATCATGCGCAGGTGGCCGCGCCAGGAAATCGACCGGCCGCCGCCCATCGGCGCGAGGGAGCAATCGAACACGGCGAGGTGCTCGGGCTGGAGACCCGGCGCGTCTTCGATTTTCCCGTTCGCGTCGATGTAGTCCACGATCTGCGCCACCTGCTCGGGTGGATAGCCGAGCCTCATCAGCGCCTGCGGCACCGTGTTGTTGACGATCTTGATCACGCCGCCGCCGACCAGCCGCTTCTGCTTCACCAGCGCGAGATCGGGCTCGATGCCCGTGGTGTCGCAATCCATCATGAAGCCGATCGTGCCGGTGGGCGCGAGGACGGAAACCTGCGAATTCCTGTAGCCGAACTTCTCGCCGAATTCGAGCGCCGCATCCCAGGACTCCTGCGCGGCGCGCAGCAGCGACGGCTGAACGTTCTCTTCCTTGATCGGCCGGAGCGAATCGCGGTGCATGCGGATCACGTCGAGCATGGGCTCCCGGTTGCGCATGTAGCCGCCGAACGGCCCCATGCGCTCGGCGATGCGCGCCGACTGCGCGTAGGCCTCTCCGGTCATCAGCGCCGTGACCGCCCCGCAGAAGTCGCGGCCGCCGTCGGAATCGTAAGGGAGCGCCAGCGACATCAGCAGCGCGCCGAGATTCGCGTAGCCCAAGCCCAGCGGGCGATAGTCGTGCGAATTGCGCCCGATCTTTTCGGTCGGATAGCTCGCGTTGTCGACCAGGATCTCCTGCGCGGTGATCGTGATGTCCACGGCGTGGCGGAATCCATCGGTGTCGAACTGGCCATTCGCCCCGAGGAACTTCAGCAGATTGAGCGAGGCGAGATTGCAGGCCGTATCGTCGAGAAACATATATTCCGAGCAGGGATTCGAGGCGTAGATGCGGTCCGTGGCCTTGCACGTGTGCCAGCGGTTAATTGTCGTGTCGTACTGCATGCCGGGATCGCCGCACTGCCAAGCGGACTCGGCCATCTTGTGCATCAAGTCCCGGGCGCGGTACTGCTCGGCTGGCTTGCCGTCGTTGACGTTGCGCGTCCACCAATCGCGGTCTTCCTCGGCTGCCCGCATGAAGTCGTCGGTGACGCGCACCGAATGATTCGCGTTCTGGAAGAAGACGGAGGCATACGCCTCGCCGTCGATCGAAGAGTCGTAGCCTTGCTCGATCAGGACGTGCGCCTTGCGCTCCTCCTTCATCTTGCTCTCGATGAATTCCAAAATGTCCGGATGGTCGGCGTTCAAGATCACCATCTTCGCGGCCCGGCGCGTCTTCCCGCCGCTCTTGATCACGCCCGCGAATGCGTCGAATCCCTTCATGAAGCTGACCGGCCCCGAGGCGATTCCGCCGCCCGAGAGCGATTCGTGGCTGCCGCGCAGCGTCGAGAAATTCGTGCCCGTGCCGGAGCCCCACTTGAAGAGCATTCCTTCGGTCTTCGCCAGGTTCATGATCGAATCCATGTTGTCCTGGACGGAGTTGATGAAGCACGCGGAGCACTGCGGCTTGGCCTGTACGCCCACGTTGAACCACACCGGCGAATTGAAGGCCACCTTCTGCTCGACCAGCAGGTGGGTCAGTTCGTCGCGGAACGCACCCTTCGATTCCGCCGTGGCGAAATAGCCGCCCTCGTCGCCCCAGCGGACGATCGTGTCCACCACGCGCCCGATCAGCTGGCGTACGGAAGTTTCGCGCTCGGGCGCGTTCAGCTTCCCGTGAAAATATTTCGACGCGACGATGTTCGTCGCCGTCTGCGACCAGCCCTTTGGCACCTCCACGCTCTCCTGGCGGAAAATCACCTGTCCCTTGTCGTTGCCGATCAGCGCCGTGCGCCTTTCCCATTCGACCTTTTCGAACGGATGTATCTTTCCGTCCGTGAACCGGCGCGCGAATTCCAGGCCAGTCGTCCGCCGGGTCGTTTGATCTGTATGCAGGTTTGTGTTCAGGGCCATTCTTGTTTCCGCCATCGTCTGCCTCCGCGCCGGCAGTCGTGCCGCCGAAAAGTTGGCCGGGGTGCCAAGCGGGAGGAACTCTCCTAATTCTACTCCCAACCGGAACCCGGAATGTTGTTGCGTGTATCGGGAGATACACGGAAATGAGGGGGACTTGACCGGAAGAGCAGGCAGTTTCTACCAAAAAAACCGCCGCCCGAACCGAAAAATGAGAAAAGCGCAGCTAAACCGCGCTAAATTTCGTGGCGCGGTGCGAAGTGAGCGCGTCCCCGTCGTTGTTCGGTTGAACCCGAGCCGGATCTCAACGTGCCGGCCACCCGCGCTGCGCTGGATGACCGACCCACGTTCCCCCCGAGTCTGGGTGCGCAGTATATGGCTTGTGGAAAACTTGTCAAGTGAAATCGGCCGCGCGACCACAAAATGTTTGGCTGCCAGTGTCTAAGTCGTCTACTGGTAGTGGTTGCCGCGCGCAGCCCACCATATCCATGCTCGGCGCTCGGCATGCCCCCAGCCTCCAACAGCTCCACGGTTGTGCCGTTCGAGGCAACAGCGCTGAATTGACTTGAGCGGTGTAATTGAAAAAAATGAATAATGACAGCCATGAGTTCCCTTGCCATCGAAATCGTCGGATTGACGAAGGATTATCCCGTGGGTTTCTGGCGCAAGCGAATGCGCCGCTCGCTCGATAACCTCACGCTCCAGGTCGAGCAGGGAGAGGTATTCGGATTCCTCGGGCCGAACGGCGCCGGGAAAACAACCACGCTGAAGCTTCTAATGCGGCTGATCTTTCCCACAGCCGGCACCGCACGAATTCTCGGCCGCCCGATCGACGACGTACAGATGCACCGCCAGATCGGCTATCTTCCCGAGCAGCCCTATTTCTACGATTATTTGACGGCGCGCGAATTCCTCGACTACTACGCGCGGTTTTCCGGCTACGACGCTACGGAGCGGCGCCAGCGCGTGACGCGATTTCTCGATCGCGTGGGACTTGCCGGGGCGGGCGACGTGCAGCTGCGGAAATTTTCCAAGGGCATGCTGCAGCGCGCGGGCATCGCGCAGGCCATCCTTCACGATCCGCAGGTGGTTTTTCTCGATGAGCCGATGTCGGGCCTCGACCCCATCGGCCGTCGCGAGGTGCGCGACATCATCCTCGACCTCAAGCGCCAGGGGCGCACCGTGTTTTTCTCCACGCATATCCTTTCGGACGCCGAGATGCTCTGCGACCGGGTCGCTGTCTTGCACCTGGGAAAGCTGCAAGGCGTGGGAGCGCCTGGGGAAATCGTTTCGATCGAGGTGCACGGGATCGAAATCTATTTTGAGGCTCGCGATGGACGGTCTTTGCCGGCAAGCCTCACCGAGCGGGCCACGGCCATGGGCAGACGCTATCGAATCGAGGTACCGGAAGCCCAGCTCTACGCGGCGCTCGAACAGTTGCGCGCCTGCGAAGCGCGGATTCTTTCCGTATCTCCCGTGCGCCCGACGCTCGAGGATTATTTCTTTCGCCTGGTGAACGACTCTGCGGGTTCGCATGCCGTCGAGGTGAACGTCCGATGAGCACGATGCCGGGAGTCGTGGCGATCAATACGTTTCGCGAAGCGGTACGCGACCGCGTCCTCTACAACCTGGTCTTTTTCGCGCTGGTGATGATCGGAGCCGCTGTGCTCGTCGGGCAGATTTCGATCGGGATCGAGCGGCTGGTGATCATCAATCTCGGCCTATCGGCGATTTCCATCTTCGGCCTTGTGATGGCCGTCTTCATCGGCGTGGGGCTGGTCTACAAGGAAATGGAGAAGCGCACGCTCTACAGCCTGCTGGCGAAACCGATCCGCCGCTGGGAGTTTCTCGTCGGAAAATATGCGGGGTTGCTGCTAACGCTGGTGGTCAACACTTCCTTCATGACGCTCGGCCTCGCCGCCGCGCTCTTCTACGTTGGCCGGCCGTTCCTGCGCTCCGACGCTTCCATTCTGATCGCTGTCTATTTCATCTTGTTGGAGTTGGCGCTGGTCACTGCATTGGCTCTGTTTTTCTCCTGCTTTTCAAGCCCGATGCTCTCGACGCTGTTCACGTTGGGGATCTACGTCACCGGTGTATTCGCCAGGGACATTCGCGACGTCGGCGAGTTCACTCACAATCCCGCGCTTAAGGGCGCCACGCGGATCCTCTACTACCTGGTCCCGAATTTTCACAACTTCAACGCGATTGCCCCTGCGGCGCACGCAGAGCCCATCCCGTTTTCTCTGGTGTGGCACAACACACTCTATGCCCTGCTGTATGTCGTGCTGCTTTTGTTGGCCGCCTCGGCCGTGTTTTCCGGCCGCAATATGAAGTGAGCCGCCCGAGCCAAAACCGCGTGCTGTGGATCGCCATCGCGGGCGTCCCGATGCTCTTTGCATCGATTGCCGCTCTGCAAGCGCGGATCGATCCGCTGACGCGGACGCCCGCGCAAGAAAGAGAAGAGTTGATCCTGCGCTCCCCATCGACAGTGAAGAAGATGAGCCTCGGGTACGACTCGCTGCTCGCGGACATTTACTGGACGCGCGCCGTGCAGTATTACGGTAGCCGGGTCGGCACGGACGACCCGAAATTCGACCTGCTTTGGCCGCTGCTCGATATCACCACGACGCTGGATCCGAAACTCATCATCGCCTATCGCTTTGGCGCCATCTTTCTCGCCGAGTCAGGCCGGGGAGGGCCGGGACGCGCAGACCTCGCTGTCGAGCTCGTCGAGCGGGGAATCGCTGCGAATCCCGACGAGTGGCGTCTGTACAGCGATCTTGGCTTCCTGTACTACTGGTGGCTGCGGGATTACACGGATTCCGCCGCGGCATATTTGGCGGGAAGCAACGCACCCGACTCCCCGCCGTGGCTCAAGATCATGGCCGCGCGTGTGGCGCAAAAAGGTGGATCCTTGGAAACGTCCGCTATGATCTGGTCGGAACTTTACTCCTCCACGGAAGATCCGAACATCCGGGCTCGGGCCCGGGAGATGTTGCGCGGGCTAAAGGCTCAGCAGGACGAAACGCATCTCAACGAGATCGCCGACGAATACAAGAAGCGTTTTGGACGCTACCCCGCCTCAACCCAAGAGATGCGCGACGCTGGGCTCCTCGGCGGCATTCCCTTGGACCCCGCTGGATTTCCGTACGTTTTCGGCTCCGACGGGAAATCGCGCCTCAACCCGCAAAGCACGGTGGTCATCCCGGCCTCGCCTGAGGGGCCGCCCGAGAACTCGAAATAGCGAAACGACTGCGTCTCATGGGCTCGCCCTTCAACCCCCTCGCCACCAGCTTCCCTCGACGCAGCAACGCAACAGCGGAGCGAGACGCAGCAGGCGGGATCGCGGCTGGGCAACGAGCCTAAAGATCGCAAGACGGTTACAATAGTGTGGTAACAAATCACGGGTGCAGAAAACCCCGCCGGGACGACGAACAACGATGTTCATGCGACTGGCCATTGTGATCCTGATTGCGGCGCTGGCCCCTGCCGGACGGGAGCCGGCGCCCGGGCTGCAGACCGCCAGTTCTTCGAGCGCCCGCACGCAATTCGGCGTCTCGGCAGGCGTGCGGGAACAGCCTCCCTCCGACGAGGAAATACGTGCTCGCACCCAAAAGGTGCTGGCGAATCAGCACAACGACGACTTGGCGCTCGAGCTGTACGAGCGCGTCGAACGTCATATGGATCGCACCGGCGGCGCAAATCCCCGTACCACCCAGGACCGAACTTATCGCGTCGTGCCGACCGGCGGGGGCACGATGAAGATCCTTCTCTGGGAGGATGGGAAACGCGTCGATCCAGCGGACTATCGCCGCCAGCTACAGGAGTGGGAAAGCGTGCTTGAAATGATGGCCCGACCGAACGACCCGAAAGGCAATGCCGCTCGCGAAAAGTATGAGAAGCGCCAGCGCGAACGAGCGAAGTTCGTGGATGCGATCAAGGAAGCTTTCATTCCCAAGTGGGTGCGGCGCGAGACATACAACGGTCACCTCTGCGATCTCGTCGAGCTCAATCCAAATCCGAAATTTCATCCGCACTCGATGTTTCAGGGCGCGCTCAGCCACGTCACTGCCACCATCTGGGTGGATCACGCCGCCGATCAGCTCGTGCGCGGAGAAGCGCGCATAGCGAACGACGTCTCTTTCGGCGGAGGAATTCTTGGGAAGCTCTATCGCGGCGGCACGGTCTCCATGGAACAGACGGAGGTGGCCCCGGGCATCTGGCTGCCCACGCGCTATCAGTACGACTTTTCCGGACGCAAGTTTCTGTTCCCGTTCGAGGAGCACCGGTTGATCGAGGTCCGCCACTATCGCCGCGTCGGTCCGCCCGAGGAGGCTCTTGCTCTCGTCCGCAACGAAATCGCAAACGGAACGCCATTCTTAGCGGATCCGTGAGATTTTTTTGCCGCCGGCAATTGGGACGGGGAGTCGCCGCCGAACTGTCACAGTATCTTTTGCCGAGATTTTCCAGTTCCCCACCGTCTTGCCGAGAGTTGTTTACCGACCGGGAGAAACATGCGACGTCCTCTGCACGCGGAAAGAGACATGGAAGTGGTCTACGCGTTCAGCTTGGTTGCCCTGACCGGCCAACTCACGCCGGAACTGTTCGCCGTTGACTCCGGCTCGATGTAGGCCTCACTGCTCGCCAGACGCCTGTACCGCCGAACAGTTGACTCACGCGAAGCCTCATGCAGCTCACCCGCACTGGAAAACGCGACGGCCTCTAAAATTGCGGAGGAGGTGCAGCGATGAAGCGATCGATGCTTATACTGCTGGTAGTGGCCGCTCTGGGAGTCGCGGCAACCGCGCAAGCTAGAGTCGCCACGGGAACACTCGCGGGCACCGTACTGGATGCGCACGGCAAGCCCGTCGCGCATGCCACGGTCACGATCCAGACTTCCTACGGCGATCATCCCAACGCGACGCACACCGACGCCAACGGTCACTTTGCGTTCGCGCGCTACCGGACAGGTCAATATGACGTGCGCGCCTACGCCGATGGACTATTCTCGGCCTGGACCAAGCGCGTGCTCATCCGGTCGCACAGGACAACCGAGGTCACCTTGCGCCTCCCGGCTGCCAAGTGACGACATTTCGGCCTCGGTTTGGAAAAGCCGAACTCCCCTCGGATATGCCTGTGAGCAGGTTCTTTCAAATCAACAAATTACCGCTGGCGCTAAAGGGCAGTACTACTACCTCGGTACCGAAAAAACACGCCGCTTGAGCCATTCGTTCATTCCGGGGCAGTTTGGCACGATCACGGTGCGGGTTGGGAGCTGTGTTGCGGGGACGACGGTTCCTAAAGGAACCGGGGCACGCTTTCCAACCCGTCCAAGCCCGCCTGCCGACGTAATCCTCCTGACCCCCGTTTGCAGGACGGGCCTATCCCGCTTCTTCTGCCAAGGCTCGCCGACACGATCCCGCCAGCATTGTTTGGCACGCCTCTTGCGCTTCAGAGGCGCGCCTGGCGTCCTCGAATGCGTGCAACCCCTGTGCGATCTGCAGCGACGCGGCGATACGACGGCTTTCGGTTAAAGGGAGTTTGCGACAGGTGGCGGGAAAATCGTACAGCATGCTGTGGCGGTTGGTGGCGCTGTGTACCGCCGGATTGTCTGGTCTCGCCGCTCCGGCTACCGGCGCGGACCTCGAGCCGGCGACCCGGGCTGCGTTCGACCGTTACGTGCAACGGACGGAAGCGCAGATGAATTCCGAACTCGCGCGCCACGAGCCCTTCCTCTGGATCGAAAGGCTTCCTCCAGACCGGCGTGTCGAAGCCGACCGCCAAGTCCGCGCGGGCCAAATCGTGGTCCAGCGGCTCGGCACATGGGATGAGAACAGCTCCGGTGATCGCGTGAAACCGGTCTCCGTTCCGGGCGGAATGATCCATCACTGGATTGGAACTGTGTTCATCCCCGGAGCGAGCCTCGCGCAGACACTCGCTTTCGAGGAGGATTACGACCGCCACGCGAATTATTTTCGCCCCGACGTGATGCGCTCGAAGATCCTGCAACACAACGGCAATGATTTCGTCATCGAATTGCGCTTGTACAAGAAAAAAGTGATTACCACCGTTCTCGACACCGAACACCAGGTCCACTATACGCTCGTGGATTCGACGCGCGCTCGGAGCCGCTCGCGAAGCACTCGCATCCAGGAGGTGGATGATGCAGGGAAACCCGACGAACGGCTCGAGCCCGTGGGCCACGACCACGGATTCCTCTGGCGCATGAATACCTACTGGCGCTTCGAACAGGGGAACGGCGGAACGTACGTGGAATGCGAGTCCGTTTCGCTCACGCGCGATATTCCCGCCGGACTCGGCTGGCTGATCGGGCCTTACGTGACGAGCGTGCCGCGTGAATCGCTCATCTTCACGCTGGCCGCCACGCGCGCCGCCGTGCTTCAACGGATCTCGTTGCGCGCGGCGGAATAGAAAATTTTCGGCGGGACGTGTGCGACGCCTAGCCGGAATTCACCGCCTCGAAAACGAACGCGGCCACAGCCGCTTGAAATCTATTGAAATGTTGCCGTCACGGTCATGTTGCTGGTTATCGTGATGGTGCACGTCGTTGCTGTGGCGGGACACTGTGTGGCGGTGACGTCGCCTCCCCATCCCTTGAAGCTCGATCCCGAGGCCGCCGTGGCCGTCAGCGTCACGGAACTCCCGCTGAGGTAGCCCGCAGCGCAAGTTCCCGACTGAGTCCCGGTCGTGAGCGTGCAGCTGACCTTCCTCAGCGTGTCGGTCACCGATCCCGACCCGCTTCCCTGCAAGTTCAGCGTCAAGTTGTACGAGGTCAGCGCCCCAGCCAGGAAAATGTCGGCCAGGCTGTTGTTGTCGCGCGTGACGAGGTTGCTGGCGGAAGAAATGAAGCTGACCGTGCGGCCATCGCCGCTGATTGACGGCACGATGCTGTCGCCATTCGCCGGTGGCGGCGCGGCGCCACTCGACTGGCTGGCAAGGAACGTGTTGCGAGTGCAGGAGGCCGTGCTCGCGAGCCCTAGGCATGTGTTTCGCGAATAAACGTTATCCACGCCATTCTGAACGTTCGCTCCGAGATTCGTCGCCTTCGTGGCAAAAGCGATGTACTGGCCCGTGGCGCATACCGATGTGCCGGTCCCCGCGGTGCCGCATTGCCGGTTGACGCTGGGATGTTCGGCCGCCGCGTTGGCGGGCGTGCTGCCATCCGGTGTGGAAACGAGGTACGTCGCGGGAGTGCAGGTGGGCGGCGTCGCTGCCGGAACGCCCACGCATGTGTCGCGCACGTAGATCTGCTGTGTCGGGCCCGCTCCCGGTGCGAGGTTCGTAGCCGTGGAAGCGAAGGCAATGAACCGGCCGTCGGACGAAATGGAGGGTTCCGAGCTCGATCCATCGGCCGGCGTCGTCCCGTCGGGAGTAGAAACGAGAGTTGTGGATTTCGTGCAGCCGGAAGCGCCCGTGATGCACGTGCTTTGAACGAATACTTCCTGCGCGCCGCTCGGGTTGGGCGCCGAGGGACCCAGGTTGGTCGCGCTCGACATGAAAGCAACGTAGCTTCCGTCCGAGGAAATCGACGGCTGCGAGCTCAGCGCGTCGGCCGGCGAGGTTCCGTCGGGCGTCGAAACCAGATGTGCCTGCTGGGTGCAGGCAGGGGGCGGCGGCACGGTGACCGTCCCCGAAACGCTGAAGCTCGTCGACAGCGCGGATGCCGTGAAGTCGAGCTTCGTTAAGCTGCCTCCGCTGACGTTCACCGTCCGGTCCAGCGGACTGAAAGAGAAGCCCGCGTGGCTGGGAGTGATCGTGTAGCTCCCGTTCGCGAGGCCCCCGAAGCTGTAGTTCCCCGAACCATCCGCAAATGTCGTCCCAATCGCGCCGCCGCTTAGGGCGAGAATTGCATTCGCGCCACCGTTTGCGGGGCTTACGGTGCCGGAAAGACTGAACGCCTGCGTAGAGGCGGTGAAGTTGACCCCCGTCACATTGGCGCCATTGACGCTCACGGAGCTATTGCTCGGGCTGAACGAAAAACCCGTCTTGCTGGGAATGACGGAGTACGTGCCGTCCGACACTCCATTGAAAACGAAATTGCCCAGAGCGTCGGTAGTGGTGGTGGCGCTTGCCGAACCTCCCAGAGTCACCGTCGCTCCCGCGCCGTCGCTCGCCGGAGTGATGGTTCCCGAGATGGAGTAGATCAACGGGACCGTTGTCCCGCTGAAATCGATCCCGGTCACGTTGGCTGCGTTGATGGTCGCGTTCTGACTGGCCGGAGTGAAGGTGTAACCCGCGTGGCTCGGCGTAACCGTATAACTTCCATCGGCCAGCCCGGAGAACGTGTAATTCCCGGCGCTATCCGTAGTCGTTGTCGCATTGGCATGACCGCTCAGTGTCACGGTCGCGCCAGCTCCCGTAGCCTGCGACGCAGTGCATGCGGCGTAGATATACACCTGGGGAGCAACGGGGCTGATCGAGGGCGAAACGAGGTTCGTCGCCTGGGAGACGAATGCCACGTACTGCCCGTCGGAGCTGATCGCGGGAGCAAAGCTATCCGCGTTTCCCGCGCTCTGTCCGTCGGCGGAAACAGAAACCAGCGCTGCCGCGCCGGGACTGGAATTCGCGGAACCGCACGTGGTGACGGCCCCGCTTGCCGTAACGCAAGTGGCCTGCAAGTAGACTTGGCGCGCCCCGCCTCCCACGGGAACGGAGGTCACCAAGTTGCTGGCCGTCGAAGTGTATGCCACATGCGCGCCGTTGCTATCGAGGGAAGGCTCGGCGCTCGGCCCATCCGCGGCCATCCCTGTCGGCGCCACGCTGGTCAAGAAACTGCGCGGCACGCAAGAGCTCGCGCTACCGGCAGCGCCGGTCGAGCTAAGGCAAGTGTCGCGCAAGAAGATTTCGCTCAGGCCGTTCGTCGTGTTCGTCACGAGGTTGGTCGAGTTGGAGGCAAAGGCCACGAACTGCCCGGTTTGGCTCACGGAGGGCCCGGCGGTCGCGAGCGTCGGAATCCCGGTTGAGGGGCAAGGGTCGGCGCCGCATATGGCCTTGTTGGCTTGCGTGCCGTCGGGTGCGAGATCGACCATCACCGGCAACCCGTCTGAACTGGTCGGGTTCACGGCAAACGCTAGGGAGTTAGAGGTGCCGCCTCCCGGGGGTGGGTTCATCACCTGCACCTGATCGACTCCTGCGGCCGCGAGGTCCGCCGCTGTCAGCGTCGCCTGGAGCTGCCCACCGCCTCCGAAGGTCGTCGTGCGCGACGTCCCGTTGATCAGCACCACCGAATTCGGCACATAGCCCGATCCAGACAGTGTCAGCTGACCGGCCGCGCCACCCGCCAGAACCGCGGCGGGAGCTAGCGAGCCAAGAATCGGGAAAGGATTCGTGACGCTCAAGGAAATCGTGTTGGAGGTTCCACCGCCCGGAGGGGGATTTGTCACCACCACCTGCAGCGTGCCGCCGTTCGCCACATCGGAAGCCACGATCGTGGCCTGCAGCGTCGTCGCGCTCACGTACGACGTTGCGCGTGCGCTGTTGTTGACGTTCACGCCGGACTGCGGCACGAAGTTATTCCCCTTCACCGTTAGTGTGAATTGGCCGGATCCGGTAAAAACTCCTGAGGGAGAAAGCGACGTGATCTGCGGGATCGGGCTGGGGCCCGCCACAATCGTAAAAGTCAATGCCTGCGACGTCCCGCCGCCCGGCTGAGGGGTCACCACTGTCACCGGCACCTTGCCGGGTGTCTGAACCAGGACCGCGGGCACGCGCACTGTAATGGACGAAGTGCTGGTGAATACAAACAGTTGAAGCGCCGCGTTGTTGAAGCTTACCGTCGAGGACGGCGTCAGGTTCTTCCCTGTGACCGTCAGCTCGAATGTTGGGGAGCCAGCGTCGATGGTGTCGGGAGTGAGTTTCGTGATGCTCGGCGCCGGATAATTGATCTGCTGCTGGCAGCCCGAAAACGCTGCCGCCGCCAGCAGGCAGATGGATAGTCCGCAAGAAAATCGAGATGTGCCGTGCAAATTCCTCACCCCTGAGGCCCCAAGCCGGGCTGGCTGCGTAAACGCAAACCTAGAGACTACTAAAGATGGCCCCGGCGGGCAATCGGGATGCCTGCCGTTGGGGGGCGGAGGGACAGGGTCCGCAAGCGGTTCCCCTCGCGGCGAGCCGGCGAACCGGCAGCGGACCGTGAAGGCCGGGCGGAGGAAGAAACCTAACCGGCGCGCATTCGCTTAGCGCTTCGCGCGGCTGAACGACAGATTTTTCGAGAAAAACGGCATCACTTTTTCTTCGAGGCGCTTCTGGATTCCGCTGATGTGAGTGCCGTCGTAGGTCTCGAACGTGTGCGGAATTCCCATCAGGGTCATGTCGCGGTCGAGTTCCTCCACGGAGCCCATTAGGAAATCCTTGGTGCCTACGTCGAGCGCAATGGCACGATACTCCTTCAAATTCGGCACGTATTGATCGAGCATGGCGATCGGCGCGTTGGCGTCCCACTTCGCTTCGATGGCAGGCAGCATCTTGCCGTCCGTCCAGGGCAGATCCAAATAGAGCGGCGGCTTTTTCGGATCGGGAGACCACGCGGCGGCCGACGCGATCATCGCACGCGTGCCGAAATCCGCATGTGCAAGGTCCGCGGCGCTGCGAATGGCCTCGGCTTTGGCCATCGTCGCGCTTTGCCCATTCGCCATGGACGCCAGGCAGCAGGCGCTCATGGCGTAGAGGCTCGAAAAAACCTGCGGGAATTTCATGCCCAGGCGCATCGTGCCGTATCCGCCCATGGAGTGGCCCGCCAGTCCGCGGCTCGCGCGGTCGGGGATCGTCCGGTAGTGCGCGTCAATGTAGGAGACGAGATCGTGCACGATGAAGCTTTCCCAGTCGCCCGTGGTGATGGAGTTCGAATACATGCTGCCCATGTAAACCGTGTAGGCGTTGGGCATCACCACGATCATCTCGCGCGCCGCGCCGCTGGCCAGCGACTTGTCAATGCCCAACGTCGCATCGACGAACATGTGCTTGGAGCCGAACCAGTCGTCGGGGTAGTCCATGTAGCCGTGCAGCAGGTAGAGGACCGGATAGCGCTGCTTCGGATGCTTCTTGTAGCCGGGCGGAAGATAGATGGAGACGTAGCGATCCGGCGAATCGCCCTCGAGGTTGCCTTCGAGCGATTTGCCGTGCACCTTGATGCGTTCGACGGTGCCATGCGGAATCGCCGGCGTCGCCGCTGATTCGGCCGCCGCCGCTGCCTCCTTCGTTTGCGCCGCCTGCGGGGCCGTCGCCGTGTTCGTTTGCTGTGGCGTCTGCGCCTGGGCCTGCGCTCGGGTTTGCGCCTTTGCGAAGCACAGTCCCGCCATACCCGCCAGCAGCGCCGCGGCCAGCGCCAGCCGCGACGCCAATCGAAGTCCATTTAGAACAGTTGGTTTCATGAGTCCAGAGCCTCCTAGCGCGCGCATGATATCACTTTGCCTGCCTTGGCGGCCGACCCCTTGCCGGACGGCGCGAGGCGCGCCGAGAGAGACGGAACCGGCAGTCGGTGGGAGGCCCGTTTCATATTCGCCCAGAGCTGGCGCGCCGGGCTAAGCGATGGAGCGCCTACAGCGCTGAAGACCATCTTGTCCGGCGGCCGACCTTTCGCTTTTGATTTCTTGATAGGATTAAGTGCGGAGCTCGTTCAACCGCCCTGCCAAGATCGAACCCTGTGAGCCCGCACCTGCGCCGTAGGCGCGTCACAATTTAGCCCAGCGCGTCAGCTCTGGGTGCAGCAGATATGACCATCCCCAGCGCCGTAGGCGCGGCACTCGGGAGCACCGTAGGTGCGGCACCTAACCAAAAACGAATTTCGGGTCAAATTCCACGCCGTGCTTTTTCAACAACGCAAGAAATTCTTCATCGGAGCTCATTTTCTTGTGATGCGCCTTCTGATTCTGTATGTATCGAACGACCGAAGGAACATTGGAACTGCTCACGCTGAAAGCGCCATATCCCTGCTGCCAAGCGAATTCGTGGCCTTCCTCGTGAGCCCATCGTGAGGAATTCGATTTGATGGCGAGCACCGCCTTGGCCACGGACACGCTGGGTGGAACCTGGATGAGGAAATGAATGTGGTCCTCCATTCCTCCAACAGCGTGAACAAAAAAACCCAGGTTGTGGCAGATTCCGGCAGCGTAGGCCCACAATCGCGACTGAAACTTTGCAGGGATGGCTTTGCGCCGGCCTTTGGTGCTGAACACGACATGAACCACATTTTGAGCGTATGTGTGGGACATCTGCCGCACCTCCGGCGCTAGGCTTGTTTGTATATCACGTCCCCAGCGCTCACGCGCGGGGCTAAATTATGGCGCGCCTACGGCGCTGAACAACCTCTGGGCGGTGCGGTTGCCGCTCACGGGGCTGTTGCGTTTCGCCAAGAGGTCGGCTCTTCGCTCGCGATCTTTCGAGTGCCCCAACTTCTGACTTCTAAGTGTGAGGCCGTTGTTTTGCCAGCCGAATCGGAGCACAACGGATGCATTGAACTGCCGAGCCCGCTCAACCACCCCACCGAAACTGAATCTTCTGCCTCCTGGCTCGCGCCGAAGGTGCAGCAGACGTTTGCCCAGCCAGGGCCGAGAAAGCCAGAAGCAGGGTCGGTGCCCTTGCGTTGAAGCGCAAAGGTCATTAGCGGTCCTGCCGAGATCGAATATTCTGCCTCCAGTCCCGCACCGGAGGCGCGACAGACGTTTGCCCAGCCCGTTAGGGCTGGGTAGCCCAGAAGAAAGCTCACAAGCGCCGTAGGCGCGGCACAGCTTCGGCGATGGCGACGCCTACAAACGAGCTATCGGTTTGCCTACACCCGGTGGCCGTGCCCCTGCGTTCTCGATGTTCCGCGCGTGTTTGGGCGCGGTGATCCTGCACCTTCTGGAGTCAAGTAGAGAAGGCAACGTCCTCGCCTCGGCAACCGTCCTTAAGTTCGGAAACTGGCCCTGCACCTGTCTACACGAACTACCCCCTTGTATTTCGCGTCCCGATTGCTAACGTGGAAATAGCACTATGATGAGACACAACGCACCGACGAGACACGACGAACCGGCCGGCAAAAGATGCAGGCGATCCCGGCACCATGCGCCGACCCGCCGATCCGACGAGGATCGGCGCCCCGAACCACTAATGCGCGGCGTTTGCGTTCCGGACGGGCTCGCGCGAGGAGTCGAGGGGCCGCTCTCCCGCCTCACGGGCCAAAAGTCACGGCTTCTAATCGACACTTCGGCGATTAGAATCGAGCCCAACTCATTGAAAACAAACCACAACATTTTTTCTAATCGACACTCTACCCCGTCCCTGAAATTGCACGCCAACAGGGCAGTCTGCGTCGCACTCGGCGCGGAGCTTGACCGGGGAGGCGGCGGGGTGGTACCACTGCAGCAGTCCTCGAAACGTCCTCAAACGCAAAGACAGCGCGGCAGCGAGCAGCAGGAGGCTTTATGAGCGTGGAAGCGACACAGGCGGCGCGGCGAACGATTGTCGCGGGCCGAGAAATGCCGGAGTTCCGGCGCATCGGCGTCGAGCCGCTGACGGGCGCGTGCGGCGCGGAAATTACGGGCGTGGACCTGACGAAGCCGCTGAGCGACGACGTGCTGGCCGAGGTGATGACCGCGTTCGAGCATTTTCTGGTGATCATGTTTCGCGACCAGGACCTGAGCATCCAGCAGCACAAGGACTTTTCGCGTTATTTCGGCGAGCTGACGGAATTGCCGCAGGCGCCCATCTACGCGGGACAGCGGGACATGCAGGAGGTGCGGCGCGAGGCGCACGAGCCGGTGAGCGTGGTGCCGTTCACGCGCTTCCACACGGACAGCCCGTTTCTCGAGCGGCCGCCGCTGTGCATGGTGATGCGCGCGGTGGATGCGCCGAAATACGGCGGGGACACGGCGTTCGCCAACATGTACCTCGCCTACGAGGAGCTTTCCGAGGGATTCAAGGAGATGCTCGGGCGGCTGAAGGTGGTGTATTCGGGCAAGGACATATGGTCGAAGAACGCGAAGCTCGATCCCGAGAAGCGGCTGCGGCTGCGCGAATCGCACGATTTCACCGAGGAGCAGCTCGAGAGCGTCCATCCCGCGGTCCGGAGCCATCCGCGGACCGGGCGGAAGGCGCTGTACGTGACGGGCGCGTATTTCAAGAGATTCGAAGGCTGGAACGAGGAAGAAAGCCGCGCGCTGCTCGAATACCTCGCGCGCCTGCCGCACAGGCTGCAATACCAGTGCCGCATCCGCTGGAAGCCGAATACGGTGATCGTGTGGGACAACCGCTTCCTGCAGCATTGCGGCATCCACGATTACGAGAACGAGCGGAGGCATCTGGTCCGCACCACGATCATCGGCGAGCGGCCGATTTAGCGCGGGCACGCGAAGCTCGACAGCCAGGCGCGCGTCAGGGGCTGAAACCCGATTATTTCTTGGGCATCGATGGCGGAGCTGAAGCTCCGACCCCGTGAAGTGCGCTGCCATTACGAGCGTGGCGGCGAATCACTGACCGCGTGCGGTGCGGCGGTCAGTCGTCCGGGGCGGAGGCGGTGGCGATGTCGGCCTCGATATAGCGCGAGCCGAGCCAGAAGAGCGCGCCTCCCACCAGCGCGAAGACGGCCGGCGCAACGAGCGAGTAGCGAACGGCTACGTCACCGTAGCGCGGAAGCAGCCGGTCGTTCAGCCAGCCCACCAGGCCGGACCCCACGCCCAGTCCGATGGGATTGCCGATGAACAAAAACAGAGCGGAAGCGAACGCACGCATGCGAACCTTCGAGACGGTCTGATAGACGGCGAAGGTGGGACCGAGATAGGCGGAAGTGGCGATGACGGCGAGCGCCAAGAAAAACAGCGAGGCGAAAACCGTCGGAAGAAACAGGAACAGCAAGTACAGGGGACAACAGATCATGCAGGCGAGCGCGGGAACGTAGACGCGCCAGCGCACGTCGCGCTTGCCGAGGCGTTCCGCGAGGAAGCCTCCGAGCAGCACGCCTCCCGCGCCAATCACGCCGGAGACGATGCCCTGGTAGGCGCCGACCTGAAAGCTCGAAAGGTGATGGATGCGGCGCAAAAAGGCCGGAACCCAACTCTGGAAGCCGTAGACCGTGATCCCCATGAGGCTGCCGCCGATGGTGATGAAAACGAACGAGCGCTGGCGCAGGAGAAACAGCGTGGTCTGCACGACGGGCAGAATCTTCGCGCTCGCCCGGGCGGGCTCCATCGCTCCGCGCACCGGCTCGCGCACGGTGAGGCGGAAGAACAGGGCCACCGCGATTCCAGGAAGGCCGACGGCGAGGAAGGCGGCGCGCCAGCCGTAATGCTGGTCGACGTAGCCCGCGAGAACCGAGCCGATCAGGACGCCGAGGCGGCTGCCCACGGTCAGGATCGAGAGGGCGCGCGGAAGCTCGTCCTTGGTGTAGAGGTCGGAGAGCATCGAATGGGACGGCGCGACTCCGCCGGCCTCGCCGACGCCGACGCCGAAGCGGGTGAAGGCGAGTTGCCAGACGCCGCGCGCCAAGCCGGTCAAGCACGTCATCGCACTCCAGACGGCGAGGCTGACGGCGAGGATGAAGCGGCGGTCGGAGCGGTCGGCCCAGCGAGCGATCGGCAAACCCAGAAAGGAATAAAAGAGGACGAAGCCGAAACCGTTGATCAAGCCGAGGGCGGTGTCGGTGACGTGCAAGTCCCTTTTGACCGGATCGAGCAGCAGGCTCAGCAAGCCGCGGTCGGCATAATTCAGCGCGGAAATGACGGTGAGAACGGCGAGGGCGTAGTGAGCCTCGCGCGAGGAAACCGGCGGCTGCGAAATGCGCTCCGAGCTTGCCGTGGTTTCCGCCGCCATAGTTTCGAGTGGCCCGCCGAGCCCGCAAGCGGACTATAGCACCGCGTAGTAGGTAAAGATGGTGTGGTCCGGATTGGCGTGGCGCTTGCCGCTGCCGATGATGACGGTGCGCGTGAGCCAGTCGTGCGGGCCGGGAGGCGCGTCGAACACCGGCGTGCAGCGGAAATAGAACTCGGCGTCGCCGCCCCAGGTGGGGTCGTCGCGCGAGATTTCCTTGCCATCCTTGCGAAAGAGATAGCCGGTGTTGTGGATGTAGATCATCGTGCCGTCGGAGGCCTCGAGCATGTAATGGGCGTTGAGGCGGCCGTTGCTCGCGTAGTCTGCGCCGCTGCGCGGCACGACGCGGCCCTGCAGGCGCGGCCCTTCGATCGTTCCGGAGATCGCGGGAACGTAAGCGCGGCGGCCGTTTCGCGTATGGAACGAAACGCGCTCCTTGAAATCAATGCGCACTTGAAAGACGTATTCGAGCTTGATCGGCTCGATTTCTCCCAACTGTTTCATGGGTAGCTCCATTCGAACTGCTGGCGAATTTTCATAAAGGCGCCGCTCCAGCACAATAGAAATTTTGACGTTCGGATAGCGTCACTCGCGGCACTCGAAGCTGGAGGCTTTTTCGGGATCACCCTCTCCCTTGTACTGCGCGTGCTTCGGAAAGGCGCACAGCGGGCGGCTGCGGCCGGGAAAATCCTTGCCGGTGGCGACGACGGAATTGGGCGGGGTCCCCTTCTCGACCCAGTTGACGACGGCGCCGAGCAGATCGAATTTGTCGAGCGTTGCCGGGCCGCCCTGGCAATGATTCATGCCGGGAACGAAAAAGAAGCGGCTCGAATTCAACACCTGATCGAGGCCGCCGTTGGCATCAGCCATCTTCTCGTAGTAGGCCAGCGTATCGAACGGGCTGAAAATCGGGTCGCTCGTGCCGTGGTAGAAAAGGAGCTTCCCGCCGTGGCCGAAAAACGAGCTGAGATTCGTCCAGGTCGTGTCCGCGAGAGTTTGAATCTCATCATTTCGGACGCGGGCGATCAGCGTATCGACATCCACATCAGAGGGCTGCTCCACGCTGGCCAAGATGTTCGGCCCGGGATTCGGCAGGAAACTCGCGAACGGGCCACCGGAACCTTGCAGGTATCCGGTATCCCACGGGAATGGGGCGTACGCCGGGTTGCCGCGCGAATCCTTAGGCCCCGCAAACGCCTTCCGCAACGCGCCCACTTGCTGGGAAGTGAGACAGGTCTCCGTCTTTACGCCCTTGCACCGAAGCACCGCCGGGTCGTAGTGGCAGGCTTGGGGGTTGAAGATCATTCCATCCTTGAGCCCATCCAACGCGTCGCAGGCGTTCATAATCGACTCTGCGAGAAGTTTCTTGTCGCTCGCGGAAAAGTCTTTCATGGGATCCGGTTTTCCGGATGAATCCTTGGGCGCGATCTTCGCGAACGCCCCGCGCGCGTACGCAAGGCCGATATTGGAGTAGCCAGTGCGCATCGCCGGATCGCCGACGACAATTCCGTCGAAGTAAGCAGGATAGCGTTGCGACATAAGCATGCCCTCGCGCCCGCCGGTCGAGCAGCCGTCGTAGTAAGAATGCTCGGCGGGCTGGCCGTAATACTGCGCGATGATTTCCTTCGATAGCACGGTCACGCGGCCGACGGCGATATAGGCGAAATTGAGGCTCGCCAGCTGATCTTTCATGAAAGAGGCGTCAAAGACAGCGCCTTTGTGGCCGGTGTCCGTCGAAACGACGGCGAATCCTCGCGCGAGCGCCGGATTGTCCGCCGCAGCCTGCCCGCCGAGCGGCGGGTTGACGGCTCCGTTGAGTCCGCCGCCACCCTGAAAGAGAAAGCGGCCATTCCATTTATCCGGCAGCGCGATCTCGAAGCCGATTGCGTATGGCTTGCCTTCGACGCCGGTGCGCGGGTCAATGACTCCGTCGACGCGGCAATACGACGGGATGGCCACTGGAATCATATCCGAAGAAAGGGCCGAGTATCGCACGGTGCCGGGAGGCGCCGTGGGAATCGGTTCCGCCTTGGTGATGGCCATGCCTGAGCCGGAGATCTGGAGCTTCACAAGATTCGCGCAGGGCTCGGCCGGGGCAATGCCATTCGCCGCGCCGTTCGACGCCTGGCCATAACAGTCCGATACAACCGCCGCGCACAACAGAACCACGACCCCAAAAATTGCCATCCTCTTTAGATACGACATATTCTCATCTCCCAATCGGTACGCTCAGCGCCACCAAACTTTCCGTTCAGCAGGCACAAGCGGAAAACGCGAGCGTTATGCCTGAATTAGCCGGTGGATGCAACTGTAGATTGAGAGCAAGTGCCGCAAGCAAATCGCGATGCCGAGAATTTCTATTGATGAGGCAGCCGGTGCCGCGCCAACCTCTTTGGTGAAATGAATTCGACGCGTCCGAAACTCGCGGCGAGGCACCGGAGTGCGCATGGCGTTTGCCCGAAAACTTTGGAGCGGCGTAAGAGCGCGGGGCCGTAGCGGCTTACTCGTCGCTTCCATACTTGCCCGCGCGGAGGGTAAGCGTTCGTGCGATGTCTTCGATCACGGTACTTGGCGCTCGGTCGAGGATCGTCTCGAGCGCCGTATAAAGCTGGTCCTGAAGTTCCTCGGAAACCCTTCGCGAATAGCGCCTCGTGCGCGTGCCGGCTAGGAGCGCCTGCAGAGAACCGGACTTCTTGTATTCGTTCCAGGCCCAATTCCAAATGAATTCGAGAAGATCGGTGCGGTGCCTGCGAGCTTCTTTATGGACGGCTTCCTCGATCTCGCGCAACTGCCGCAGGGGAACACGGAAGCTGAGCGGGACATTTAATTCTCGACCGGTTGTGAGTTTCGGCATGCCAACCATGGTGCGCGGACACATTTTCGTTGACAAGACCTATCTTCGTGCCTATTGTATTCACTGTATTCATACAATACAAAAGCGCCTCCCCTTCCCGCAAACCAAAATCGAGGAGCTCCACATGAACGATCGGGATGCCAACGAGCACCTTAGCAAGGAAGCGCGCGATTTTATCGAACGCAAGAGCCGAGCCGCGCCGTCCCATCCAACCGAAGACCGGGAAGGGACGGGACGGATTACGACGGGAAATCCGGGTGCTTCCGCCAGCAAGACGTTCGCAGTGCGGTGCGAGCCTCCCGATCAGCGCCATTCATTGATCGCTTCCGGCGGTCTCTGTGCGTTTGTCGGCCAGCGGGTCCGAAAGAATGGCCTCGAGCAGATGTGGGATTCAGTGATCATCCAATGCGACGAACAGGCGGACGGCACGCTGTCCGTCAGTGTTTTCGTCTGCGACCCCGGCTGGGACGAGCTTCTGCAGATCGCGTGCATCCGTTCGCGGCCAGACGACAAAGAAAACCACGCCGTGCTCGGTTGCAATTTGGACCACGTTTCGAGGCCACGGATTCCGTAGTCGCCGCAATCCCCGGACCGAATACTGATGGCAGGAAGGATCGGTGATGAGAAACAACGGCAGCGAGGACCCAAAGGGGGGCGAGGGCTGCCCGCTCGCGACCAAGAAACTATAGGCGAAAGATCTTGCGGGCAGTCTCGCCGAGGATGTTGCGCTTGGCCTGCTCGGTGAGAAAGGGAAGCCCGGCGATGCGCCCGGGCACGTCGAAATCCCAGTGTGGCCAGTCGGAGGAATACATCAATTGGGTCTCGGCATGGATGGCTTTCAAAGTCGCTTCGAGCATGTGGGGCATGGTCACTTCGAGTGGCTGGGTGGTGTAATACATCTCTTGCATGTACTCGCTGGGTAGCCGCTTGAGCAGCGGGGCGTCGGACTGGCGCATAAGGTATTCGTGGTCCAGCCGCTGCATCATGAACGGAACCCACGCCAGGCCGCTTTCGATCCAGACCACTTTCAGCTTCGGAAAGCGCTCGGGCAGGCCGTTGACGATCCAGTTCGCCACGTGGGTCATATTGCAGGTGACGAACGACATGGAATGAACCGCGAGGAAGCGGTTCATCGTCTGCGTCATCGAGTCGCCCCACGTGGGGCCGGCGTGGAAAGCGAGCGGCAGACCGCGCTCCTCGAGCTCTTTGTAGACGCGCATGTACATGTTCTTGTGAACGCCGGTGCGGCGCTGACTGGTAATCATGAAGCCGACAACGCCGGGCGTCTCGCCGAACTCTTGGATCGTTTTCAGGCAGGCGTCGGGATCGTGGAAGGGCATGCTCAGCAAAGTCTTTACGCGTCGCTCGCGTGGAAGAATCGTCTCCGTGAACCAGCGGTTGTAGGCAAAGGTCATGGCCGTGACGATGTCCGGCTCCGGATGCAGGCCCATTTCGAGCATGGGCTGTGGGAAGACGACCTGAATCTTAATTCCCATCGAATCCATCGCGCGGCGAATGAGCGTCAGATCGCGATGCTCCTCCGTCTTAGGGACATATTCGGCCAGCTCGGCCTGGTGCGGAATGCGGCCGAAGACGTCCTGAAACGTCAGACCGACATTGTGATTGCTGAAGACGAGTTGTTTGGCGCGCGGCCAGTCTTGCGTCATCACTTTCGCGTTGTGGCGCAGGACCGGGTTTTCGAGGCGGTCGAGAATTTCATCCCAGGAATCGAACTCGACATGGTGGGCGTCCACGTCCACGATGAAGTAGTCATCGAGGTGGTAGCGGGCGATATCGCGGCGAGCATTGGCGAGAATTTCGCGCGAATCGGTGCGCGTGGTGATCTGCTGGACCGGATGCTCGGCGGCTGCGGTCGCGTTATTTACGAATTCCGTTGTGCCCATCGTCTTACCCTCGTGTGAAATGGCTCTTCAGGCTTCGGAAGCATCTCCGCGGGGAGCCGGCGCCGTGCGCGAATACCAGAGCGCCAGGTCAAAGGGATTCAAGCGGTGCGCGCGCATCAGGGCGCACGCCACGACCATCGCTTCCGTGGTTGAAACAGTGGCGTCAATCACAGGCATTTCCGATTCTGTCTCTTCGACGGCAGCCGCATAAAATTTCACCGCGCAGCTGACCAGGGCCGCGAGGTCCCCGCGCGGCACCTGCGCCATATGGCCAGCCTGGAGCGTGCGTTCCATCTGCTCGCGCAGCTGGACGATTAGAGCGGAGAACTTGGCGGCTTCCTCAGAGGGTGACATAAATCCCATCCGCAGTCTCTTCCACCGTTACTTGAATCAAGCGAGCGGCGCGCCGGCCGGGATGCACGCCCGTCTTGATGTCGTATTCGAAGCCGTGCCAGGGACAGACGATATGCAAGCTGGATTCATCGAAAGCAAAGCCGCGGCTTTCGCCGCCCTCGTCGATCACCTCAGTGACACGAGGGATAATTTTCCCTTGGCAGACGGGTCCGCCCTGGTGAGGGCACGTGTTCTCCCAGGCGTGGAGCCTGCCATCCACGCGGAAGATACCGACGGTCTTTTCCCCCACGTCGACGACCAGCCGGCCGCCTTCCGGCACGCGCTCGCTCGCTCCGACGTAAACCCTTTGTGACGTTGCTGGCATATTTCACCCGGCTGCGCTGGAGATATCGGGGGATTGTATGCGGATGCGCGGGGATTGGCAACCTCGAGAGGAAACGTAGCGAGCAGCTAGTGAGCCGGCTTCACAGGAAGACGCGAAACCCAATCTTGCTGGGCGAATTCCACACCCCAGAAATGCGGGCTAGGCGAAAGGAATTCGACGCCGACGCGCGTGCCCTTTTCGGAAGTGTCGCCCAGATAGACGATGCGGCATTCCTGCTCTTCCTCGGTCGCTGGATTCGCAAGAGTCAGCTCCGCGCCCAGTTCGAGCGGCTGTTGCAGGTAGAGCAGGCCGCCGTGGGCATTGATCACGATGGTTTGGCTGTTTTCGCGGAACTTGTGGCCCTCCGAGTCCTTCCCCTGGGCGCGCACGGAAATCCGCGTGAAAACGCGCGAGCTGCGCCGCGCCGTGTTGGTTTGCGCTTCGGGCATCATCGAGCCTATCGTGCGACCTGGCAGGTCATGAGTCAACCGCGTCAAGGCGGCGCGTGCTCAAAGAAGCAGTTCAAAAAGGATTGCTGGAGGCGCGCGGACTCCCGTAGTATGGGGAGCCAACGTCAACTCCCTCGCGATCGAGGTCCGCGAGGGCAGGAGCCCGGCATGGATCTGATCGGCTACATCGAATCGAAGCGGGAAGACCACCTGAACGAACTGAAGGAATTCTTGCGCATTCCGAGCGTCAGCACCAAAAGCGAACACAAGACGGATATCGAGCGGGCGGCCCACTGGGTGGCGGAAAAATTGCGGGCGGCGGGGCTCGAGAACATCGAGATCGCTCCGACGAAGATGCACCCGCTCGTCTACGGCGAGTCGCTGCGCGCGCCCGGCAAGCCGACGATCCTGTTTTACGGGCACTACGACGTGCAGCCGGCCGAGCCGCTGGAGCTCTGGACCACGCCGGCCTTCGAGCCCACTGTGAGAGACAGCAACCTTTTCGGCCGCGGCACGGCCGACGACAAAGGACAGGTGCACATTCACCTGAAGGCGCTCGAGGCCCTGCAGAGGACGCACGGAAAGCTGCCGATCAACGTGAAGGTGATGATTGAAGGAGAGGAGGAAGTCGGCAGCGTCAGCCTGTGGGACTTCGTGAAGCAGAACCGCGAGCGGCTGAAGGCCGACGCGCTCGTGGTCTCCGATACTTCGATGCTGGCCAAGGGAGTGCCTTCGATCACGTATGGCCTGCGGGGCCTGAATTACTACGAGATCGAAATCACGGGGCCGGCGCAGGATCTCCATTCGGGAGTCTTCGGCGGGGCCGTGCCGAACCCGCTGACGATCTTGGCCGAGCTGATCGCAAAGCTGCACGACCGGAATCTTCATGTGGCGATACCCGGCTTCTACGATGACGTCGCCCTGCTCTCCCGCCAAGAACGCAAGGCGCTCAATTCCCTGCCGTGGAAAGAAAAGGAATTCCGCAAGACGGTCGGAGCGCGGGCGCTGTGCGGCGAAAAGGGGTTTTCGATCGTCGAGCAGCTCTGGGCGCGCCCGACGCTGGAGGTGAACGGCATCTGGGGCGGATATACCGGCGAAGGCGCCAAGACGGTGATTCCGTCGAAGGCGCATGCGAAGCTCTCAACGCGGCTGGTGCCCGATCAGGATCCGGCGAAGATCGCGAAGCTGGTGGAGCGGCACATCCGCAAGCTGCTCCCGAAGACGGTGACACACAAGTTCGAGGTGCTAAGCACCGGAAAACCCTGGGTGGCGCCGTACACGCATCCGATCTTCCAGAAAGCGCTCCACGCGCTCGAGGCGGGCTTCGGAAAGAAGGCGGTCTTCATCCGCGAAGGCGGTTCGATCCCATTCGTCACCCAGATGCACGACACGTTCAAGGTGCCGTGCGTGCTGATGGGCTTCGGGTTGCCGGATGAGAACGCGCATGCGCCGGACGAGCACATCTCGCTGGAAAACTATTTTGGAGGCATCAAGGCCGTGGCGCTCTTCTACGAGCAACTGGCCACCCAATAGAAGTCACCGAGTGCTTCGCTCCCCCCAAAAACTGCGTTTTTTCCGTGGTTTTCCGGCAGTTTTGCTTGCGTTCGCGGGGAAGGACGGCTATAGTGCACGCGGAACCCCGAAGCCGGGGCCAATGAGCAATTACACCTGAGGAGGAAAGAGAATTCGATGGCAAATCCGTTGAGCAAATCCAAAATTATTGCGCACCTGGCCGACAAGGTCAGCACTGCCGACAAGCCGGTTTCGAAGAAGCAGGTAGCGGCTTTCTTCGATGAGTTGTTCAAGCTCGCGGTGAAAGAGGCCAAGAGCTCAGGGAAATTTGTGATCCCCGGCATCGGACGCGCTGTGAAGGCGCATCGCAAGGCGCGCATGGGCCGCAACCCCGCGACAGGCGAAGCCATCAAGATCAAGGCGAAGACCGTGGTACGCCTGCGCGCGGCGAAGGCATTCAAAGACGCAGTATTGAAGTAGGCCGGTTCGGCGCCCGTCTGGCGCAAAGTTTCACGGCGAAACCCCCAGGTGCGTCCCGACCCGCACGGCGGGAGGAAGCCCTGGGGGGTTTGTCTTTTCGCGCGGTCGTCGTTCCCGCGGCCGCAGCTTCCGGCTCAATTCTTCGGCCTATCCTCGCGTCACGACGGAAACGAATGCACGCTACCTCGAGCGCCCGCGGCCGAAGCCGGGTGCGGGCGCAGATCGTCGGCGCTAAAATCCAATCGCATGCGTGAACACTCGGGCCTTCTCACCGATCTATACGAACTGACGATGGCGGCGGGTTATCTGCAGACGCGCTTCGAGGCGCGCGCCACGTTTGAACTATTCGTCCGGCACCTTCCGGCGCGGCGCAATTACCTGGTGGCGGCGGGGCTGGAGCAGGCGCTCGAATTTCTCGAGAACGTCCGGTTCACGCCGGACGAAATCGACTATCTGCGGCAACATCGCGTGTTCCGCAACATCCGCGAGGAATTCTTCAATTACCTGGCGACGTTTCGCTTCACGGGCGACGTCTGGGCGATGCCCGAAGGCACGCTCGTTTTTCCGGGCGAGCCGATGCTGCGCGTGACCGCGCCGATCATCGAAGGCCAGATCATGGAGACGTACCTGCTCGCGATGCTCAGCTACCAGACGATGATCGCGAGCAAGGCGGCCCGCGTCGTAACCGCCGCGCAGGGCCGGCAAGTGGTGGACTTCGGCGCGCGGCGCGCGCACGGCAGCCAAGCGAGCCTGTTCGCAGCGCGCGCAGCGACGATTGGCGGAGGCGCGGGCACCTCGAACGTTCTCGCCGGGCGCGAATTCGGAATGAACACCTACGGCACGCAGGCGCATTCCTGGGTGATGGCGCACGAAGAAGAAGCCGAGGCGTTTCGCACTTTTCTCGACGCGTTCCCCAAGGATTCGGTGTTGCTGCTCGACACCTACGACGTGCGCGGCGCGGTGAAAAAGATCATCACCATGGGCCGCAAGCCCGCAGGCGTGAGGCTCGACAGCGGCGATCTCGCCCGGGAGAGCCGGTGGGTGCGGCGCGAACTGGATCGCGCCGGATGGAAGGACGTGAAGGTGTTCGCGTCGGGCGATCTCGACGAGTTTAAGATCGCCGCGCTCGTGGGCGAGGGGGCGGCCATCGACGCGTTCGGCGTGGGCACGGCGCTGGCCACGCCCGGCGATGCGCCGCACCTGAACTTGATCTACAAGCTGGTCGAAGTCGAGCGCGGCGGAAAAGTTCGCGAGGCCGCGAAATTGACGCGAGCGAAGGCGACCTATCCGGGTCGCAAACAAGTGCTTCGCTATTCGACCTCCGCCGGCGAATTCGAGAGCGACAAGATCGCGCTCGACGGTGAGCCAGGAAATGGGGGCGAACGACTGCTCGTGGAGGTAATGCGCGAAGGCCGCCGCATCGGGCCGGCGGAGACGGTGGGCGGGCTGCGCGACCGATGTCTTGCGGGGCTCGCGCGACTTCCGCAGCGCTATCGCCAGATCAATCGCGCGGCCGTCTATCCGGTGCGCTACAGCAAACAGCTCGACCGGCTGCTCGAAAAGGTCCGGCGGCGCGTCCGCCGGTTTGCGGTAAAATAGCCGTGAAAGCCGGGGAGCTTGAAGCCCATGGCGCCGCGGAAGCTGGTTTTCTGGCAAGTGGACGTGCAGGCCGATTTCATGCTGCCGGGAGGCAAGCTGTACGTTCCCGGGGCCGAGAAGATCATTCCCAAGATCCAGCGTCTCGTTTCGGCCGCCGTTGAACATGGTGTGATGCTGGTTTCAAGCGGCGATTCCCACCCGGAGAACGACCCGGAATTCGACACCTTCCCGCCGCATTGCCTGCGCGGAACGCCGGGCGCGCGCATCCTTCCCGAAGGGATGACGGATAATTTCCGCACGATCCCGAACGATGCATCGCACAAACTGCCGGACGACATCCTGCGGTGTCCTCAGATCATCTTCGAGAAACAGACGCTCGACGTGTTCGACAATCCGCACGCGGGCGAGCTGGTCGAGCGGCTGGGCGGCGATCGGGAGTACGTGGTCTTCGGCGTGGTCACAGAATATTGCGTGCGGCTCGCCGCCAAGGGCCTGCTCGGGCGCGGCCGCAAGGTCGCGATCGTGAAGGACGCGATCGAGGCGCTCAACCCGGAGGACGGCCGGCGCGCGCTCGACGAGTTGCAGGCGCTGGGCGCGCGGATGATCACCACGCAAGAAGCGCTTGCGGCGGTTCGAGCCGCTACCGCGAAAGCAAGCGCCGATTCCGTCAGGAAGTAGCGGAGACGGCTTGCGGCCTCGCGATTTTGTCGTAGAGCCACATCAGCGCGGCCGTAACCACTCCGATAGCGACGACAACCCACCACATCTGCCGCGGCTGGTGCCGAACTTCACCGAATTCGCGGAGCAAGTAGCCGCCCACGGGCCCGGCGATGAAGTATCCGATGGCGATGGGCAGGAACGCGTAACCCATGTACAGTCCCTGCTGCCCCGGCGGCGCGAGACGCGAGCAGTATTCGTAGTAGCGCGAGGCTTGCGTGATTTCTCCCAGCGCCATCACCACCAGCATCACTACGAACATCCCGATGGTCGGATGCACGGCCAGCAGGACGAACGACAGTCCGGTGATAAGGAATCCGAGCGCGATGGACTGCACGGCTCCCATCTTGCGCGTCAAATACGTCACCAGAATCTGGAACGAAATCACGGTCACGGCTTCGACCGACAGCATCCGGTCCACGTTGGCGTTGGCCTCAACGTACCTTCGCAGAAAGATCGGAGCGGAGATCCAAATCTGCCAGAAAACGATGTAGAAGCCGGACGAAATCAGCAGAAACGTTACGAACCGAAAGTTCCTCAGAACCACGAACATGTTCTTCAGCGCATCCCACACGCTCGCCACCTTCGCTTCCGCCTCCGCCGCCGGCTCGCGGTAGAAAACCAGCGTGACCCAGAACATGGCAAACACGCTTACCGACGCCACGCGAAACACGTTTTCCATTCCGAGTCCCAGACGCTCGCGCACCAACCAGGCCATCAGCGGGCCCACCGCGCCGCCGATATTCACCAGCGTGTAATAGATCGAGTAACCGAGCGAGCGCACATCTTCGGTGGACGTCCGCGCGATCGTTCCCGCCACGCATGGCTTCACCATGCCCGGACCCAGTGCCGGGATCATCAGGATCGCCAGCACCAGCCATTTGTCGCCCAGGGCACCGCGAAGCGGCGCCATCCACGGCGCCGTCACCGATCCGAGCAGGAAATATCCGGCGGTCAGCACCAGGTAGGCGAACATCAGCGCGCGCCGAAAGCCGAACCGGTCCGCCAGCGTCCCCGCCAGGATCGGCAGGGAGTACACCACGAACCCGGAAATGCCCATCAGCCAGCCGGTGAGTTCGCTTGAAAAATGGAGTTGCTCGGTGAGGAAAATAGCGAGAACGGCGGTGGTGCCGTAGTAGGCGACCCGTTCGAAGATCTCGGTGAAATTGGCGACCCAGAATGCAGGCTCGAAGCCTGCCCGGATCTCGCGCCAGCGCTCGGTTAGGCCCAAGGGTATCCGCCTCTGCGGAGCGCGAAGCGAGCCGCCCGCAGCCGCACGGGATTGTAGCGGAACCAGCGTTTGAACGCCGCCGAATTCTTGAAGGCGTTCAGGCCGCGGCCGGTGATTGCGGCCGGAACCTCTTGTACAGCGCCAGGGACAGCGCGCCCACGCCCCAGATGACGACGATGAGGCCAATCAAAGGCCCCGCGTATGGCAGCATGTGCAGAGCTCGCAGAACGGCCAAGCCGAGGGCCAGCCTCCCGATCGCCGCGCCCACTCCCACTTCCACGCCCAACAGCTTCTCCCCGAGCCACGAGCCGATAAACACCTGCGCGGAGTACAGCGCGATCACATAGAGCAGCAGCGCTGCGATCCCAACTCCCAAGCCTACGATCGTGATGCAGGCAATGATCGCTGCTATGGGAGTGGCAAACACGAACAGGACGCCGAAGCCCAGCGCCGGGCCTATCCTCTTGCTTCCCTGGACGACATCGGAGAAGAAAGCCGGCACCGCCAGCAGCACCACGAGGCCGAAGAGGAAGCTGGCGCCCCACATGAGCATCTGGTGCCAGTAATAGCCGGGACGGCTGTAGTTGGGGCCGCGCTTGACGATCGTGGTTTCAATCGGGCTACCCAGCTTCGCACCGGGAGAAACATCCGGTTGGCGGCGACCCGAATACTTTGTATGCCCCTTGATCTCGGCGTGGGGTCCGATGGAGAGCCGGCCGGCGCGGATACTGGCGTTGTTGCCGAGCGAGCCGTCGATGTCGAACACACCGCCGGCGGCCATCAGGTCACCTCCGAGATGGCCGTCCAGCTCCGCATTGGCCGAAAACAGCGTCATCGTACCGCCGACATTGGCTTTCTCATCGAAATCCATTTGCTCCGAAAAGATCATGGCGTTCTTCGCGATGGTCCCATTGAGCGACGTACTTTGGGCCCAGGCGCGCACGTTGCCGTCCACGGGACCATTCAAGGTGAGCGATTGCGCGAAGCCAAGAATGTCGCCCTTCACGTGACCGTTCACGATCACGCTCTGGGACCACACGATTAGATCGCCGTCCACATCTCCGTCGATCCGCGTGCGCGCGGCGAACACGATCAGGTCGGTTTTCACCTCCTGACCGGCGGAGAGCGTGTAGCTCGGATCGCCGCGCCTCACTTCTGCGGCCCTGGCGGAGGGAGGCAGCGCCAGGGCGCAAGCCAGCGCGCCCATCACCGCCGCCACCATCGGAAAGCGCTTCCAGTGCTTCCTCAGCAACCAGATCACCACCGACCCAAGCGTTGCCATGGCCAGGAATTCCATCAAGGTTCGCATTGCGTCCCATCCTTTCGAGAAAGCACCCGTAAAAAAGAGCATGGTAAGAAGACTTCCTTGCGTGAAACCCGCCTGTTGCGCCTGCGCGACCCAGGGATCGACGAATCCGGTCCAGAGCGTGTAAACCCCGCCAGCAGACAGCGCGAAGGCCGTGATCCATCCCCAGTGGGCCGTGCGGCGGCCGGGAGCGTGCGCCAGGCGGGCGGGAATCGATTCCTCGTGCGCCGTGAGCGCTTCGCGCAGCCAAACCTCTTCCGCCTCGAGCGCGTGAAGCAGCCCGCGGCACGCGGCGCAGGAAGCGAGATGCGCGGAGATCTCCTCTGCGTGGGCGGCGTCGAGCTGGCCTTCGTGGTACAGCAGGACGGTCATTTCGTCGTAATGTTTATCCATAGGGCTCATCAGTCTCTCCCAGCAACGGCTGCTCGTGCACCGCTCCCCTGCAACACATCGCGCAATTGATGCCGTGCGCGCAGCAGCAGCACGCCCACGAACGCGCGGCGCACACCCAGGGTCTCAGCAATTTCGTCGTAGCTCATTTCGGCGTAATACCGCAGGACGAGCGCCATGCGCGCCCGGTCGGGAAGCTTGGCTAGGCCCGACCGCACCTCTTTGCTGGTGCGTTCGGCCTGCAAGCGTTCGAGCTGGCTCGGATCGGGATGCTCGAGCGGAAGGTTTTCCACTTCGCCGGTCTCGAGGTCCTGCCGGATGTGCCGCCGACGCAGCGTATCCCAGCAGTGATTGCTCGCCACCTTGTAGAGCCACGCCGTGAAGGGCCGCGTGGCGTCGTAGGTGCCGAGCTTCTGCCGCACTTTCATGAAAATTTCCGTGGTTGCGTCTTCCGCATCCTCGCGGGCCGGAAGGATGCGCCGACAAAACCGGTAAATGGCCGGAGCGTAACGGCGATAGAGCTCGCCCCAGGCGTCGGAATCACCCGCCCGGACCTGGGAGAGCACGTGCGCCAGTTGCGCCTCACTCATCGTCCCGGTCGTCTTCTCTCTGTCCATGGATGGATACGCAGGGCAGCGCCGAAATATTTCACAAGTATCACAAATCAGCACACTTGTCTGCGAAACAATGAGCTGTCCGGTCGACCAGCGGAGCAGCGGCGGCGGGCGGACCGGAGCGGCGCAGCCAGTCTGCTATACTCGGCTCCCGGCCCGGCCCCCCTGCGCACCCGCATGCCGCGCGGCGGTTGGCGCACGCGCGCCGCTTCGCATGACTGCCAAAGAACCAAAACGCCTCTTCCTCGTCGACGCCATGGGCTACATCTTCCGCGCCTTCTACGCGCCGATGGAGCGCCTGCAAACCTCCGCGGGAGTTCCGACGAAAGTGCCCTACTTGTTTGCCACCATGATGCGGCGGCTGCTCAAGAACAAGGATTTGCGCCCGGACTATGTGGCGGTGGTGTTCGATGTGGCCGCGCCCACGTTTCGCGACAAGCTCTTTGCCGCGTACAAGGCGCAGCGGCCGCCGGTACCGCCGGACCTCTCCTTGCAATTGCCCTACGTGCGCCGCTACTGCGCGGCGATGCGTCTGCCGATTCTCGAGTATCCCGGCTACGAGGCGGACGATGTGATCGGCGCGCTGGCGCATCAGGCGGCGGGCGAGGATCTGGATGTGGTGATCGTCACAAGCGACAAGGACATGCTGCAGCTTGTCGGCGGGCGAGTGCGGATCCTCAATCCGGCAAAAGACGATCTGGTAATCGACGAGAAAAAGGTCGAAGAGATTCTGGGCGTGCCTCCGGAAAAGGTGGCGGACGTCATGGCCCTGATGGGCGATTCGATCGACAACATTCCCGGTGCGCGCGATCCGCACGAGAAGCCTGCCGAGGGAGAGCGCCGCAAGGCCGGCATCGGCGAGGTCGGGGCTCGGCAATTGATCCAGCAGTTCGGCAGCGCCGAAGAAGCGGTCGCGCGCGCTGGCGAAGTGAAACGAGCGAGCTACCGCGAGGCGCTCGAAAAGTACGGCGACTTCGTGCGGCTCAGCAAACAACTCGCCAAGATCCACACCGACGCCCCGGTGGCGCTCGACCTCGACGCGCTGAAGATTCAGGAGCCCGACTCCGCGGCGCTTCGCGAGCTTTTCGTCGAACTTGGCTTCACTTCCCTGCTGCGCGATCTGGCGCCTCTGGCCGACGGGCGCAAGACGGATTACGCGGCCCTCGACTCCCCCGCCGCGCTCCGCAAATTTCTCGCATCGATCGCCCCCGGCAAGGAGGTTGCGCTTTGGCTCTCGCTCGATTCCCAGGAACCAGAAGAGCAAGGATTCGGCTCGCGGGTTCTCGGGGTCGAGATATCGGCGAAGCCCGGCTCGGCGCGCACGGCTGCGAACGATGCCGAGAACGAGGCTCTCGCGGCCATGAACGATTGGCTGGCGGACGCGAAGCGGCCCAAAGTCGTGCACGACCCGAAGCTCGCGCATCTGCTGGCCGTGCCCGATTCGGAGGGCAGCGCAAAGCCTCTCGCCGGAGTGCGCCACGCGACCATGCTTTACTCCTATCTCCTGCGGCCCACGACGGCGAACCATGCATTCCCCGAGGCCGTCCTGCGCCATTTGAATCAAACCCTTTCCGGCGCGGACGGAGAGCGCGCCGATTTCCTGCTGCGTCTAGCGCCGACATTGCGCGCCGAGGTGGAGAAGCAGGGTCTCGCAGAACTCTACGAAACAATCGACCTCCCTCTTGCACCCGTGCTGGCGCACATGGAAGCCGCCGGGATCCGCGTGGACCGGAAGGAACTCGATCTCATTTCCGCGAATGCGCAGGAAGAAATCGCGCGACTGGAAAAGAGCATCTACGAGCTGGCCGGATTCGAATTCAAGGTCAATTCGCCGCAGCAGCTCGCGGAAGTTCTCTTCGACAAGCTGAATCTGCAGCCTCCGCGGCGCGGCCGGGGCAAGGCCCGCTCGACGGCCGCCGAAGTGCTCGAAGAGCTGGCGCTCGTTCACGAGCTACCGAGCAAAATCCTCGAGTATCGCGAGCTCGCGAAGCTAAAATCCACCTACGCCGACGCCCTCCCGCGGCTGATCCATCCCGCCACGGGCCGCCTGCACACGCGGTTCAGCCAGACCGGCACGGCGACGGGCCGCCTGAGCTCGTCGAATCCCAACCTGCAGAACATCCCTGTGCGAAGCGAACTCGGACGCGAAATCCGCGCGGCGTTCGTCGCTCCGCGGGGCAGCGTGCTTCTTTCGGCCGACTATTCGCAGATCGAGCTGCGCATTTTGGCGCATCTTTCCGAGGATCCCGTTCTCGTCGAAGCCTTCCGCCACGGCGAGGACATTCACGCGCGCACGGCCCAGGAAGTGTTCGGCGTCGGGCCGCTGGCGCAGACGCCGGAGCACCGCCGCGTGGCCAAGATCATCAATTTCGGCGTGATCTATGGGCTGTCGGCGTTCGGACTCGCCCGGCAGCTCGGGATCGACACGAAAGAGGCTTCGCAATTCATCGCCGCGTATTTCGAGCGCTATAGCGGCGTGAAGAAATTCCTCGACGAACAGATCGCCAAAGTCCGCGAGACGGGATTCACGAAGACCCTCTTTGGCCGCACCCGGCCGATTCCCGAGATCAATTCACCGCAGCCGAACCTGCGCAGTTTCGCCGAGCGCACCGCGATGAATACGCCGATGCAGGGCACGGCCGCCGATCTCATCAAGCTCGCCATGATCGAACTCGACCGCCGCCTGGCCGGTCCATTCGAATCTCGCATGATTTTGCAGGTCCACGACGAGCTGCTGTTCGAAGCCCGGGAGAAGGAGCTCCCGCGGCTTACCAAACTCGTGAAGGAAGTAATGGAGGGCGTTCACGAGCTGCGCGTGCCGCTGCTGGTAGAGACCAAAACCGGCCCGAACTGGCGCGACATGAAGTGACGGCCTCTGTGGTAGAGTTTTCTCGCGCGGTATCGCACGAACGGACGAGGCGCTAGCGATGCATCACTCCCCGGGATTTTTGAACCTCGTGAATGAGGCGAAGAAGCGGATCAAGGAAGAAGACTGCCGCGCGACGAAGAAGCGGCTCGACACCGGCGAACAATTCGTGCTCATTGACACCCGCGAGGATTCTGAATGGGCGGGCGGCCACATTCCCGGCGCCATCCACCTCTGCCGGGGGCACCTCGAACGCGACATCGAGCAAACCGTTCCGGATCAGGACGCAGCCATCGTGTTGTACTGCGGAGGAGGTTACCGCTCCGCACTCGCGGCGGAAAGTCTTCAGAAGATGGGCTACCGCAACGTCGTATCGATGGACGGGGGCTGGCGCGGCTGGACCGCGGCCGGATTTCCTGCCGCCCGGGATTAGCGCCCGCCGTAGGATGGTGCGAGCTTGCAGGCCGCGAGTTGGCTGGGGCGGGTGGACTCGAACCACCACCATCCTCATTAACAGTGAGGTGTCCTACCGATTGGACCACGCCCCAATTTGACGGCGAATCGCTCTACTTAAATTTACACGATTCCTGCGCCAACGGGAATCCGCAACACGAAGATTCTTCCCGCGGTACTCCGGGAGATCGCGGCGAAAGGCAAGTGAAACCTGCCGCCGTGCATGCTCAAGGGGAAGCGGAATTTGCGACGCGGCGGCAGGTAGCCGGGGAGAGGAAGCCGGCCCAGCCCTCAATCCCCTAAAGGGATCCTCGGCTTTCCTCCCCCTGACACGCAAATACACCGCACGCCGGAAACCAAAGCCAAGCTGCTGAAATCACAGCCCTTCCATTCCGAGACCTCGGTAAAAAGTCCTTGGCGACAGTAAAAATTCCGGAGTACTCGAGCTGCGCGACACGATGTTGGGGAGCGCCGCCGCAAGTCCAGAATTTTTCGACCAAAAGGAAAGCGAAGCTCTCCCATCACTTCTTGACCGGAGCGAGCCCCCTTGCTATGTTGGGAAATTACACTGGGACGATTCTACCCAGTGTGCAGAGCGCCCTTCTGTACAAGGGCACTCCACCGATGGCTCTGAAGAACATCGTTATCCGGGGCGCCCGGCAGCACAATCTCAAAAACATCAGCCTGGAAATCCCGCGCAACACTCTGACGGTCATCACCGGGCTTTCCGGCTCGGGCAAATCCTCGCTCGCGTTCGATACGCTCTATGCCGAGGGCCAGCGGCGCTACGTGGAATCGCTCTCGGCCTACGCGCGGCAGTTCCTCGATCAGATGGAGCGGCCCGAAGTGGATGCGGTCGAGGGATTGTCGCCCTCCATTGCGATCGAGCAAAAGACCACCACGCGGTCGCCTCGCTCGACGGTCGGCACGATCACGGAAATTTACGATTACTTGCGCGTCGTCTTCAGCGCCATCGGCACGCCGCACTGCCCAAAATGCGGGAAGCCGATCACGCGCCAGTCCACGGAACAGATCGTGCAGGCCGTGCTCGCTCTCAAGCCCGAGGAACGGATCATGATCCTCGCGCCGGTGGTGCGCGGAAGAAAGGGCGAATACAAGAAGGAACTCGAGAAGTACGCGAAGGAAGGATACGTCCGCGCGCGCGTGGACGGCCAGCTCGTGAATCTCGATGAGCCGCCCACGCTCGACCGCCGCAAGAATCACACGATCGAAATCGTGGTGGACCGCCTGCTGCTGAAGAGCGGTATCGCGCAGCGCCTGGAGCAATCGGTCGAAACGGCGCTGAAGCTCACGGGCGGCCTCGTCACAACCTCCGTGGTCGGCGGCGAGGAGCACGTTTACTCGGAAAAGCTCGCCTGCCCCGATTGCGGCATCTCCGTGCCGCAGCTCGAGCCGCGCTCGTTCAGCTTCAATTCGCCGTACGGCGCATGCACGGAATGCCACGGCCTCGGCTCGAAATACGAATTCGATCCGGCGAAGGTGATTGTGGACTGGACGAAGCCGCTCTTCGACGGGGGTCTCGGTCCCGGTTCGGGCTCGACGCATCTGCAGCGCACGTTGCGCATCGCGGCCGCCGCCCACGGGTTCGATCTCGACACGCCGTTCGAGAAGCTGCCGCGCAAAGCGCAGAATTTGATCTTGCAAGGTAACCCGTCGCACGGCGACTCAGGCAAGGGACAGCACTTTCAGGGCATCCTGCCGCATCTGGAAAGCCTTCTGGCCGAATCGAACTCCGACAACGTCCGCGAATGGCTCACCCAGTATATGTCGCCCGCTCCGTGCGCTTCCTGCAGCGAGCGGCGCCTGCGCCCGGAGAGCCTCGCGGTGAAGATTGCCGGGCTCTCGATCGCGGACTTCACCGCCTTGCCGCTCGTCCGGGCCCGCGCTGCCGTGGACAAGATTCGGGCCCGCCTCACGCTGCGGCAGGGGAAGATCGCGGAGCGCCCGCTCAGCGAAATCGCCGAACGCATCGATTTTCTCCTGGCCGTGGGTCTCGGTTACTTGTCGCTCGACCGGTCGGCCGCCACGCTTTCCGGAGGCGAGGCGCAGCGGATTCGCCTGGCGACGCAGATCGGGTCGCGCCTGCGCGGCGTGCTCTACGTTCTCGACGAGCCTTCGATCGGACTGCACGCCCGCGACAATGGCCGCCTGCTCGCAACACTTGAAACGCTCCGCGATCTCGGCAACACGGTGCTTGTGGTCGAGCATGACGAAGAGACGATTCGCCGCGCCAATTACGTGGTGGACCTCGGGCCCGGTGCGGGAAAGGCCGGCGGCCATCTGGTCGCCTCGGGAACACCGAAGGAGATCGCCGCGAATCCGGGTTCGCTCACCGGGCAATACCTGGCTGGACGGATGCAAATTCCGGTGCCAAGCGCGCGGCGCGGCCCGAACGGCAAATCGCTCGCCGTCCTCGGCGCGCACGGCAACAATTTGAAGAACATCGACGTGGCGATACCGCTGGGGCTGCTCACAGTCGTCACCGGCGTATCAGGCTCGGGAAAATCGACGCTGGTAAACGACATTCTGTATCGCGCGCTCGCCGCCAAACTCTACCGCTCGATGGAGCGGCCCGGCGCGCATCGAGCCATCCTCGGCATCGAGCACATCGACAAGGTGATTCAAATCGACCAAGCGCCCATCGGGCGCACACCGCGCTCGAATCCCGCCACGTATGCCGGCGTCTTCGCGCCCATCCGCGAACTCTTCGCCATGCTGCCCGAATCGCGCGAGCGCGGCTACCGGCCCGGCCGGTTCAGCTTCAACGTGAAGGGCGGGCGCTGCGAGGCGTGCCAGGGCAACGGCCAGCGGCGTATCGAGATGAACTTCCTGCCGGACGTCTACGTCACCTGCGAAGTCTGCCGCGGCAAGCGTTACAACGCGGAAACCCTCGCGGTGCGCTACAAGGGCTGCTCGATTTCCGACCTGCTCGATCTGCCGATCGAGGAAGCGCTGAAACTGCTCGAAAACATTCCAGCGATTCAACAGAAACTACAGACGCTGGTGGACGTCGGCCTTGGCTACGTGCAGCTCGGGCAATCCTCCACCACGCTTTCCGGCGGCGAAGCGCAGCGCACCAAGCTCGCGCGCGAGCTTTCGCGGCGCCAGACCGGCCGCACGCTCTACATTCTCGACGAGCCCACCACGGGCTTGCATTTCGACGACGTGAAGAAGCTGCTCGACGTGCTCAACCGCCTCGTCTCTCTCGGCAACACCGTGCTGATCATCGAACACAATCTCGACGTGATCAAGCAGGCGGACTGGATCATCGATCTCGGACCGGAAGGCGGCGAGGCCGGCGGACGCATCGTCGCGCAGGGTGCGCCCGAGGAGGTTGCGCGCAGCAAGAAATCCTACACCGGTCGGATTCTCACCCGCGCCCTCGCGGCGGCAAGAATCGGCGCGAAACAAAATTGCGCATCGACTCCCGCGGCTTGCGCGGAATCGCCCAGTGCCGGTAGAGTGCAGTGACGCACCCCACCCGTGAATGAGGCGCGGCGACCGGTTATGAGCTTTGACGAACACAATACGACGCCTCCTCGAGAGCCACTCGATTTCGGTGGCGCGGCGCCATCGGGTGAAGCGGAGCCGAACGCGGGCGCGACTCCGCCGGAAGACGCCGTTGTCGAGCAGGCGCCCCCCGCTCCCGCGGGCCCAGGCGTTCCGGAAGATCTTCGCGTTCCGTGGAAATGGCCGGACGTGCTGTTTCTGGGAGTGTTTACTCTCGCCGCGACGATCGTGTTGACTCTCCTGGTGGAGGGAATCTTCGCACTTTGCGGCGTCGGCCCGGCGCAGATCCGGCAATCACCGAGAACGCAGAGTTACTTCGCGCTCGTGGCGCAGGCGTTGCTGCTCTTCGCGCTGCTGGGCTATCTCGTCGCGCAGGTACGGATCCGGGCTCGTACGCCGTTTTGGCGGACCATCGGCTGGCGTCCAATCGAGACCGGCGGAAGGCCTCGCGTCGTTGCGTACCTCGGCATTCTCGGCGCGGGACTCGTGTTTGCCATCGTCATCGAGTTCGCGTCGGGCTTGATCGGAACGAAAACCAAACTGCCGATCGAAAAGCTCTTTCAGGACCGCATGGCCGCCATCCTGTTCATACTAATGGCGATCTTGATTGCGCCGGTGATCGAGGAAACGATTTTCCGCGGCTTTATTTATCCGGTCATCGCGCGCCGCTTCGGAGTGGCCACGGGAATCATCGGGACGGGAGTTCTCTTCGGAATTCTGCACGCACCGCAGTTGTGGGGTGGCTGGGGACAAATCGTGCTGCTGGTGATCGTCGGCATCGTATTCACATATGCGCGTGCCGTGACGGGAACGGTGGTCGCCAGTTACCTGCTCCACGTGAGCTACAATTCCTTCGTCTCCCTGGCGTTTTTCATCGCCTCGCACGGACTCCGGCGCTTTCCCCCGAGCCCGTGAGCCCGGTTTCGTCCAGTCGCGGTTGGAATCGGCTAGAATGAGCTTGCATTTTCCTCGCGATAGAAAGGATTTCATTGCGCACCGTTGAACCGATTCGATGGACCAGCGAAGGAGTCGTCCTGCTCGACCAGCGCCGGCTGCCGGGCGAGGTCCTCTACCGGACTTACACCGATTACCGCGAGCTGGCCCAGGCGATCAAGGACATGGTCATCCGGGGGGCGCCGGCGATCGGCGTGGCGGCGGCCATGGGCGTCGCGCTGGGCGTCGAGCGCTCGAAGGCGAAAACTGTCGATGACATGCGCGCTGAATTCGCGGTCATCTGCGAGACGCTCGCGCGCACGCGGCCAACGGCCGTGGACCTGTTCTGGGCCATCGAGCGATTTAGGCGGCGATTCGCAGATCTGGCGCGCGAGGCGGAAACAGACGGATCAGGAGACTCCGCGAGCGCGCTGGCGCGCATTCGCGCTGCGCTCGTCAAGGAAGCGCAGAAAGTCCACCAGGAGCGCCGCGAGGCGGATGAGCGCATCGGCCGATTCGGCGCGGAGTTGCTGCCGAAAAGCGGCCGCGTAATGACGCAGTGCAATGCGGGTGCGCTGGCCACCGGCGGAATCGGCACGGCCCTGGGCGTGATCCGCACGGCCGTCGAAGGCGGCTACCGGATCGAGGTGCTGGTCCCGGAGACGCGGCCTTTTCTGCAGGGAGCGCGGCTGACCGCCTGGGAACTACACCAAGACCACATTCCGCTCACTCTCATCACCGACAATATGGTCGGGCACTTTCTGAAGACCGGGGGCATCGGAGCCGTGGTCGTGGGCGCCGACCGAATCGCGCGCAACGGCGACACGGCCAATAAGATCGGCACCTACGGTATCGCGGTGCTGGCGAACGAGCATCGCGTCCCGTTCTACGTGGCCGCGCCGATTTCGACCCTCGATCTTTCGATTCCTTCCGGAGAGCAAATCCCCATCGAGGAGCGCTCCGCCGAAGAGGTGACGCATCTCGCCGGCGTGCGCATCTCCCCCGACGTTCGCGCCGCCCACCCCGCCTTCGACGTCACGCCCGCGCGTTTGATCACCGCGATCATCACGGAACGCGGCGTCGCGCGTCCGCCTTACGAGGAATCACTCGCTGCACTCGCAGGGGTGAGGGGTGAGGGGTGAGGGGTGAGGCATGGCCGCGGGCATCAAGAGTTATCGCGACCTTCTAATTTGGCAAAAGTCTATGGATCTGGTTGTCACAAGTTATGAGGTTGCCAAACGGCTCCCTCAGTCCGAAAGCTACGGCCTCGCCTCCCAGATCAAGCGAGCCGCTGTCTCGATACCTGCAAACATTGCGGAAGGCCATGGTCGAAAGCACACCGGCGACTATCTGCGTCACCTTTCTATCGCACGGGGCTCACTGCTCGAATTAGAAACTCACCTATTGATTGCAGTGCGCCTGGCGTATTTGAAATCCGAAGATGTCGAAGCTGTCTTGGGACTAACCGACGAAGTCGGACGCATGATTTCCGGACTGATTCAAAAGCTGCGAAGTCTTGCCACCTGACCAAAGCGAGATATGGGTTTTCTCTCACCCCTCGCCCTCATCCCTCGTCCCTATTCGTAGCGCAAGGCTTCGACGGGATTCAGCCGCGCGGCCTTCCAGGCCGGGTACACACCGAAGAAAACTCCGATCAAACCCGCGACCGACACGCCGAGGGTCACGAGAGCGGCCGAAACGGAAGCGGGAAAAGATGGGAAGGCCAGCCGCACGCCGAACACCAGGGTCCACCCGAGAAGGACGCCGATGGCTCCGCCGACACCTGCCAGCGTCACGGCTTCCAGCAAAAATTGCGTCAATATATTGGTCCGGCGCGCTCCGATCGCTTTGCGCACTCCGATCTCGCGCGTGCGCTCGGTCACGCTCACCAGCATGATGTTCATCACGCCGATGCCGCCCACCAGCAGCGCCACGGAGCCGACCGCCAGCATCACGATGAAGATTCCGCTCGAAATCTGCTTCCACAGATCGAGGAACGTGTCCGTGGTCAGGAGCGCAAAATCATCGTCCTTGTCCGACGGGAGCCGCCGCATCCGGCGGAGATAGTCGCGCACCTCGTCGACCACCAGCGGCATGTTCTTCGTGTCGTCCGCCGCCACCAAGATGGTGAAGTCCTTGAACTCGGGATGCATTTTTCGCATCGTCGAGAAGGGCACGATGGCGATATTGTCCTCCGGATTTTCCCCGGTTCCCAGCGCTTGCTTCTGCTCCTCCAGCACGCCCACAACGGTGAACACTTGTCCTTCAAGCAGCACTTCCTGTCCCGAGGGATCTTGGCCGTTGGGAAAGAGCGTATTCGCAGTGATGTGGCCCAAGACCGTGACTGAGGAACGATGTTTTTCGTCCGTTTCGTTGAAAAAGCGGCCGTGCTCGAGGTTGAAACTGCTGATCTTCACGATGGAAGGCGTAATCCCCTCCAAAATCACGTTCTTCGCGCGCAGGTTGCCGCGCCGCACGTTGCTCGATCCCGCGCCGATATTCCAGTTCTCGATCCGCGCCATCGGAGCCGTCGCCTTCACATGCGAAAGTTGCGCCAGGCCGTCGGCCCATTCCGCCTTCAGCTCCTTCCGCTGCAGCACATCCGCCGATAGCCGCCCCATGGTAGCCCAGGAAAACCGATAGCAGATGATCGTGGTTGATCCGAGCGACTCGATATTGCCGAGCACGTTGGAATTCAGCCCGTTGATCACCGCGCCGATGGCGATGATCGTGGTCACGCCGATGACGATGCCCAGCACGGTCAGCGACGATCGGAGCGGATTCCGCCGCAGCACGTCGAGCGCCAGCGCGATCGATTCCTTGAACTCGCCGAACCTGCGTCTCCCGCTCACCTTCTCCTCCGTCACTCCTGCCGCAACGCCACCACCGGATCGAGCCGCGCCGCCTTCGAGGCGGGATACACACCGAAGAACAGTCCCACGCTCGTGGCCATCAGCAGCCCCGCCAGAACCGACCAGAATTGCACCGAGCTCGGCAGCGACGTCGTCAACGTCACGATTTTAGCCAGCAGGATTCCCAGCACAACGCCCATCGCCCCGCCAATGGCCGCGATCGTGGACGACTCGATCAGAAACTGCAGCCGGATATCGCTTTGCCGCGCCCCCAGCGACTTTCGCAGGCCGATTTCGCGCGTCCGCTCCGTCACCGACACGAGCATGATGTTCATGATCACGATGCCGCCCACAATCAGGGCAATCGAGGCGATTCCAATCATCACGCCGAAGAACGTGCCGCTGATGTTGCCCCAAAGCGCGAGAAACGACGCATTCGTATCCATCGCAAAATCATCCGAGTCCCGGTAGGCGACATGGCGGCGCCCGCGCAGGATGAGCCGAACCTCGTCCATGGTGGGTTCCAGCGCCTGCGTTCCGGCGGCCTTGACCCACAGGCGGAGCGAATTGTCGCTCCCGTAAATCTTCTGATAGGTCGTCAGCGGCATGATCACCCAGTTGTCCTGCGACTGGCCCATCACCGAGCCACGTTTCTTCCCCACGCCGATGATTTCGCACTCCGACGTATCGACCCGGATCTCCTTGCCGACGGGGTCCGTCCCAGGGAAGAGCTTGTTGACGACGTCGTAGCCCACGTCGCACACGGGCGAGCCGCGAAGTACGTCGAGCCGCGTGAAGTAGCGGCCCTGCGCGAGTTCGCGGCTATAGACTTCCGGCATCTCGTGCGTGAATCCGACGATGGCCGAATCGGAGAGATAGTCCGTGCCGTACTTCACCTGGCCGGTCTTGTTGAGGCTGGCGGCGACGGCTACGCAGCGGTGGCAGTCGTCGCGGATGGCTTCGTAGTCATCGAAGTGGAATTTCTTGCGCTTCTGGCTCTCCTCCCACTGGTCGATACTGGTGATGATCGCCGGCGCGCGATTGACAAGGAAGACGTCCGCGCCCAGATTGAACACCTTTTCGGCCACGTAGCGGTTCAGCCCGTTGACGAGGCTCACCACCGCGATCACGGACGTCACCCCGATCACCACGCCCAGCAGCGTCAGCACGCTGCGCAGCTTGTGTGCCCACAGGTTCGCCGTGGCGATCCGCACCGCCTCGTCGAGCGTCATCGAGGTCTTTTCGGCCATGCTGTTCCCTTGTGCGATTGTACGCCCTTCCCATCTATACGTGCGGACCGTTCTGAAAGTTGCGCGCTGCGACGGCGCCATGCTGGAGGAGAATTTAGGTCACTGCCGGAGACTCGGCACGCTAGCGGGAAGCACACCCATCGAATGCGCTGCGGCGCCTTTTTGCGGCTTTTCAGGCGCGTAGGCGCAATAAAAAGAAGGGGCCCCGCAACGGAGCCCCTTCGATCTTGTTGCTGTTGTGGCGCGGGATCTAGAAAGTGAGCTTCAAGACGAGCTGCATAGTGCGCGACCCGCCGTCGAATTGCTTACTGTCCAGAAACCCGAGACCCGTCGATCGGATGTTTGCGTAGTTCTGGCTGTAAGCCTGTCCCTGGTTCGCGACATCGTATAATGCGGTCGGCTGCGACAGCGCGAAATTCCGGTGGTTGAAAATGTTGTCAAAATCCGCCCGGAATTGCAGGCCAACGCGCTCGTTGATTTTCGTCGTCTTTGCGAAGGACATGCCCCACGTTTGCAAGCCCGGAGACCGGAAGGTGTTGCGACCCAGCGTGCCCCTTGCTCCCAACCGCGCGGAGACGTATTTCGCCGTCGGGTCCTTTGCTACATAGCCGACGATGTTCGAATCGTCGCCTGTGCCGCACGTGGCCGCACTAGTGACAATCGTTGTGGCACCTCCGGCGCCGGCGTTGCAAACGAAATTAACCTCTGTCCCAGCTTGGGCCGTCCCGTTCGGGTTGAAGATCGGCCGGTCGCCTGCTGTGTCGAAGTCCCCGTTGGCATCCCTGCCGTTCTGGATCGTCACGGGCGGTCCAGTGAAGACCAACCACGAACCGGAAACCCGCCAGCCATCCGCAACCCCTCTCACAAACGCGTTGTCTGCATGAGAACTCGGAAGTTCGTACACCCAGGAGACCGCGAGCTTGTGGGTTTGGTCGAGCGCCGACAGCCCCTTTTCAGCCGCCATGTTCTGCCAATCCTGCGGCCGGCGAGGTTGCACGCGGCTGGTGAACAGATCGTTAGTGGAGTTGTCGATGTTCTTCGAAAAGGTGTAGTTGGCAAAGAGCGACAGCCCGTGACCCATGCGGTGTTTGAAATCAAGTGAAACACCGTGATAGGTGCCGCTGCCGAGAGGCGGAAATGCCGTAACAAGCGTGCCGCAGAATCCCTGCGACCCGTAAATGGTGGGGTTTACAGCGGTCGTCGGGCAGTCCGTGAACGCGTTGTTCTGAAACGTCTCCCACTGTGCCAGCGTCGTCGCCGGTGAAGTCACGGTCCCCGGAACGTCCGACGCGTTGATGTAGGTTGGCATGGCGGCCAGCCCCGCGTCGAACCCCGTTTGAATGTTCAACCGTGATTGTACGGGCAGCTCCAAGCTGCGGGTGCCCACGTACCTCGCTTCCAAGCTGGAATTCCAGCCCAGTTCGTGCTGCACTCCCAAGCTCCATGTCAGGACCTTGGGCTCGACGACATCCACGATGAGGCTGGAGGTGGACTGCCGGCATAGGAGTTGCGTATCGCACGGCACATTCGTTTGGAGAAGTCCCCCACCCTGCAGGAATCCCTTACCCAATCCGGTTCCGCCGACGAAATCCGCGCACCAAGCCGGAGCACCCGGGAGACCGCAGGTAACGCCCGGATTCTGCTCGGTGTACAGCTGCGGCGGCAGGCTAAGCAAGGGGAAGTTTTGTGGCGTAACGTCGTAGGCAATCCCAAAGCCGCCACGAACCGCCCACTTTCCGTCGCCAAGCGGGTCGTAGGCGAAACCGATACGCGGCGCCCAGTTGTTCTTGTCAGACGTTGGCGTCCGGAAGTCGAAAACCCCCGGCAGAGTGGCTATCGCGTTCAGGTTTTGCAAGTTGTCGTCGCGAGGTATTCCGTTCCACTCGTAACGCAGTCCGAGGTTCAGTGTCAGGCGCGGTGTGATTTTCCAGTCGTCCTGAACGAACCAGTAGATCCCGTTCTGATTGCCGGAAAAAGACCCGGAACCCGCGCCGCGGAGGGCGCCGTTCGAGCCTGTAGGGACGTAGTCGTTCACGAGTTCGTTGAAGTCCTTATAGTCCCACTCACCCCGCGAGCGGGCCAGGAAGTCGGAAGGCGCGATCCAGTGCATCCACTGCGCGCCCCACTTGAAGATGTGCGCTCCCCGCACGTAGCTCATTTGATCGGCGAACTGGTAGGTGTTGATCACGTTGCTCTGCGGCGAATTATCCTCGGGTCCTACGTCGAGGCCGGCCGTGTCGATTTCCGCGTTGGGGTAATTCGCGAATGTCGCCGGGACCGTTGTGGCTAGCGAGAATCGCGAATAAGCCATGCGGAATTCGTTTATGAAATTGCTTGTCGCAGTCCATGTATCCTTAACCAAGTACTTTCTCTGGTCGACAGGATAATCCCCGGTAAACTGAGGAAGGGGGGTGACGAGATTCGGGTTTGGCGTGCGATTCCTGTCGTAGAGGACATGTACCGCGATTTGATGTCTCCCCTGGGTCAGGTCGCCGTTGATGATGAAGTCGTCTATGTTTTGCCAGTTCGGCGCCTTCGGGAAAATTTGCCCGAGCGGGATGTCGCATGCCGGAGCCGGGGCCGCCGCATCGCAAATCGTACCAGCCACTCTTACAGCCTCGGTGCAAGGCAGGTTGCCGGCAACTCCACACGTGTTTGACTGGGCGGAAGCGGCCGGGAACTGACTCAGGATGCTCTGCACGGCCGAATCCGCAATGGATGTCATCGTTGCCAGACCGGCTGCAGTAGGAGCAAACTGGCCCACCGCACGGGTCGCCAGACCCTCTATTTGTCGCTGATACGCGCCGTAGATGAAGAGTTTGTCATGGATGATCGGGCCGCCAATTTGACCACCAAAACGGTTATAGTCAAACCGGTCCGGTGCTGTCTGGCCAGAGCCCTTTTCCAAATTGGTCATCGCGTTGTAATTGCGGTTCTGGTTATACAGCCATCCGCCGCCGTGCCACGCGTTCGTGCCCGTCTTTGTGATGATATTGAACTGCCCTCCAGCGGAGTGGCCGTACTCGGCGCTGAACTGGTTTGTAAGCAGATTGAACTCCGCGACTGAATCCTGAATCACGTCCTGGCTGTGACCGTTGACGTCCAAGCGATTGTCGTCGACGCCGTCGATCGTGAAGCCGTTAAACCGCGGCCGTGTTCCACCGACCGATCCGCCCTCGCCCGAATTACCACCACCCTGAGGCGTTGTCCCCGGAGACAACATCGCTAGGTTCAGCGGCGATCCATTGAGCGACGGATTGGGAAGGTCTGCCACCTGCGAAGTGTCGAAGGTGCTCGCAAGTTGTGAAGTCGCGGTCTGTACGAGCGGCGTGCCAGCAGTCACCTCGACGGTGGCCGTCACCGCGCCCACGCTCATCGGGATATCGACTTGGGTCACCTGGTTCGCAGAAATCTGAATGCCCGGTCGCTCAAACTTCTGAAAGCCTTCCTTTTCGACGGAGACCGAGTAGGTGCCCACGTTCAGGTCCGGATAGTTGTAGAAGCCTTGAGCCGAGGTTTCCAGAACGATCGTCACGTTCGTCTGTACGTTGGTGATCTTCACTTTTGCACCGGCGACAGCTAAACCCTGAGGATCCGTTACTGTTCCACGGATCGTTCCACCGGTGGTCTGCGCCAGCGCAGATCCAACGCCTAGCACGCACATCAGAAATGCGCAAAACATGCCGTAACGCATCACTTTCATCTTCTTTGCCCCCTCGTTGGCTATCACAAGATTTGCTCGTAAGCTTGAGCGCTAATCTAACCGGTATGCTGTGGACGCCTTAATAACCTTGAACAACACCCCGTGCGGCCAACAACTCGCAATTC